>Ga0210384_10000338_pt1 | contig 73487 bp, 54 predicted proteins | sample IncBWH2MmetaG_FD_160574 | JGI IMG/M metagenome (GOLD analysis project Ga0210384, IMG submission 160574) | Forest soil microbial communities from Barre Woods Harvard Forest LTER site, Petersham, Massachusetts, United States - Inc-BW-H-2-M | ecosystem: Environmental > Terrestrial > Soil >... | reverse complement strand
TTTGCGTGAACACGTCCTGAAAGAATCCGTTCAAGCAATCCATCAACAAGTAGACCGGCAAGCGCTGTCCATTCGTGAGGCCGGCCGCCGATTCGTTGTCGAATAGATCGGCGAAGGACCATTGTTCCGTAGCGCCATGGCCAGTGAAGTTGACGAGCAAAGCGCCGTTGTTTAATGCGGTCAGGATTTGTTGCCTTACGAGATTTGGATCCTGGCCATCGGCGAAAATTTTGGTCGCTGAGAGGGGTGTAGGCAAGACGGCACCGGCAAAATTGGCTTCGGTGGTGAAGTCCACGCCCGCGTTTTGGTCGGCGATGAGCAAGGCTTGCTGGTTCCACGCTCCCGCGAAGGAACCTTTTTCGTAATTCACGATCTTGGAGACCACCAACGCGGCGTCCGCCGCCGTGCGCACGGGAAGTCGTCCGGTCGGAATTGTTGCGAAACCCGTTTGCTGGAAGTCCGTGAACCAATCGTCCGAGGCGGTCTTGAACGCCGCGGTCTCGATGATGCGCGTGGGGACAGAATCGAAATCCCCAAAACCCAGATAGTTGCGTGGATCGAGCGACGCATCTCCCACAAGCAGAACCGCCTGCGGCTTTCTGCGTGCGGCCGCCGCCATGCGTTGCAAGTACGTGCGAATCGCGTACGGGCTGCGTTCGCCATAGTTAAACGCATCAAAAATCTGGTCGATGGTGACCAGCGCGACTTGATGCCCTTCCGATTGGCGCAGTTCGACAAGCGGCGCAAGACTTGCCACGAAGTCCGGATGACTGATGATGACGATGTCTGCAGCTTCGTACCGGTTCACAAGAACAGCGGGCTTATGAAGTGTCAATGATAGTGGCGCAGAAATCTGATCCTCGGAAAACGCGAGGAGCGTGCGTTCCGCAGGCCCGGAGTTTTGCAGAGCCAGCGTAATCGCATAACTCCCGTCTTCCATGCGCACCGCCCCGCTAAGCTGCCCAATCGCCAGCGGATCGGTTATGTCAAAAACATGAATCAGTGGATTGGAGAAACCCGTGAAGTGCAGCGTGGCACCCGCTGGCGCGGTGGCGCGCAGCCAATTCGCATCCGCGACGTACAGGTGCGGATAGTGCAGCGCGATCGATTGCACCAGGCTGACGTCATTGTCTCCTTCCAGCGCAGTCAATGTGACCGTGTTCGTCCCATCGTGCAACAAGCCGGCGCCGATCGGAAAAGTGTTGGTCACATTCGCCAGGTTGCTGAAATCCATCTCGCCAATCGGCGCTCCGTTGAACGCGACGGCCACACGGTGCTCTTGCATATCAGTCCCGCCTTGCAGCGTTACGTCGACCGTCACCGGCAACGCGGAATTTGAATCGCTGTGGACAACATTCAATTCTTGATCCACCGGCTGGGACGTGACTCCCGCCCCAAAGAAATTGTCTTTGTCCTCGCCGTTCAAGAGTGTCGCGAAATAGGTTGTCCGGTCTTCGTGAATCACCGTGAACAAAAAGCTCGACGGCTCCGACGATCCAGGGCTCGCCGACGCTTCCGGCAGGATGCGCTTCCCTGGACGCGATCCTTTCAATAGCCAATAAACACGCGTGCCGGAATAAGGCGTATCGATGCCCGTGCCGTAGAATTCGATGCTCTCATTCGCACCGAACCGGCGCTCTTGTTCTCCGAGAATCAGCATGGGCTGCTCGATTCCCTCCGCGTACAATTGCAGTGAGCGCACATCCCCATCCGAATCGAGTCCGGCGGCCAAGAGTTGCGCGCGCGTTACGCGATACCATCCCTCTTCCGTGACGGATATTTTCACCGCGGGCACATCTTCCAGCGAAAGGCGCGGCACTCCGGGTGCCGGCACCGGGATAATTGGCCGCGGAGTAATTACAACGCGATTCACCGGAGGCGCGAATTGCGCCGCCAGGCTGTTCATCTGTGTCAAAAGCATCGCATTCGAACTCTGTAGCACGCCTGGCGAATTCACCCGCGAAGACTGTGGCTGTGCCGATCCCGCACTGGCTTCCATGCGCACTGGACCGTGCGTCGTCCTTGTGCCATTCAAATCCACATCCTCGAGCCAATACGAGGCTTCCGAAGTTCCTAACGGATCCAGCCATCGGTACGTCTTCGCGCCGTGCTGCGGCTGCGCGCCGCGCACAAAGAGCGCCGCGCCCGCGATGATCGAAGGATTCAGCCGATGCCGCCCCTGCCCGTCCTCCCGATAGATCTGGAAGCCGAGATTTCGAATTTCCTCACGCGTGTGCCACTCCAACAAAGCGCCGCCTTCCGGTCTTGCCAGCGCCCGGAAGGAAGTCAATTGCACCGCCGTCGACGATTGAATCGTGGAAGTCACGGTAGAGGTGTTGTTCGCAGGATTCGGATCGCTCGTGGTCGCACTGACCGTTGCCGTGTTTGTGGCCAGAGAAACCGAGCTGAAGACTGCGGCGTTTACGTTGATCGTAATGATCACCACGCTTCCGACACCCAGGGTCCCCAGATTGCACGTCACCGTTCCGGCGGCCTGCGAGCAGGTCCCCTGAGTCGTGGAAACAGAAGTGAACGTCACCTGCGAAGGCAACGGATCGGAAACGTTTACTCCCGTCGCCACGGCTGGCCCGTTGTTTGTCACCTGCAAGGTGTACGTTAGATTCGCGCCCTGATCGACGGGCTCGGGTGCGGCTGTCTTTACGATCGCGACATCGGCTTGCGATGGTGAGGCCACCACCGTGCACGAATTTGGCGTCACCATGCACGAAACCGTATTGTTCGTCGGATTGGGATCGCTCGTCGTCGCGCTCACGCTTGGCAAATTGGAAATCAGCGTTCCCGGAGGTGCGGTGGGCGAGACTTTGATGACCAGTGTGAAACTTGAAACAGTCCCGCTGGCGAAGTTCCCGCCATTCCCTGTATACGTGCACGAAACCGTTCCGTTCATACCGACAGGGGGAGTGACGCAAGTCCAATTCGCCGGTGTCACCAGCGACACAAAGGTCGTTGTGAACGTCGTTCCAGTTGGAAGCACGTCTGTAAACGTGACGCCCGTGGCCGTGGCCGGCCCATTGTTTGTGACCGTCTGCGTGTAGGTTATGTTGTTTCCCGCGAGCACGGGATTAGGCGAAGCGGAACTGGTCACAGCGAGATCGGCTTGCGTGGCCAGCGCGACGAGGACGTTTGCCGTGGCCGTGGCCGCATTCGGATTCGGATCCGGCGTACCGGAGCTTGCCGTCGCAGTGTTCGAAATTGTCGAACCGGGAACCGCAGCCGCACTCACAGTGACCACCAGCGTGAAGGTTGCGGTCGCTCCGCTTGCGAACGACGGCAGCGTGCAGGAAATATTTCCTGTTCCTCCGACGGCGGGCGTCGAGCAGCTCCAGCCTCCAGGCGACGTCAGCGACAGAAAGGTCGTGTTTGTCGGCACCGTATCCACAATGCTGGTCGATACCGCAGCCGCCGGTCCGACGTTATTCAGAACCAATGTGTACGTAATCGTCGCACCGGGCGCCACCGTAGGCGCCGAAGCTGTTTTTGTTAACGTCAGGAGCGCCGATGTCGCCGAACCCACTATATTGATGGCCGTCGCCGTGTTGTTCGCCAGGTTGGGATCATTCGTTCCCGAACTGATGCTGGCAACGTCCACGATCTGCGTGCCAAGGGCCGTCAACGCATTCACCTGCGTCACTACCGTGAATGTGCCGGTGCCTCCCACTCCGATGGGAATATCCGGATTCGTGCAGGTGATGTTGCCAGTTGCGATGATCGAGGCGTTCGAATTGCAGCTCCAACCCGCGGGCGCCGCAATGGATTGAAAAGTCGTGTTTGCAGGCACCGCTTCGCTGAACACCGCATTTACGGCGTCGAACGGCCCGTTGTTACTGACCACTTGCGTATAGGTGATGTTGTTCCCCGCGATAACCGGATTTGGTAAGCCCGCATTGGTAACCGCTAAATCCGCGCTGGCGCAATACGCGCCCGGCTGCGCTCCGGGAGTTTCCGTGATGATGTCGTTGGTAGCGGTCACACCGGGTTGACCAGGGGTGGCACCATAAGAATCCTGCACCGTGTTTGTAAAACCGTTTGAACCGCCGCTTGCGGTCATGGCTGTGGGAGTTCCGGACAGGAGAATTACGCCGCCACCGCCGCCGCCGCCCGGTCCGTGGCGCTGGCCGGGAAAGGCTCCAGGCGCTCTTATCTGCCACGCCGTGCCTCCATTGCCTCCATTGGCATTTGCGGTTAACCCCGCCGGCGCACCGCTGTTGGCGAAGAAAATGATCGACCCTCCGGCGCCGCCGCCTCCCGTGCTGTCGTTGAGCGTGCTAAGCGTTGATTGACCATTCGAAGTGATGGTTCCAGTGCCTGCGACCGAGCCCGTGTGTACAATCACGATGCCGCCGCCCGCTCCTCCACTGCTGAAGATACCCGTGCAAGTTGTGCCGCAGTCGGCGCCATTATTGGCATTCGAAATGAAGAACGAACCATTATTCGTGGTGCCCGCCCCGCCGCCGCCGCCCATGACCAGAGCGCTTGTGCTGGCCGGAAAGGCTGCGCCTCCGAAGCCTCCGTCGGTGGAGTTCAGCGCTGTGAAGCTGTTCCAGCCGTAACCTCCCAGGCCGCCCGTTCCCCCGTTACCGCCCGCGCCGCCGCCGGAGTTCTTATCGTTGGCAGGTGGATCACCATCGGTGCCGCCACCGCCGGCATTCCCCGGCGCACCTCGCGCAAAACTGCCATTGGGAAGCCCCTCCAGCGTGGGTTGGTTTGTGTTTGTCGCGGTCGATGAAGTCGTGATGGTGCCCGCTGCCGGTGCAATCCAATGGGGTGTTCCTGCAATACCCTCACCTTTCGAGGCGTTAGCGCCGCTGCCAGGAGGTGCATCGCCCGTGGTTAGAACGGGCAATGCGGCGGGAGAGGTCGTCACATAATCCGTATTGGTACCCGTGGCGGCTCCTCGAAGAGTGATTCCACCGCCGCCGCGAAAGCCGCGGGCATCGGCCGCAACCGTCCCCCCGAGGGTGAGCTGAGAAGATACATCGATAGCAAGGACTCCGCCGACGGATCCATTCCAGGCAAGAGGCACTAATCCCGAACTGAGCGTGGCGGACGTGTACTGCGGAACGCGAATGACTTGAAATGTCTGTTGCCCTGGGCCTCCGCCATCCGTTGCTTCCACGTAGGTATTCAACGTTCCGCCGTTGGCTCCAGTACCCGTGAAGTTCAATGTGCCGCCGCCGACGGGCACGGCGTTCGTGGCCGTCACATATTCAAACTGACCAGAGCTCTTTAGGTTTGTGGAACCCGTCGCCGGATCGCCGGGCAACCCATCCCCGTAGGAGGACATGTTGGTGCTATTGATCAAGGAATCTTGCATCTGCATGATCAGCAGAAGATCGCCTGCGGCGATTTGTGTGGCCGCCCCCGAGGCGGCGCCCAACGTGACGGTGGGAGCTGCGCCAGCTGTGAGCGTGCCAGTACCGGGATAGTATGTATTCACCACGCCGGCTAACGTGCCGCCGAGGCCGTCCTTGCCCGGCGTCGCGCACACAAGCGGCTGGACGACGGTTACGACCGTCGCGCTGTTGTTAGGCATAACCGGGTCCGCAGTCGATGAGCTGACCTTCGCGGTGTTGCTGATTGGACCGGCTGTGGACGGAGTCGTCACCGAAATCGTGATAGTTGCCGACGCACCCTGCGCCATCGTGCCGGTAAGCGTACAGGTGACGGTAGGGGTCTGCGTGCAAGTCCATCCTGCCGGAGCGCTTGCCAAAACCAACGTGGTTCCCGCAGGGATAGTATCCACAACTTGAACGGTTGCGGCGCTTGCCTGGCCCAGGTTCTGCACTTGAATCGTATAAGTCAGGTTGGAAAACAGGAACACGGGTGTGGGTGCTGCAGTCATCGAGAGGGCCAAGTCTGCCTGCGTGGCCGACTCGACGAGTACACTGGTAATGCTGGTGTTATTGCTCGGGACTGGGTCAATCGTCTGTGACGTGACCGTGGCGGAGTTCAGAATCGTTGTGCCGTCTGCCGTTCCGGCGTTCACGCGCAGCGTGAAGACAATGGGGTCCGCAGCTGTAGATGCGCCGCTGGCCAAAGCCAGCTGGTATGTGCAAATGATCGGACCCGTTGCGCCAGGGTTCGGGCAATTCCAGTTTGCATCCACGGTAATGCTTTGCAGCCTTGTGTTCGGCGGGGTCTGCTGATAGACGACCAGCGTTCCAGCAGGAACAGCGTTGGGCCCCTTATTGGTTGCGATTTCGGTGTAGTTGAAGTTTACGCCCGTGTCGACGACGGAAACCGAGGTCGTTTGCGACATTGTAAGATCTGCCTGGGCCGCCGCAGGCGTCGCGTTCAGGAGAATTCCAGACACGACCAGCAGACCAAACAGGGCCAGGGACGAGCCAACCCTCTTCAAGCGTAGGGCTGCGGCCAGCTTCAATCGATGTATCCGTGCCCGGAAGGTATGCAGGAATCTCTGGCCGGACTTCGTTATCGAAGTCTTTCGTCCGTCGCGCTCTATGGCGGTCACTTTGCCGAGAACAAGGTGCGTTGCGGGGTCGTTTTCCTGACCAGAGTCACCGCGTGTGATGAGGCTTCCTTTAATCGGGTCCTTTTCCATGACCCGGTGTGCACGAATGCCATCTTCACCGCGACTCAGCGCAACTTCACCCGGCGCGACCCCCGTGGCCCCAAGCGGCGCCACGACAATCACGTCCTCATGCAAAATATTCGGGCGCATGCTTTCTCCCTCGGCGCGAAAACGCACTTCCAACCCGCGTCCGAGGAGTTCCTCGCAAACTGCCGCAAACAGCTTGGTGTTTCGCCTTCTAACCGTTTCCATTTCACGCACGGCGAATGGCCTCCACGGCGCTCTGGTCCGGCAAAAAGCGAAACGTGTCGCAAGGCAGCTTCTGTGAAAGTTGTTCGATAAAGCCCAGCGCGTGATCGAGCGCCTGCGGGCAATGCCGCGGCACGAAACTGCGCGCGAATATCTCCGCGGTGGCCAGGCTGCGGGACATCGGCACCAGTTCGTTCCTGGGCCATTGCTCCAGAACATAAATGTGCGTGAGCTGCGCCGAATCCGGTGACGCGACTCCCGCATCTCCGTGCCACGGCGTGCCGTGCATCCAAATCTGTCCTTCGCGCGAACGAAGAATGATGCGGTCGTCGCTCAAAATGCGAATTCCCTTCTGCTTCTGCCATAGCCGCGCGCTGGTGCTTTTTCCCGCGCCCGAATGCCCCAGGAACAGATGGCCGCGGCCGGCTTCGTCAACCACGCCAAGCGCATGGACTTCCAGGCCCTTGCCGCAGGCGAGGTGATGGATCATCAGCACTTCATCGAGCGGATATTCCAGCGGGTAGATCGGTTTGGCGGCGCTGAAGAATCGGCGGGAGAGAGAAAGTTCGCCGTTGCGGAATTCAGAATCAAACCACGCGGACTTATACGGCGTTTCTCCGCGAAACCATCGCAGAAAATTCAGGCGGTAGCCACCATTCTCCGCGAAGAGCGACCACAACCCTCCCGAATCGAACAACCGTTCCTGTGATGGAACGCGCAGCGAATCGACCAGCGACACCTTGATGTTTACGTCGCAAACGGTTTGCTCCACCGCAAAGTCGCGCAACTCCGCATCGAGTTCCAGCGGGAGCCCATGGTTGGCTGTCATTCCAAAGGAAATGCCGGCAATGCGATACGAAACGCGGGTTTCGCCTGCCGCCGACCGTTCCGCGGCAGTGGCCAGAGGTGCGAGTTGTGTTTGGACAGAAGACATAGGATTTTTCCGTGGATTTCAGGAGCCGGGAACCCGGCAGATGATCGCCCCGCTTCGGCAAGAACCGCTAACAGGGCCCGCCGCTCCGGTAACCTTGCAATGGCCGAGCACCGCCTCCGCCGGACGCAGACTCACGCGCAACACCTTGGGAGCTTCGTAGGCCCCCTCATTTGGCGTTTCCGGCTGTCCGGCTTCTTTTGTTTCTTCCCGATCCATTGCGCTTCTTTCTGTGTTTCTCGAAATTGCCACTCTTAATGCGAGCTGCAGGAGTGACAAGCGGCCCGGTTGCCCGAAGACTGCAAGACATTCAGAACAGGCGGACTCCCCCTGCATTCCAGCCACGCGGGGGAATTTGCGTCTTGAGCCTGGATGCGCAGCGCGGATGCCAGCAACTCCCCGTGGCGCTTTCCGCCCCCGCAGCAGGAACAATCTCCGTGCTCCGGCACCGAGAAACCCAGCGCGTAAGCGCGCAAATGCGCCACCTGGCAAAGAAATTCCACGGGCGACTCAGGGTCTCCGTTTTCCAGCTCGCCGTTTGCCGGACACATGCTGCACACGGACTGAATCTGGCAACGGTCGCAAATCGTGGGCCGCGTCTTCTTTTGCGCGCGAATTTCGCGCATCGGGCCTTCCCATACTTCGCGAAAGCTGCTCTCTCGAATGTTGTAGCCCTGCTGGTGGGAAATGACGCAGATGCTCGTGGTCCCGGTGGGATCGATGGCGCAGCCGTTGACTCCTCCACCGCAGGAATAGCGGGTCGCGTCGCTGGATACCTCTCTAGCGCCCGCCGCGAGGTCTTGGTCCACCAACCGGCGATAGTCCGCTTTGCGGCGCGCATCGCGAAACTCCAGGTACACTGCCTCTTCCGGCGAGAGCCTTACAGCCAGCGGGCTTTGCGAGCAGTCAATGCGCGGATTAACGAGCGGATCAAACTTGAACTCCACTCCCCGGCTCTCCGAGAAGCGCTTCATTTCATAGACTTCGTGCTGGTTTATGCTGGTCGGTACGGTTTTCAATTTCAGCGGCAGCTTGCGCTCCAGCAGCAGGTCAATGGCGCGCATGCAGCGGTTGAACGACCCCCGAACCTGCGTCAAAGCCTCGTAGGTTTCCCGCGTCGCTCCGTACAGCGTAATTTCGATGGAGAACGGCGGATATTTTGCCAGGTAGTCGGCAATCCGCTCATTGATCAGAATTCCGTTCGTAAACAGCGTGATCAGGAATCCGCGCTTCTTTGCCTCGGTATAAATATCCAGGAAATCCTTGCGCGCAAAAATCTCCCCGCCCGAATAGAGGATCCACAGACAACCGTGCTCGACGAGTTCATCCAGCAGCCGGCAGTGCTCCTCGAATGTCATTTCCTGGGACCGGGCAGCCTGGTCGCCCATCGGCAAATTGTTGTAGCAGTGCAGGCAATCCAGCGGACAGCGGCGCGTCATCTCGATGGACACCTCCATCGGTACCCGCTTGCCCCGGAAGCGCTCGTGTAGCACTTCGCTGAACTTGCCGTATTCTGCCGTTTGCACGCTTGCCTCTTCAATCCTCAAACTAAGAACCGGCCTTGGTTGTGTTTCCAACCAAGAACCGCGAAACGCCCACAGGTCGGCATCGCCGTCACTGAAAAACTAGTCGAATCCCTGGGTCTGCGGTTTAAGCTGTCTTTACCAGCCCGACTTCGCGAAGGTCCGCCAGAAAGCTCCTCACATCCGCGAGTGCCTGCTCCTCGCTGACGGCATAATGCTGGGTTACCCACCGAACTAGCTCCGGTTCTGTGCGGCTCTCGGCGAGCAGCCGCCACAACTCCGTACCCAAAGCATTGAATGCGTAGACAGAATCCAGGTCCCCAACGCCCCGGCAAATCGGCACGACGACCGTCTCTTCGCCAATTTCGCGGGACACAATCGACGAGCTCCGGACGTGGCGTTCCTGCTCTGCTAACGAGGCCTGCGCGGCCTTTTCGAAGCGTGTGGACTCCAAAATGAGACTTGCCATGCTTCAAGTCTCTTGGAATCCCTAAGCTGTGTCACTATATGGAATGGCGCTTGTTTCGTTTCAGTACAGCACCGTAACTTTATGCATACAAGGATCTTATTTGTTCACAAAGATTTAATAGCGACAGTATCTATCCTCCACTAGTCATTAAAATAGGTTTACGTTCTGTACGTACTAAATCCACTATGTTCGGCCAGCCTACGCGCTACAATCGTCCATTCTTTGAGGGGGATGAACTCCGCGTCTCAGGGCGAGACGCAGTGCTACTCTAAGAACTCTCTCACCGGCAGGATGCTGACCCTTATAATTTTGGCCCACCAGATTCAGTACCGGGCCGCGCACCCCGAACCAGAAGCAACATCAGCACAGAACTCGCCAGCGTGCAGCTCAACGCGAGATGCAGTGATCCCGTTTTTGCCGACAACGCACCGACCAGCCAAGGCAGGACCGCCCCACCGATCCCAGCGCAGGCAAAGAACAATCCGCCTGATCTTGCCACATCGATGCTCCTCGCTCGAGTCAGCCAACTAACCAGCACCGGATAGATGGGAGCCAGCCCGAACCCCGCCAGCCCTCCGCCAATACGAATCCCGCCACGATTCGAAGATAATAGAACGACCGCCATCCCCAGGACTGCCAGCGTCAATCCGGCATAAACCAGTTTATTTTCCTCAAGATACCGCAGCACCCTCGGAGCCACCGCTCTTCCAAGCAAGAGACCGCCCCAAAATGCCGAGGGCGTCAAGACCCACCATGCATCCGGCCTCACATACACCCGCTTTGCCACCGCGGCGATCCAGCCACCAAGCGCCACCTCGGTACCAACATACAAGAAGAAGAAGGCCGCCAATGAAAGTGCCGGACTCGACCCAATTAGATCTCTCCAGCCCGAGCCTATCCCTTGCGAAGCCCATCGTCTATCTGAAGTCCCCACGTCCTCGGTAACGAAACCGAAACCCGCAGCAAATGAGAACAGAATGACAGCAAGTGATTCTCCGAGCCCTCGCACGCCACCCCTCGGTTCGAAAAGAATGACTAGAAATGGGCACACCACCGACCCTATGCCCCACGCAAAGTTGAGCAAACTCAAAGCCCCCGCTGGCCTCTTTCCCGCGACATGCGAAATATACAAATTTGTCGCCGGAATCGTGAAACCCAGCCCCAACCCCATGCAGAAGATCGCAAACAATCCCGCCACCCATGGCCCAATCCCAAACAGCCCGACACCCCCAGCCATGAACACGTACCCCGTCCGAATGACGAAAACGAACCCCCGCCGCGGCACCAGAAACCCGGTGCAGAGCGCGCCAACCAGGGAACCGAGGAATTGTGCTGTGAAGAGAAGCCCCGCTTGCCGGTCGTTAAGCGACCAGTGGGTGGAAAGCAGGGGAAGGATCGGTCCGAGGATCGTCGTAACTACCCCGGTCGCCACAAATCCGCCGTGGAGAAGCATCCATTCGAATCGCGAAATCTCTTTCCGCTCTCCAAATGGACCCGCTTCCACCTTGGTCATCCAATTTCTCACTCGCTGTGGCGGCGTTCGAATTTCGCTGCGCTGGCAAAGAGTTCCGTTCCTTGACGTTGCTCAATCCGCTTTTACCGGTCGCGGGGGGCGGCCGTACTCGCGCGCACCATTAATTCCGGCTCGACCGTTATGCATTTAGGATACGGACTTTTCGCCGGCGCATTGATCCGCCGCAGCAGCGTTTCCGCCGCGATCACGCCCATCTCGCGCAACGGCTGCCGCACCGTAGTCAGCCCCGGATTCTGAAACGCCGCGCTCTGAATATCGTCGAATCCCACCACGGAGATATCTTCGGGCACACGATGCCCCGCTTCCCGCAACGCCCGAATCGCTCCGATCGCAGAAATATCATTGAAGGCCAGCAGCGCGGTAAACCGCTCTCCCCCGGCCAGCAGCTTCCGCGTGACTTCATACCCAAGCTGCGGCGAGGACGACTCCCCTTCAAGCTGCACAGTAAGCTTCTCATTAACTTGCAAACCCAATTCTTCCGCCGCGCCGCGCACCGCTTCCCAGCGGACTTCTGTGTCCGAACTGAATTCCTGCCCCTTGATGAACGCGATGTTCTTATGGCCAAGCTCCGCCAAATGCTCGAGCGCCAGCTTTGCCGCGCGCGCGTGATTCAAAGTGATATTCGTAACGCCAGGCAGCTCGCGGTGCCCCGACACCGCCACCACAGGAATGATCACGCCTTCCTGACACGCCGTATCCACGGCGATCAATCCCTCGACCGCGCGCTGCTGCAACAGCCGCGGATACTCTTCAATGAGGTCCGCCCGGTGCCGGTGGCTGACCACAAAATAAAAATAGCCTTCCTGGAGCAGATGATCCTCGATGCCGGACATCACCAGCGCCGCATATCCTTCGCTGACCTCCGGCACGACCACGCCAATCGTAAAACTACGCTGTTGCCGCAGCGATCGTGCCATGAAGTTCGGCCGGTAATTCAATTCGCGCGCGGCTTCCCGGATGCGTTCCTGCGTGCGGTGCGGAATCGACTTGGCGGAGGGCGATTTGTTGATGACCAGGGAAACCGTAGCCGGGGAAAGCCCAAGGTGCTCGGCCAGCGATTTCAAACTGACGGACTGCGAAGGGCCGTTACGTCGCACATCAGGAGTCGCGGCCGGTTTGGAGCGGGGCATAGGGGTGTCTTGGGGCGTAGTCTCCCACAAAGCAAGCCGGGCGAGCAACAACTAGATGTGCATGACCCGCCCGAAATCACGCCGGTGTCCTATTCAGATCTGGTAGAAAATCGATTTACCGCAGGGTGTCTCACGCCCTCACCCACAACATTGTGCTTGACAAGCCCGCCCACGCGGGTGTTTCATGCTCCCCATAGCTTTTGATAAATCGATTTACTCTAGCGAGTATTCCGATTCTCTCCTCGAGGTGATGCGATGCGTTACAAAGCACTCTTAGCCCTTTTGCTCTCTCTATTCGCAGTCAGCGCTTACGCTCAGTTCAAAGCCAGCCTTCAAGGCACCATTTTGGACGCCAAGGGCGGTGCAGTAGCAGATGCCAAAGTCAGCATCGTCGAGCAGGACACCGGCGTCAGCCATGAAACGGTATCCAGCGATCGGGGCTTCTACCGAATCTCGGAACTGCCGCCTGGCAGGTATACTGTCACCGTTGAGGCCTCGGGGTTCAAAGTATCCGTCTCAAAGGATGTCGAAGTTCTCGCCGAATCACCGCGGGGACTCGATGTAACCCTCCAAGTGGGTGCGGTTTCCGAACAGGTAACCGTATCGGCGTCAGCCGAAGCCCTGCACACGGAAAATGCCAGTACCGGCACCACGATTTCCACGGACGAAATCGCTCGCCTGCCCCAATTCGGTCGCGATCCTTACGAACTCCTGCGATTCACTCCCGGCGTCTTCGGCGACGGTTCACGTGGTGGAAACGGTGGCGCCAACAACTTCCCCAATTCGACCGGTCCCGGCGGCTCTAATAGTTCCATCTTTCAAACGGAAAACTCCGTCCAGGTTTCAGCCAACGGTCAACGGCAGGATACCAACAACTTTACTGTGGACGGCGTCAGCGTAAACAGCCTGCAGTTCGGCGGCGCTGCGGTCATTACTCCCAACCAGGAATCCGTTCAAGAGATCACCGTACTCTCCAATTCTTACTCCGCGGAAGACGGCCGTGGTTCTGGTGCGCAAGTGAAAGTTGTTACGAAGAGCGGCACCAACAGTCTGCACGGTAGTGGCTTCTTCAAATACCAGGATCCCAATTGGAATTCATTCAACAAATACGGCGGTCCAACCAATGCGCCACCGACACGGGTAAACGACAATTTCCGCCAGTTCGGAGCGAGCGCTGGTGGTCCTATATTGAAGGATAAGCTCTTCTTTTTCTTCTCTTACGAAGGTCTACGCAGCACCAATACGGATGTCTCCAGCCCCACCTGGGTCGAAACCCCGCAGTTTCGCCAGCTCATTATTCAACAGCGTCCGGGCAGCATTGCCGCGCAGATTTTCTCCTCTGCCGGCATCGCCCCGCGGATCGCCTCTATCTTGACTCCCACGTGCGCGAACGCCGGACTTCCGGCTTCCCAGTGCGTGGTGGTCGGGCAGGGTTTGAACATCGGTTCCCTCACGGGAGCTCAGGGCCAGTACGTCTCTTTAGGCAATCCCACGGGCGGGGGCCTGGATCCCACGACTCCTGACATTGAGAATGTCACCCTGCTTCTTCCAGGCCGCAATGCCGGCAATCAGTACAACGGCCGCCTGGATTACATCACCGGACGCAATCAGTTCTCCTACAGTTCCTATTTCACCTACGTGAACAATACGACTGCCGACTCGCCGGGCCGCAGCCGTCCCCAGGGAGATTTGAATATTGAGCCGTTCAACCAGGTGCAGGCCGGCTCGTTTATCCACACCTTTTCGCCCACACTGGTAAACGAGTTCCGCGTCAATTTCACCCGCTTTAATTTCAATCAGATCGCCACTAGCCAGAATGTGAATTTCGGCATTCCGCGCATCGAAATTGAAGGTTACAACGCCTTCGATCGCATTCGCTTCGGTCCGCCGCAGGGCGCGACTACTCCAGCCATCTTCGTGGAGAACACCTTTAACTTCCGGGATACCCTCACGAAAAACATCCAGAACCATGCCCTCCGTATGGGCGTCGACTTCAGCCCGGAACAGAACAATAACGACCTAAGCGGCGCTGCCCGTCCTCTCTACGTTTCACATTTCCTTTGGAACTTCGCCAACGACACACCCATCTTCGAAGCCATCGACGCCAATCCTCAGACCGGCGGTCCCGCGGACGCTCAGCGTTACTTGCGCTCAAAAGACTATGGGTTTTTCTTCCAGGACGATTGGAAGCTCAAGCCAAACCTCACCCTCAATCTGGGCCTGCGTTACGATTACTTCCAGCCTTTCAGCGACGCCAAGGGGCGTCTTTTCAATATCGTTTTCCCCTCCAGCGGCATTTTGGCCAATACCACAATCCAGCACGTTCAGACACTCATTCACCCGACCAAGCGGGACTTTGGCCCGCGTGTGGGTTTTGCCTGGAGCCCTTCGCGCTTCCACGGAAATACCGTCGTTCGCGGCGGTGGCGGCGTAGTCTACAACCGCCCCGACGACGTGCTCTTCGGCAATGCCGCCTTCAACCCTCCGAACTATGCGCGCTTCAATATCTGCTGCGGAACTGCGAAGACGGACTTCGGATCGCCTTTCGCCAATAATCAGATCCTCTATGCGCTGGGCACAAGCACGGCCTTCAACAGCTATCCTGCGAATCCTGCTCTTGCACTCGGCATCGACAAAGCAACCGGAGGAATTTGCGGCAACGCCGCTTGTACCCCCGCCAACGATATTCCCGTGGAAATCTATGGCGGTTCTCCGAATTATCGCGATGCCTACGTCTACATCTATTCGATGGAAATAGAGCACAGGCTTCCATGGGGTTTGATTGGGACCGTCGGCTATCAGGGCAGCGATTCTCATAAGCTGACGCGGCTCGTCAACCAGAATTTCCTTCAAGCGCCGAATCCTTCTTTCTTTGCCGTGTACCTGCCGACCAGCGACATCAACGCCAACTACAACGCGCTGAATACTCGCCTCCGCAAGCAATTCTCCCAAGGCCTCACTTTCGACCTGCAGTATCGTTATAGCAAGAGCATCGACCAGCTCTCCAACGAAGGTCCGGGAGCTGTCACCAACCAGACCGATCCGGCGCACCCGCAGACCGAGCATGGCCCTTCCGACTTCGATGCCAAGCACTATTTGAATTTTTTTGCGTTGTATGACCTGCCATTCTTCCGTAACAAGTCCAGCTGGACCGGAAAAATTCTCGGCGGTTGGCAAGTCAACGGAATTTTGACTTGGCACACGGGTTTCCCTTGGACGCCAGTGACGGGCCAGATTAACTCAGTCGCTATCACCAACGCGGCTAACATTAATCCGACTCGCCCCTCTGCCCTTCTTCGACAACCGGGCGGTGACACGTCCAACAGTTCGTTCATTACGCCCAATGCGAACTTCCCCGGCATCATCCACCAAGGCGACCCGGTCCCCGATCCCGCCAACCCCGGGCAGTTCATTGGGGCTCAGTGCAACAATCCAGTGCCCTCAGAACGTCCGGGCGCTCCTTATTTCAACATTTGCACTCCCGGAACTCCGGGCATCGGCCGCAACTCGTTCCGCGGGCCCGGCTACTTTGACACCGACTTGAGCGTGGTCAAGAGATTCGGGCTGCCCAATCTGAAACTCTTGGGGGAAAACGCGAGTATCGAACCTCGCGGCAACCTCTTCAACGCTTTCAACAAACTTAACCTGCAACCGTTCTCGTTCGGCACCGACGAAACCCGCATCGAAAGCTCGCTCTTCGGACGTGCCCCTGGCGCATTGTCAGGTCGCGTGATTGAGTTCCAGGCGAAGTTTGATTTCTGACGTCAGCCATAACTCTGCAGGAGCGTGGCTCGCCGCGCTCCTCTAGCGCTCTTTCCACATTTCTCCAGGAGCTTCCTGATGTCTCGCCCGACGCTTCGTCAATATCCTGTTCGTGTATGCCTGTTCTCGACCCTGGCGGTACTTGTACTTCTTCTCGCGCCCGTGCTCCGCGCGCAATCCTCGTCCTCCAAAACTCTTGCCGAAGCCGTCGAAATCGACGCCGCTGCTCCTTCTCATCCTTTCCCCCCATTTCTGGGAAAAAATGTTCGGCTCCGACCGGGGCATCACTACGCTGCGCGAAAGTTACCGCCACGACCTGCGGGAAACCAAGCGCATCACCGGCTTTGAATACGTCCGTTTCCACGCTATCTTTCACGATGAAGTCGGCCTCTACGATGAGGACAAGGACGGCAAGCCCCTCTACAATTTCTCCTACGTCGACCAGATCTACGACGGCCTCCTCGAAAACAAAGTCCGCCCTTTCATTGAATTAAGCTTCATGCCCAAAAAGCTCACCTCCGACCCTCATGCGCTGCATCCTTTTTGGTACAAGCAAAATGTCGCGCCTCCCAAGGACTGGGACAAATGGGAGCAATTGGTCGAGAATTTCACGCGCCATCTCGTCGCGCGTTATGGCGAAGACGAAGTCGCGCAGTGGTATTTCGAAGTGTGGAATGAGCCCAACATCGACTTCTGGGCCGGCGACCCGAAAGAGGCCACCTACTACGAGCTCTATGACCGCGCCGCTCGCGCCATCAAGCGCGTCAGCCCGCGTCTGCGCATCGGCGGTCCTGCCACCGCCCAAGCCGCCTGGGTCGATCGCTTCCTTTCACACTGCAAAGAAAAAAACGTGCCGGTCGATTTCGCTTCCACGCACGTCTACGGCAACGACAAATCCGAAGACGTTTTCGGCACGCACGAAGCAATCTCGCGCAATGTGATGGTCGCCCGCGCCGTCAAAAAAGTTCACAATCAAATTCTCGCGTCGCCCTTTCCCAACCTGCCTCTCATCTGGAGCGAATTCAACGCCGACTACGGCAACGACCCGCGCGTCACCGACACCGCCTTTATCGGCCCTTGGATGGCCAACACCATCCTCCAATGCGATGGCCTCACCGAAATGATGAGTTACTGGACATTCTCCGACGTCTTCGAGGAGCAAGGCGTCGTCAAGACGCCGTTCTATGGCGGTTTCGGCTTGCTCGCCGAACGCAGCATCCCCAAAGCCTCATTCAACGACTTCGCCCTGCTGCATCGCCTCGGAGAGACGCGCCTCGCCGTTAGCTCCGATTCCGCGTTAGTCACCCGCCGCAAAGACGGCTCGCTCGCCATCGGCGTCTGGAATCTCTTTCTCCCCGAAGAAACCGGCGCCGACAAAACCGTGATCCTTCATTTCAAAGGTCTCACCGGCTCGCAGTCCGCCCGCGTCACCATCGTCGACCCCGACCACGGCTCCCCGCTCCCCGCCTGGGACAAAATGGGCCGCCCCGCCTTCCCCTCCACCGCCCAAATCGAAGCCCTCCGCAAAGCCAGCGCCATGCCCCCCTCCCAAACGCTTCCGCTCGCAAACGGGTCGCTCACTCTCACCCTCCCTCCCCACGCCCTCGCCCTCATCGAACTCGCCAACTAACCCCGAACTCTCACCATCAAACCGGGGACAGACGAGACGTTTTCTGATATTTTCTTTGCGACGAATCAGGTGGCTCGTATCGTAATCCTTAGTATTTCGCATCATCTTACGCCTCGCGGCAATGTGGCATCTCTATCAGTATGGAAAACGTTCCGTCTGTCCCCGGTTTCCCCCGGTTTCCCCTAGAACTTCGGTGACCAAGCAGTAGAAGCAGGAGGGGTGCGTTCATGTTTCTTCACGGATCGTTCGTAACCTTGATCCTCGCGGTGGCGCTTGCAGGGAGCCAGCCGATCTCACAAAACAATGGGCCGCTGCCAACATGCGGCGAGCTCTTGAAGCGCCACAATATTCAATTAACACAGCCCGCCTTGGTTGACGCTCTGAGGAACACTGACCCGGAGGTAAGATACTTAGCGGCGAACAAACTTGCGGAGGACAAAGCCGTCGAAACAATACCAGCTATCAAGGACGCTCTAGCGTCAGAGAAGGTGCCATGGACACGAATGAATATCGCATTAGCGCTAGCAGACATGGGTGAGTCCATTGGCTTCGACACTTTGGAGGATAACTGTAAGAACAAAGATACGAGCGGAGACATTCGCGCACGTTCTGCAGAATATCTGCTCAGATTCAACCACGACAGTGCGACGTGCCTGAGCGGCGTTCTTGATGCGTTGAAAGGTGGGAGTAACGGAGACAGGATGGTGGCCGCTGAGCTCTTACCAAGATATCACAACCTTTCCATGGAAGACTCGGAGAAGGTCTTTACGGGACTCGTCGAGGCTTTGCATGCTCTGAACCCCGCGGCGCGAATGGCCGCTGGCCGGGCTCTCGCTGATTTGGGAGACACACGTGGAATTGCGGAGTTGGGGCGTGCGATCGGAGTTGAACGGGAGCAAGACATACGTTTACAACTGGAGGAAGATCTGAAGATACTAAGGAAGAAGATTCGTCAGTGAGTACCACTAGAACCCAGATACACGGCCTTTGATCCAATTGCCGCCCTGCGTGAGTGGAGGCAGAAAGTAGATCGGCTTCAGCAGCCGTGGCGTGGGGCGGGCCGGGAGATTGAACAGTTGCGCCAAGCAAACGAGCGGTCCCGGCGGCGCGAGAAGCTGCGGGGGAAAACCGGGGGAAAACCGGGGACAGACGGGACGTTTTCTGATATTTGACCGAGAGGGACGACCGAGAGGGACAGACGGGACGTTTTCTGATATTTTCTACGCAATATGCGCCAGACCGTCGAACACTTTTCCACACTCCATTCGAATGCTATCCGCAAAGTAACTCTTGACGGTAGTACCTAAATGTTATACCATGCCCTATGAATCGCCCGTTTACCCTGAGCTGCTTTTGCAAAGGGCCCACTATCCGCCACTGGTCTTTGCGCTTTCCACGTCGCCCTTCTACCTTGGTTCTCCGCATCTTTATCCTGAGCATCGAAGGGCGAGCCGTGACTCTTGCGGCTCGCCTGCGGAGATTCTTCTCTCGGCCCGCTCTCCTTCTAACTCCTTCCAACCTCTGTGCCTTCCCGCTCCCTTTGCGCCAAGAATCTTCGGCCCCGCCCCAGCTTCCTTCTTGCAAACACCCCGCTCCCGCTTGCCCTGAGGCACGAAGGACAACCGCCTTTAGAATGAACACTTGCAAAACTGTATCAAAACAAAGGGTTTTATCCACCTTTAGAATGAACACTTATGCAAAAACCGGGAGAGGGGGGTCCCTCTCTTGGACGGCTCTTCCGCCGCAATCCTATATAGTGCCCTACTGCGCCGCGTGGAACCCCGCCTTGGCCATCCCGCGCTTCACTTCTTCATTCCTCATGAACTGCTCCCACACAAAACCGGTCCGCGCATTCTCCGCCATCACCAAGGTAATCCCCGCGTCGATCCCCAGCACATCCGGGCCGTACCAGTTCGTCAGCGGATTGAACGCATCCACGAACCCGTATTTCCGCCAGGCCCGCTTGCCGTACTTTTCCCGAATCGTCTGCAAGACGCGCAAAGTCTCCTCCGGCAAGAACGGCAGCGAACCGCCCGCCGCGCACGGCACGATGCTGCCATCAATCTTGCCCATCGCCGGCGGACCACCCCACGCCGTATATCCATGCGCTGAATCCGAAGCCGAAATTCCCCAGAGGTTTTCGGTGTAATCCGGAAATTGCTGTGCCAGCTCGAGGCACCACAATTTATGCACTTTCGTCGCGACGACAGAATTCTGGAAATAATCCGCATACTTGTCGCGCTTCCCGCGAAAATCGAACCACGCGTGCGAATACTGGTGCACAAACAGCGGCGCGTGCGACCCGATGTAGTGAACACCATGGAACTCAAAGTCGGGCCGCGTCCACGCATCCCAGCATTCCGGCGGCAGAGGGTGCGCAGAGGAACCCATCCCCAGCAAATAAATCATCATCAGTTCGCTGTAGGTGTTCCAGCGCGCGTTGATGAAACCCTTTTCCGGCGTCCACCCCATCGAGAGCGTTTTCTCGCCGCGCAGCAGCCAGCCCCAATCCACGCGCTCGTAAAGCGCCGCCGCCAGATCTTTTATTTCTTGATCGTCGAAATACGCGCGGCACGTCAGCGCTCCGCACAGAAAAATCGCCGAATCGATCGATGAAACTTCCGATTGAAAAACGCGCTCGCCATTTTGCGCATTCAAAAAATGAACGAAGAATCCATATTGTTGTGGCGCGCGTGTGGAGAAAAACTTCAACGTATTCCGCACGCGCTCCAGTATTTTCTTTCTGTCCTGCCATCCGCGACGGTCCGCGATGCACAGCGCCGCGAGTCCGAATCCCGTCGCGCCGATGCTCGCGGCGTTGCGCTGGTCCGGCCCGTCGGCCTGGCTGCGATCCTTTACCAGCCCGGTAAACGGATTCGTTTCCTCCCAGAAGAAACGAGAGCTTGCTTCCTGCACCTCTTCGAGGAAAGCGTGCTCGTCCGCTGTGAATTTGTATTTCGTCGGATCGCTGGTGAAGAGTGGAGAATGTTCGGGCGTGGTAGACGGAGAAATCTGTTTCGGTAATTGCTGCGGATTCTGGAGCAGAAATGCCGCGCGCGATGTCGCTGGAACCAGAGGGAGCGCGGCAGCGAATCGGGATGCCTGCCGGAGCCACACGCGCCGCGAAAACTTGCCGCGCATCATGCGGAGCGCTGCTCCTGCGAGCGCGGAGGCGCTCCAAAACGCAGAGACTGCGTTCTTCGCTTCATGCTCCTGCTATTTTACTGGAGCGAGGGGGGCGAAAGAACAGGGAATCCAGAATTAATCAATTCAGTGAATCGGTTTACTATGGCATATGGATACAAGTCGTTTCCTGCAGTGACCCGAAGCGTAGTGCAGCGCGGAGGAGACGGACGTTTCTGCGATTGGCGCGTGGTTTCTGAAAGAAACCGGCGAAGTAACAGTGACTTACGATTCAGGCTTATGGGGGATACTAAATAGGTCGGTGCGCAACGGCAGGGATTTTCGTAAGCCGGAGGCTGGCTAGTGGCGCGCGAAGGATTTTCGTCACATTCAGCCGCAGAGGCGGCTTACAAATGATCCTGACTGCGTCCCTCGCTCTCGCGCTCTTTTCTGCAAGCGTCACCGCAAGCCTCGCCGCACCGCCACAGGAAAAAACTTCGGCTAAAGCGCCGGCAGAAGAGACCAAGCCGGTCGCACTTGAACCCGGCAAGCCAATCGAGCGCGCCCTCCAAGGCGGAGAGAAACACAGATACGAAATTCGCGCCGAAAACGGACAATTCCTGCACGCGGTGGTGGAGCAGCTGGGGATTGACGTGGTCTTGACGCTTTACGCTCCGGACGGCAAACCGATCGCCTCGATGGATAGTCCTAACGGCAAGTTCGGCCTCGAAAAAATCTCCACGATTACGGAAGCCCCTGGGATTTACATTCTGGAAGTGGCTTCCGGTGATAAGAATATGCCCGGCGGCAGCTACCGCGTAACGGTCGATCCATTGCGGGCACCGGGCGATCAAGACCGCGTGCGGATCACTGCGGAGCGCACGTTCGTCGAAGCTGCACAGCTCCAGGAACAAGGAAGCGCGGATTCGTTACGAGGCGCGATTCAAAAGTACACCGCAACCGTGCCGCTTTGGCACGCGGCGGGCGACGGCTATGAAGAAGCGTTGACATGGGACACGCTCGGCGGCATTTGTGCCGGCCTCGGGGACAGACAGAAAGCGCTGGAATATTATGCCAGTGCTCTATCGTTGGAGCGTGCCATAAGAGACCGTTTTGGAGAAGTTTCCACGCTGAACAACATGGGGAATGTCTATAACGGCATGGGGGAGAAGCAGCAGGCGTTAGACCATTACAACCAGGCGCTGCCGCTGGAGCGTGCGATGGAGAACAAAATCGAGGAAGGCGTCACGCTCAACAACATTGGGAGCGTGTACGACGCGTTAGGTGAGAAGCAGAAAGCGTTGGACTTTTACATCCAGGCGCTGCCGCTGGAGCATGCAGTGGGGGAGCGCGCTATGGAAGCCATATTATTCAACAACATCGGGAGGGTCTATACGGACCTGGGAGAGCTGGAGAAGGCGCTCGAGAACTACAACCTGTCGTTGACGCTAGAGCGTGCAGCGGGGAGCCCCCCAGGAGTAGCAAGAACCCTCAGCAACATCGGGGGCGTGTATGACGATCTGGGAGAGAAGCAAAAAGCGCTGGACTATTACAACCAGGCGCTGCCGCTGGAACGTGAGGTGGGAAACCGCGCCGCTGAAGCCACAATTCTGAGCAACATCGGCAGGGTCTATGCAGACTTGGGAGAGAAGCAGAAGGCACTGGAGTTTTATGCGCAGGCGCTGCCATTGCGGCGTGCTGTGGAGGATCGCGATGGGGAAGCGGCAACCCTCAGCAACATCGGAATCGTGTATGACAATCTGGGAGAGAAGCAGAAGGCGCTGGACTATTACGGCCAGGCGCTGCCGCTGGATCGCGCGGTGGGGGACCGTTCTGGAGAAGCCTCCACGCTCGACAGCATTGGGATCGTTTATGAAAGCATGGGGGAGAAACAGAAGGCGCTCGAGTATTACAATCAGTCCCTCGCTCTCTACCGCGCAGTGCGAGACCCGCTCGACCAAGCGGTGGTGCTGCGTAACCTGATGAAACTATGGCGCGACGAGAAGCAGCCTGAGACCGCGATTTTCTTCGGCAAACAGGCGGTGAACGAGATTCAGCAGATCCGTGCGAATATCCGCGGTCTGGAGAAGGAAACACAGCAGAGCTTTCTGAAGGCCCAAGGGAAAACCTACCGCCTCTTGGCCGATATCCTGATTTCAGAGGGACGCTTGCCCGAAGCGCAGCGGGTCCTCGAGCTCCTGAAGAATGAGGAATACTTCGAATTCATCCGCCGCGACGACCGGCAGGCGGCTTCGCTCACGGCGCCGATGGAGCTGACGAAGAAGGAAAAGGAACTTAGCAACAAATATGCGGAGAATGCCGCCAGCGTCACGTCCGTGGGCAATGAATGGGCGGCGCTGCGCGCGAAACCATCGCGCACTCCCGAGGAAGAAAAGCATCTTACGGAGCTGACCGGGCAGTTAAAAACAGCCAATCAAGCCTGGAGCAAGTTTCTGGATGACCTGCATTTGGAAATGGCCAAGGCCAAGCAGCCGCAAACGACCGTGGAGAATCTGCAGGAGAACGCGAGCGGATTGCAGCGCGTGGTGCGGCAATTGGGCGGGGGCACGGTTGCACTGTACACGCTGGTCGGCGAGGAGAAATATCACGTCATCCTGGTCACCGCCAACGTGCAGGTGGCTCGCGAATACACCATCACGGCTGGCGAGCTCAACACGAAAGTGGCGGCATACCGCGATGCGCTTCTGGACCCGCATTCGGACCCGGTGCCGAAAGCGCAGGAGCTCTACCAGATTCTTGTTGGTCCAGTCGCGAAGGATCTGGAAGGCGCGCAGGCGACGACGCTCATGTGGTCGCTCGATGGCGTGCTGCGTTATATCCCGCTGGCCGCTTTGCACGATGGGCACGAATATCTCGTCGAAAAATACCGCAACATCGTGTTCACGCCCGCGAGCATCCCGGAGCTCGCCGCGCGTCCGACGGTCATGCAGTGGAGCGGACTGGCCATGGGCGTGTCCAAATCTTACGGCGGCATGTCCACGCTCCCCGCCGTCCCCGCCGAACTCCACGCCATCATCCGTGAAGCCGGTACCGCGGAGTCTGCTGGCGTCATGACCGGCCACACCATGCTCGACGACTCCTTCACCGAGGACAATCTGAAGCAAGCGCTGCTGCAAAAATATCCGCTCATCCACATCGCCAGCCACTTCGTCTTCGGCGCCGGGAACGACACCGATTCGTATTTGCTGCTCGGCGGAAAAGAGGCCGGTGGGCAGCGTCTCACGCTCGCGGAAATCAACGCCGATCCCGATATTTCCTTCAACGATGTGGAGCTGCTGACGCTTTCCGCGTGCAACACGGCGTTGAGTATTCCCGGCGACGGCCGCGAAGTTGATGGCCTTGGAATTCTGGCACAACGCAAAGGCGCAAAAGCAGTGATGGCCACGTTGTGGAGCGTATACGATCCGAGTACGAGCGCATTGATGCGAAGCTTCTACCGCAATTGGACCACCGGCTCGCCCCTTTCGAAAGCCGAAGCCCTGCGCCGCGCGCAAGTGGCGTTCCTTCATGGCGTAGGAGACCAGTCTGGCACCGGCGCAAAGGCGCCTTATGCTCATCCGTACTACTGGGCGCCGTTCATCCTCATCGGCAATTGGCAGTGAAGGTGGCCGGCTGTTGAACTTCCGCGCTCGGTAGGGCCCTGCTGTGCGGCTACAGGGCGGAGGAGAGAATCGTCAGCCCTATCGTCGCTGTGGCGAAGCTCCACGAAGCGTTTGTGCGCCGCGTGCCAGCAAATACTAATTGGGATTCTAGTGCAGCCTTGAAATAGTGGCGGGACCGGCGAGGTTCGAACTCGCGACCTGATGCTTCGGAGGCATCCGCTCTATCCATCTGAGCTACGGCCCCGTTAAACTTCCCGGCATTTGAGAATCAGTCCGGAAACCGGGTTGGCACTTCTCAAAAACAAAAGAACGCTATCCGTAAGAATACTTTTAGCTACTTCTGCATTCTAACCTGTCCATGCACTCCGCGCCAGATCACATTCGCCATGGCCGGCAGAAGGCGCAGGTTCATCCCTTTGCCCGCGACTTAATCTCGTGCGCGAGCCTCTCGATCTCTTCCGCCTTCTTCAGCAGTCCCAGCGAAAGCACTTGCACCGAATCGGTCTTCTCCACTTCGGCCTTTAATTCACTCGCCAGGGCGTACAGTTTCTCGACGTCTTTCTTGATGTTCTTGTCGTTCGCTTCAAGGACGGCTTTCGTCGCTGATTTGGCGTTTGGCGACTCGGGTTCTCTCGCGTCCGAGTTGTCCGGGGAGTGCGGCACGGGCGGCGGTGACGCCTGTGAACCTCGACCCTGGGCCGCCAGTCCGCGCCCAAACAGGGCCAGCGGCGCTCCTGCACCGGCCAAAACCGCCAAGAACCTTCGCCTGTTCTCAAACATACGTTTTCCCCTACCTTCGTGCGATATCACTCCCTCGACCCTGTCCAGGCCTTCCCACAACCTTTCCAATGTTATACTCCACCTTCTGTAAAGAATATGCTCAGTCCTTTCACTCATTGGTCCAACTTCGCGTTTCCGAACGTCCTTCACCTTCTCGCCATCCTCGTGATCGCCCTGGTACTGAATCGCTTGCTCCGCGTTATGACCAATCTGCTGGTCAAGCCTGCCGGGTCGCAAACGCGCGTCGCACAGATCCGCGAGCAGCAAACCCGGACTCTCGCGGGCGTACTATTCAGCGCGGGCAGCAAGGTTGTCTGGGCCGTGGCCATTCTGACGGCGCTCCCAGAATTCGGGATCAGCACCTTGCCAGCCGCTGCGTTTGCAGGGGTGGCCAGCCTGGCAATCGGTTTTGGCGCGCAAAACCTCCTCCGCGATCTCATTACCGGCTTTTACATCGTCCTCGAGGATCAGTATGTTGTCGGCGACACCATTCAAGTTGGCGACACTATCGGGCGTGTTGAGCATCTCACTCTTCGCCGAACAGTCGTGCGCGACGCTCGGGGAGCGCTGGTCACCATCGCCAACGGCGAAATCCGCACAGTAAGCAATCTCAGCCGCGACTGGTCCCAGGCGTTTGTGGATGTGCCGCTGGCCGCGGATACGCCGCTGGAGAAAACGATGCAAGCGCTTGAAACGGCCGCAGCGGAGCTTCGTGGGGACTCGGCCTGGTCGCAGGCTTTGGTGGATGGCCCGAGGATTCTGGGAGTGCAGTCCTTTGACCACGAGGCTTCGACCGTTCGCTTGCAGGTACGTACGGTTCCCACACGCCAGGATGAAGTCTCGCGCGAACTGCGGCGCCGCATCCAAATCGAATTTCAGCGGCAGGGCATACCGCTGTCGAGCGTACAACGCCTTGCATTGGCCGGCGCTTCCCTTTCCCCGCAGGGACCGCCAAAGCCAGAGCCGCCGAATTAATACAAGGAGAAATTGAAATGGCACAGACTACGTATGATGAAGTCAACCTGATGCTGCGTCTCTACGATTTGCGGCGCGAGCCGCAGCTGCGGCAGGCGCGAGCCTGGTTTGTGGAGCATTTTCATCCCGCGTCGCCTGAGGACATGATGGAGAAGTATCCCCAAGGCGGGCAGGAGAACACGTATATTCGAATGGTCATCAGCTACTGGGACATGGTGGCCAGCATCGTGAACCGCGGATTGATCAACGATGAGATTTTCTTCGAAAACAATGGAGAGATCTGGGTGGTGTGGGACCGCATGCGCTCGATCGTTCCCACCTGGCGGGCGGCCTTCAAAAACCAGCTTCTCTTCGAAAGCATCGAAACCACTTGCAAACGTCTTGAGAGCTGGCGGGAAAAGCGTGCTCCCGGTTCGACCGCTGCCATGCGGAATATGATGGAGCAGACGCGCTTAAAAGCAAAAAGCATCTGAGTCTGGGTCGATCCGTTTTATTCCCCATTTGGAATACTGTCAGCGCAGTTGATTCGTTGGCTCGCAACTTGGGAACGGTTGGACGACTTGGGGTTCAGTAGGATGAGCGATTCGGACACAATTGCGGCCGGCATTCTTGGCGGCATAGAGCGCCGCATCCGTCTGGTGGAGAAGTTCCTCGACGGGCCGAAGTCCCCAATCCCGGCTCAAAAGAACTCCTAAACTCATGGTAATGGGCAACGGCCCGCTCGCCGTAGAAAAGGGGCGGTTGGAAATCGCCTTGCGAATCTCTTCCGCGCGCGCCGGCGCGCTGAAAGGGTCGCAATTGTTCAAAACCACGAGGAACTCCTCACCCCCATAGCGGCCAACAAAATCATACGAACGCACGGACTGAAGAAGGCGCCGCGCGATTTCCTTCAAAACCTCATCTCCCACGACGTGCCCGTAGGTGTCGTTCACGTTTTTGAAGTGATCCACGTCTCCTAGAAGGATGGACGTGGAGGCGTGTTCGCGGTTTGACCGCACAATCTCGCGTCCGAGAAGATCCATGATGACGCCGCGGTTCCACAACGACGTGAGCGCATCGTGCGTCGCCTTGTACCGCATGTCCTCGCGCGCTTGTACCAAACTGTCCTCGAGTTGCAGGATTCTCAAGCCGGTGCGCAGCCGGGCTTTCAGTTCATCCGTATTGTACGGTTTGATCAGATAATCATCCGCGCCGGATTCGAGCCCCGCGACGATATCTTCCTTGGCCTCCCTCGAGGTGAGCAGGATCATGTACACGTAAGTTTGCTCCTTGCTCTTGCGCACCCTCTGGCACACGCCGGGTCCATCCATTTCCGGCATCATCCAGTCCAGCAGCGCGAGCCTGGGACCGTCCGCGTGGCACAACTGCTCCGCAGCCAGCCGTCCATTCTCGACGACTGTCACTTCGTACCCTGCCCGTTCCAGCGTTTTCTCCAACAGGCGGCGCGAAAGCGCTTCGTCATCCGCGATGAGAATCTTCAAGGGCACACCTCTGCCATACACTCATCCAACTTGGGCAGCAGTTCCGAGATCTCTCTCTCAAACACACTGAGGCCCTCGCCAACACCCACGCTATCCTCCGAACGCCCCAGGTGTTCCAGTTTGGCGGCGGCCGCGGCTGCACGCGGGGCCGCCAGGTTGGCAAGCATTCCCTTCAAAGTGTGGCCCACGGATGCCAGGCTCTTCATGTCCGGCCCCTTGGCCGCTTCTCGAAGCGCTTGCAGGTGCCGGGGAAAATCGTCTTTGAAAATGACCAACAGGTCGTGCAGCAATTCACGATCGTTGTCCACCCGTTCGAGCAATTCCGCGAGATTAAACGGCGAGTCGACCGCCTGAACCTTGGTTTTTTCCATGTTCTTACCCTTCAAGCGCGCTTGCGGCGCCGCTAATCGTTCGATTTCCATCCGAAGAAGTTCGCTTCGAACGGGTTTTGAAACGTACCCGTCCATCCCCGCCTGCAAATACTTTTCCTCGTCTCCCGCCATGGCATGCGCGGTCATGGCGATGATAGGGATGTGTACTCCGGCCTGTACCTGCCATTCACGAATCTTGTCAGTAGCCTCGACTCCACCCATCACCGGCATCTGAATGTCCATCAGGATCAGGTCGAATGTTTTCCGCTGGACCAGCTCGACGGCTTCCTGGCCATTTACCGCCAGCGTTACTTCATGCCCCATTTTTTCCAAGAGCCGCTCGGCGAGTTTTTGATTGACCAGATTGTCCTCCGCGAGCAACAACCGCAATCCGCTTGTGGAGGGTTCCGGGAGTCCTCGAGACCGTTTGCGATCGCTGACGCCGGTCACTTCCAATGCCTGCAGTATGGCCTCGCGCAAGGAAGCCCGCCGAAGCGGTTTGGTTAGATGCCGCGCGATCCCGAGACTCTTTGCTGTTTCGTGATTGGAAGCCGACGATGCGGAAGACAAAATGAGCAGCGCCACCTTCCCGCCCGCGGCAATCTCCCGAATCCGGCGCGCGACCTCGTAGCCATCCATCCCCGGCATGTTCTGATCGAGCAATACAATGGGGAATTGCTTCCCTGCGCGAACGCTCTTTTCAAATGCGGCAACCGCTTCGAATCCATCCGTAACGATGGTCGGCTTCATTCCCCATTGCGGCAGCAAGCGCATCAGCAAGTGGCGGTTCACTTCGTTGTCGTCAACTACCAGAGCGGATTTGCCTACCAACCCCGGGTGGATTGCGTCTGTGGACGCTAAGTTTCCCGCGCTGGCGACGGCAAAGCGCGCGGTGAAGAAAAACTTGCTGCCTGTGTCCTGGGAGCTCTCCAGCCAGATTTCTCCTTGCATCAACTTCACCAGCCGCGCGGAAATCGAAAGACCCAACCCCGTTCCCCCGAATTCCCTGGTCGTGGATGCATCGGCTTGCGAGAAAGCCTCAAAAATCTGCTGATGCTTCTCTCTTGGAATTCCTACTCCCGTGTCCGAGACCGTAAACTGGACGAACGGTTGCGCGTTTGCCGAGGGCAATCCTTCCACGGTGACACTCACTTCTCCCTGCTTGGTAAACTTGATGGCGTTCCCTGCCAGGTTGATCACAATCTGCCGCAGCCTCGTGGGATCTCCTTGAACAAGATCCGGAATTTCTCCCTTTGCGGACCAGGTGAGCTCCAGCCCCTTCTGCTGCGCGCGCACGGCCAGCGGACGGAGCGCGTCTTCAACGCAATCGAGCAGCGAGAATGGCGTGCATTCCAGCTCCAGCCGCCCTGCCTCGATCTTCGAAAAATCCAGTATGTCGTTGATGATTCCGAGAAGATTTTCCGCGGAAGATCTCACCATGCCGAGGTACTCGCGCTGTTCCCCGGACAAGTCCGTGTCCAGCGCCAACTCTGTCATTCCCAGTATGCCGTTCATCGGGGTGCGGATTTCGTGGCTCATGTTTGCCAGGAATTCGCTCTTCGCCAGGCTCGCCGCTTCGGCGGCCTCTTTTGCCTCCAGCAGGCGCCGCGCCACCTTGCGGCGTTCGGTGATGTCTTCCATCACTCCCACGTACCCTTGCACTGTCCCGTCCGCGGCTCGCACGGCCTTGGAGTCCGAACGAATCCATCTCACGGTGCCATCCGGTGTAAGGAAGCGGCATTCGACTTCCGTCTCCGCACTTTTCCCCGCCCGGCCGTACCAGAGCGCCTTTACTCTCTTGCGGTCCTCAGGGTGCACTGCCTGGATCCACTTGCTTCCCAGCGCGTCTTCCGGAAGCAGCCCGGACATCTCGGCCCAGCGCTCATTCACGTATAGACAGTTGCCCTGCGCGTCCGTCCTGAAGATTCCAATAGGCGCCGCGGCACTCAGGCTGCGGAATACCTCCTCGCTCTCGCGGATCGCTCGTTCATCATTCACGCGCTGGCTGATATCCTGATACACCGCCAGAAAACCCTGCACTTGGCCATCAATAACAAGAAGAGCCCCATGAATTTCGACATCAACGAGATGCCCGTCTTTCCTTCGCCGCCGCGTAGTTTGGTGGATGATCTTTTTCGAATATACCTGCTCGCGATGCATCGCGAGCTCGGCCCGCGTCTGTTCGTCGTCAAATACTTCGTCGAGCCTCTTCCCGATGCTTTCTGCCGGCGTGTAGCCGAACAGGGTTTCGAACTCGTGATTAAGCAATTCGATTCTGTCGTTCTCGTCTACGACGACGATGGCCATCGGACTGCTGGCGATCAGCGTATCGAGGAAATTGCTGCGTTCGCGCAGCACCTGCTCGACACGCTTCCGCTCCAGATTCTCCATCTCCAGCTCTTTGGTGCGCGCTTCCACACGGATTTCCAGCGTATCGCGGACTTCCGTCAAGGCCGCGTTGCGTCGTTCGATCTCCTCCAACATGTGATTAAAATCAGCACTGAGGTGCCGCAACTCCGCGCCCGCAAGCGGCGGTGCGCGCAGCGTGTAGTTCTTCTCTTCGGCGATCGAACGCGCCACTGCCGCCAGTTTCTGGATCGGGCCCGTAATGCCCCGCTGTAATCCGGCGGTCAGCAGATAAACGATCAAGAGACTTCCCGCCGCAATCAAGAGCGTCAGTTGTTCAAATTCCCGCACCCGGTCGCGGAGGTCGCCAAGACCGGCCTCCAAATAAAGTGACCCCAAAGTTTGCCCATTCAACTCCACCGCTGAAGTGAGCGTTAACTTGTCCTTTCCCCAGACGATGCCGGCCGGCACATGTTCCGGAGGCGCCAACTTTCCAAGCAAATCCGCTCGGATGTAGGAAGCAAAAAATCTCCCGTCCCGCCGGTACAAAATCCCCGCGCGAATATGCTTTCTGGTCTTTAGCGCCTCGAGAATCTTGGTTCCGCCAAGAGCGTCGTCAAACGCCAGTGCCGCGGTGGAGCTTGTCCCGAGCAGGTCGGCCACCGAGCGGAGTTCTTCCGACTTGGCCTCGCTGTGTACGTGCATGTCGTAGGCGAGGAATCCCGCGCACCCCAGGACCACGCCGATTCCGCTCGTCAGCATGGTCAGCGCCAGTAGCCGCTGCCGCAGGGAAAAATCGCGGATGCGCAGGCCGAACATCCTAATTCTTCACCTCCGCTGCTTTTTTCAACTCTGCCGCTTTATTCACCACCCGCCGCGCCAGCGCCAGCATCCTGGAACTCAGCTTCAGATGAGCTTCACTCGTGCTGTCCAGGTTTACTTCGAATTGCAGAGAGTCTTGCTGGACCAGGAAGCTAATCCCGCCGCCCGCAGTCAGAAAGTCCGGGGTTTCTCCCACGGTCAGGACACTTAATCCCTGCACCGCGTCCAGCACTTGTCGGTAGTGTTTTGCTTCCGATCGGCTGACAAAAAGAATCTGGCAGGCACGCAAATCCTTTTCCTTGTGCATCCATTTCACTTCGAGCCGTCTTCCGTGCACGGTTTCTCCGCGGGCATTCTCCACCAGCGACACTCCAAAGGAAAAATCTCCATAAACACAGACCAGAAACGGCGCCTGGCCGGGAGGAAAGGCCTCCTCAGGCCATTCCACGAAGCTTGGAAACTTGGAGAGAAATATCGCCTTGGCGCGATACTCGGCATCCTTGGCGCTTTGCGCGCGCACCGCCGGCGACTGAATCGAAAACGAAATAAGCGCACCGAGAAGCACCGCGGCCCGCACCCGCCTGGTGGCTCCAGCAGGCGCTTCCCTTTCATCGTGAGCGCGCGGAAAAAGCACACTTCCCCCCAGCAGACAAAGGGGCACGCCGGTGGCCACTCGCCACCTGTCAAATTCGCTTATTCAATTGAAAAGAAATGAGTTTCGAACTTTCTGAACATGCTCGCGAAGAACTTCGCTTGCCGCTGTGGCACAACTCCGTCGTTTCGGTCCAGTTTGGAACAACCCTATCTCTCTAAGGAGATTCCAATTTGCCGCTGCCGCTTTTATCCACCCGTAAACTTCGCGCTAGTGCGTTCAGGTCTTTGCAACCTTGGCGATCACCAACCCGGCTATCAGCCATGTAATCGTGGAATCGGCAAGATTCACTGCCGTGTACGCGCCCGAAAACCCCCACCAATTCCAGTTCGGCAGATCGACGATGACACTGGCTGTCAGCCCCACAATCGCGAGGAACGCCACTCTGCGCGCATAACTCAATCCCCTGGTCTGCAGCAAGAGCCACGTAAGCAGAAACGCCGCGGCCATCAAACTCAGCAACTGAATGATCAACCCCCGGCCGAAGGATCCAAAACCGCCGCGCCGCACCGCCGCAATCATGATGGGGCCCTTTTGCATCTTCTCCATGAGTGCAGCTTGCGCGTTTTTCTTCTGCTCGGGGGTCATGCCTTCGGTCGATGGCATGCCCGGAAGGATATAGGTCCCGTCTTGTGTCGCATGAGAAGCAATCACCGAGGAGACTTCGTCGTCATTCTGAAATTTGACCAGGGTCTTCTCGTGCCAGCCCAAAACCTCCCACGAAACGGAACTCCAGACAAAAGCCACCAACCCACCGAGGATGGTCCCAAGTACCAGCGATTTCAGCATGGTCTTCTCCGTTCCTTTTTCTCTCCGTATCTCCGTTATTGATGCTGGCTGACAGATAAAACGTTTCCGTCCGGATCCTTGAACCACGCCACTTTGTCACCGCCGGGCGCGGTCCAAATACCCAGCTCCTGATCTTGGATGAATGGATACTTCTCAAAGGCCACGCCGCGTCCTTTCATCCAGTGAACGACCGCCGCAATATCCTTCACTTTCCATCCCATGACCGTGTACGCCGCGGGACTAAAACCGCTCGGAGCCTTGGCGATTCGAATGGTTGTTTCGCCGGCTTGCATTACCAACGCAAATTGATCATCGCTCACGAATTGAAATCCGAGTTTACCTTCGTAAAACTCTCTCGCTCGCTTGGAATCCGCGGTCGGAACAAACCCCATTATTTTGCTTGCTGCCAGCATTTCCGGCCTCCCTGGTTCTCCGCGAGCCTGCAAAGTACCACTTGCAACTCTTGCTGTCTCTCGCTATGTTGACAACAAATGTCGCATAAGTGTCAGAGCCTCTTATTCAACCGCCACGGGCGGCAGACTGCTCAGCTCGCCACGTTATCCTATGACTTCGACCGCGCCCACAATATCCCCGAGCATTCTCATCCCGAGGATCAACTCATCTTCGCTTCCAACGGCGTTATGACCGTGCAAACCCAACACGGCATCTGGGTTGTTCCCCCGCTGCGTGCCGTCTGGATTCCCGCGGAAACTCCTCACTCCGTGGCCATAGCTGCGCCCGTCTCCATGCGCACCCTGTACTTTGCTCCCGGCTTAGTCCGTTTCTTTCCCTCGAAATGTTTCGTCATGAACGTGTCCGCGCTCTTGAGAGAATTGATCCTGCATGCCTGCAAATTTCCGCGATTGCAAAAGAAAAACCACGTGCACCGGCGCATCATCGAAATCATCGCCGATCAACTCCAAGCCAGCCACTCCATCCCGTTGCAGTTGCCCCATCCAAACGATTCGCGCGCCATGCGAGTGGCAAAGGTATTGCTTGCCGATCCGGGAGAAAACCGCACGCTGGAAACACTCTGTGAAGACTGCGGTGCGAGCAAACGCACCATCGAGCGCCTTTTCCTGGCCCAAACCAAGATGACTTTCAATCAATGGCGGCAGCAATTGCGTTTGCTTCACGCCATGCAACTCCTGGCGTCTGGGGAAAAAGTAACCGGAGCCGCCCTGGACGCAGGCTACGCCAGCGCCAGCGCGTTCATCGCCATGTTCCGCCGCCAACTCGGCCAAACCCCCAAACGCTATTTCGCGGCCTGAAGCACGGATGTTCGGCGCTGAACAAAATTGGTGCAGTTTCAGAAGTATTTGAGTTTGAAGATTTCGTGGCGTTCCCCTCCGAGGTTGAGGAGCCTCTGCAGACTGAGGTTCACCATGCGCTTGACTCACCTAAAATTCCGGTATCTGATGCTTGGGATCGAGCGGTGGCGGATTCGCCGCTATGGGGAATTTTTTGGAAGGGGGAGCTTATGTGCCAGGTCAAACGACGTTCGTTCCTCGGTTTGTCCGCCACGATCTTGGGAGGCGGTCTGATTGCAGGCAAAACGGGCTACGGTCTGGGGAACGGCGGTCAGGACGCGCCGGCCAGCGGACACCACCACGTCCACACGGTTTCGGTGATGACGGAAACCGCCAACCGCTTTCTAACCGCGCTCAGCCCGGAGCAGCGGGCCAAGGCAACCTTCCAGTTCAGCGACGACGAGCGCATGAACTGGCACTTCATTCCCAAGGAGCGCAAGGGGCTGGCGCTGCGCGAAATGAGCCCCTACCAGAAGCACCTAGCGAGCGCGCTGTTGGCGGCCGGACTGAGCCAGACCGGCTACATCAAAGCCGTCACGATCATGAGCTTGGAAGATGTACTGAAGGCGCTGGAGAACGATAGCGGTGAGCGCCGCGATCCGGAGAAGTATCATTTCACGGTGTTCGGCTCGCCTTCGGATACGGGAACCTGGGGCTGGCGCGTGGAGGGGCATCATCTAAGCCAGAACTACACGGTGGCAAACGGCCAGGTGGTGGACGGGCCGAGCTTCTTCGGCTCCAACCCCGCGGAGGTGCGGCAGGGGTCGCGCAAGGGTCTGCGGACCCTGGCACGCGAGGACGACCTGGGCTTCGAAGTGATTCATGCGCTGGATGAGCCGGAGCAGAAGATCGCCATCGTCGATCCGAAGGCATATAAGGATATCCTGACGGCGGCTAGCAGGAAGGCGGCGCTGCAGGGACAGCCCTCGGGGCTCCCAGCAGCGAAAATGAACACCAAGCAGTTCGACGCGCTGCGAGCGCTGGTGGAACTGTACGCGTACAATCTGCCCGATGACCTGGCGGAGCGGCGCATGGATCAGATCAACAAGGCTGGGCGCAGTGTTTACTTCGCCTGGGCCGGCGGCATCAAACCAGGCGACCCTCACTATTACCGCGTACAGACGCCTTCGTTCTTGATCGAAATGGACGACACGCAAGATAACGCCAACCACATCCACTCCGTGTGGCGCGACTTCAACGGCGACTTTGGTGGAGACACGCTGAAGACACATTATGAAACCAGCCATAGTAACCAGAAGGCGTAGCTTCAATCAGCTCCGAGAGATTATGCGGCCCCAAGTTCGCGTCCCGGAGCACCAGCGCACCTTCCGCGCTATGTGGCCATCCGCATCATAATCTCGTAGGCTACAGGCCTTCCATTGCAAGAACGCACGGGAAATCGGCCATGGAGAAACACGGCCAAGAGGTTTTTGTTCTGGACGGGCGCCGAACTGTAAACAACTTCCCCGTATCGAGGTGCGCCATCAGGCCCAATCTCAAGATAAAGCGCCGCCTCAATGCGACCAAATCCTGAAGCACGTGTTGTGGCAAGCCCAATTCCTCCATCAGCGACGCCTCCCGGCTCGTCGGCGCAAACCACAAAGCGCGTCGACTCGGGAAGTGGTGTGAACTCATGGTCGGCAAAAGCCTGTGCGGGGAGGAACTTTTCCACTCTGATGTCGACGGAGCGCGAGCCCCAGCCGGCGAACCGGATCGAATGGGGAAAACGCTTCCCGGCAAATGGCTGATAGTCTTCGAACTGGTAATGCTCGCGGTAGACGGGGCTCCGGCCGGTATCGACATCAACGGAAACCGGATCACTCGTATCCTGTCGCAGACAGATTGTTGAACCAATATCTCCTTCTTTGGACTCAATGCATATTAATTCCACGCCATTCTCTTGTTGCGTGAAGGTTTTCTTTATTTTTGAGTTCGGATGAAACTGATGTTTGAAAAAGGAGTCCATCATCCGGTTCACCTGCCACACCAGAAGTGGAACCGCCTCCGTATTGCGTCTTTTGAAAACATATTCCCGGGTTGCCACATCGGTTTCGGTAAATGTCGGAAAACTGACGCTGCGGCGGAACTTTGTGGGTTCCGCCCAGGAAGTTGCATATAAGCCATCCACGCCTTTGTCGTGGTCCTCAATATGCACCGTGGCAACGAGGACAAACGGAGTACTCCCCGGCGACCGGATGTCGGTGATCTCCAGAGCTTTGCTCAGGAGCGCTTGCCCCTCGGCTTGACTTTCTTCGCTCCAAGCGGACAATTGCGCGGCAGGGAATAGCGCAGCCATCATCCATCCGCATATTGCAACGGTTCGCCAGCGAAAAAGGAAAATCGCCATTTCGCGAGATTATATCCTCATCAACAAGCCGTAGAAAAGATAGTTATTTAAAGAACTAATTAACGGTCGGACGGACGGCAGGTAAACGTTGCATTCAACGCGGATTGGTTTTTATCGTAGCTTCGCCTGTGTTGAATCGCGACGATTGCAAACGGTATCCATTGCGCGTGCGAACGTGGCATTTCTTCAGACGCTCAGACGTGAGCTTTACCGTTATACTGCGCCAGCCGCGGTTGCTGTTCTGCTGCGGGTAGTAGCTGAGAGAATAGAGATGTGCCAAATCGTCTTTAATCGATGCAAAAGCTCGTTTTTCGTCTTTCCAGTTTTTGGCGAAGTAGGCCTTCCCTCCCGTGGCCGCGGTCATGCGCTCGAATACCGCGGTGGAGATCGGCTCCAGTTGGGCCTCTTGAGTGCTTATCATATAGATCGCGGTCCCGGTCGATTGAGCCAGCTCCGCCACATCTTCTGGCGGAATGATGCTGGCGTTATCCGGCCCATTGGAGAAGACCACCACGACTTTACGTCCCGAGAATTGCGCGGCGTCCTTCACCGTCAGCAACAGGCAATTGTAGAGAGCCGCATCGTCGCCGGCCACCGTCGTACGCACGCCATGGAGAACGAGCGACCTATCCGCAGTGAGCCGGGCAGCTCTCGACAAATCCCGGCTGTAGGAATAGAAGGCGATTCGGTCGGCGGCTTCCAGAGAGCGAATAAACTCGGATATGGCATCCTGCGCAAAAACGAATCCGCGATACATGTAGTTGCTGGTATCGAATAGTACAAAAACGTTGGCCCCGGCGACGACCGAGCTCAGCTCCGCGGCAGACACGCTTGCAGGGGGGTTATCCTGTTCGTGATCCGTTTGCTGACCGCCGCGGGGAGCGTCGTTCGCAGCTCTTTCGTTCGATCGGGCTTCCGCCAGCCGGCGAGTGGGCTCATTCCCTTCTGCGAAAGTGGCCACCTTCTGTGGGATCCCGTCCTCCACTACCGCGAAATCGCCCGGTTGAAGCCCGGTGACATAGTTTCCCCGGCTGTCCGTCACCGCGACATTCAGTTGCACCAAGTCGACCACCACATGAATCCGGGAATTCACGGGCCCTTGTGCCGTCACCGCGTGTCCCATGCACAGGCAAAAGCCAAGGCAGGACCAGAAAAGCAAGCCAACTGTTTTGTTTCCCATGGATGGCATCCTTAGATTAATGATCTTGTCTTGAGACTGAGCTTCCTCCGCTTCCCACCGTCAAGGAGATTTTTCCCTGGCGAAACTCCTCTCCGGTTTCTTGTAAGGCCGTGAGTATGGCCGACCAGTCTTCGAGTTCGCTGGCGAAAATCTTTTCCACCATGCGACGAGTGAGCTCGGGAACCATGCGGTTCAGTACCACCGGTGAATAGCCCATTTCATCCGCCAGCCGGGCCCAATAAAGATTGCCTGAATCCCAACACTCCCCCATCAGACGGCTGTAGTTGCCGCTCAACGCCGGAAACGGTTTAACATTTAGAAATTCACGCGCGTAGCTCTGGGCCAACACCGGATGGATGATGCCGAAGTCTCGCGACAATCGCCCGCTGCTAACCTCGTCTGGGGCTTCGCGCGACAGGGCCTCCAGTTCTCGTCCGGCAGCACTAACCGTGCTCAGATCACCAGGGAATCGCTGCCGAAATTGAGCCGTGAGATAGAAGGCTTCGGCTGGAATTATGCCATCCCTCATTTCCTTCGTTTTTCCGACGCGAACCGTCTGTTCCAGCCACGCCCACCGAGCTGGAAACATTCGGTCGGAGAGAACAGCCATCACTTTACCGCGCAACTCGCCGTCTCCGGAGGAGGCCGTCAGTAGCTCCTCTCCGGCTCGTTGATAGAGCGCCGCGGCATGCAGCTCGTTCCGGCTAACGTCCCACCAGCGAGGCACAATCGCATTACTCAAGAGCCCTGGGACAAACTGTTTCCAAATTAGAGCCTGCACGTGCTCCGGAGAAATGAAATCCTGCTCCGCCTCAGCCAACACGTAAGGCAGGTCAGCAAGTGATCCGATCAGATGTGCGCCGCCACCGGCAGGCGAGCCCGAACCAAACAGTTCCGCAGACTGCCACAATTGTCCAATCCCTATTACCGTGTCACCTGAAAAATCGTGCGAGCGAACAAAGAGTGGATTATGGTGCAAAACTTGTGAGCCCGGCGGTTCGTAGTACGCGTAGTTCATGCCGACGAGGGTGTCCCTTAGAAAAGCCGCAAGTTGCCCACGGGCTTGCTCTCGTTGCCTGGGAGAAGCGGGAGAGCTAACCACCTTGGCGAGATCCGTCCGCATCTGTCCCTCCGTGTGTCGATTGTTGTAGGTTCCCATGGCCCAAACGTATCTTTCGCCGCTCGTAAAGATCGGCTGCGGCATTTCGAACTCTCGAAGCTCACCGGCGAGCGCGATCAACCGATCTTTTCCAATGGCCTCCTGCGCGGAATCCTTCAGACCGTCGTCCAGGGCAAATAGCGTGTCGAGAGAAACCAGTCGCTGGTCTTCCAGCACCGAACGAATTCTGCTGGCCATTTCCAGGTGCATCCTCTGGCCTTCGCCAGTTCTTTGCGGCGCCCCCGCAAGCGCATTAATCATCTCGTCTTGGGATAGGCTCTCCTTCCCCGTCGCCGCGCGGAAGACCTGTTCAATCGAACTGCGCCCGGCCGAAAAAAGCTGCGCCGGTGCGGTGAATTTAGTAAATGGCTTAATCATGTCTTGCCATGAGGAATTCAGTCGAGCCCGATCGATTTCACCTTGCCTCGCTAGAATCTGCCACAACCCCACGGCTGCCTGAAAAGCTCCCATGGCATTGCCGCGCAGGGCGTGATCGGAGATCTTATCGAGCGCCTCGGCCGCCGTCAGGAAGCGAGTGATGGAAACATCGGTAAGCTCCGGGAATTCAGAGAAGATCAAATATTGATTGCTGAAGTCTGCGAACTTCTGAACCAGCAAGGCAACCGTCTGATCGCTCAGTCGCCGCTCGGGCGGGCGACGGTGATCCAATTCGCTTAAACAAAGATAGGCTTGCACCAGCCCTTTATCGCCCTCTGACCGGGAGAGTGCGATCATGGCTTCCGCCAATTGATCCGCGCGGCGCTTTCCTGCCGTCTGCTTGCCAAATTCACGGATGATCTTGGAATTCGTTTTCTGCGGCAGAATCTTGCTCCAGACCTCCAGGTTTCCCGGCACATAGGGATCGCCATTGGCATCCCATTGCAGACGCGTCACCAGCACCATTAGCGCCGGCGCCGATCGAAACGCGACGCTTGCCACGGCGTTGGACGAAATTCCTGGGGATCGGAATGCTTCGTAGAAACGTTTCAATCGCTGACCCGCAACGAAGTGTTCTTGCTGAATCTGGCTGACTCGTGCCATTGCGTCAAAATAAGCCGCCAGCCATCCCCGGTCTTTTTTGAGCAATTGAGGAATAAACTCTGATGGCATTCCAGGACTCACTCCAACCAAGGCCTGCCATTCCTTCTCGGCGTTTCGTCCACCTGGAACCACCACAGCCCCTGCGCGAATACAGATCTGGCTTCCATAAAGATCCAAAGTCGTTGCATAAGGACTTAGCTTTTCAAGTCCAACCTCTTTCCTTAACGCCGTTCTGGTTTCAGGGTTCATTCGGGATAAAGCCCAGTAGAGCCGTGCCAAATCAGCTTCGTACAGAAGACTTTCCACTAAATCTCCGTCGCCATGGCCGCGTGCCCTCGCGAGCGTTGTCCAATCGCCTGGCGCGAACTGTACTGGAACTGCTGACCCGGCATAGACGCACACGAATGCTGTGGCCTTTTGCAAGGCTTCCTCGAGATCGAGCAACGGAAACCCCGAATTAATGGTTAGAAACGCTCTCTGAGGATCGGCCGTCACTAAGGTCATTTCCCTGCGCCCACATTGTCCTTGGGTTCTATATCCCAGGACACCCAGCAAGGGTTTTGCCTCGTCGCAGCCATGCACTTGGATGTTTCCATCAGGTCCGGCGAGCGCGCTAAGTTCTTTGGCTTGTCGAAAATAACGGCGCAGCAAAATTAGGTACTCCGTCGCTCCTCCGGTGTGATAGCCCTGAAGGACCACATTGCGGGCAAGTAGCGGCAACACCTCAGGGGGCGAAACCTTCTGCCGCATACCTGCCATGCGCAAGAAAGATCGCAATGGCCCAGGAATGATCGCGGTGTTTTCGGATTGCGAGGAGGTGCTGCTTTGGTCAGAATTCTGCGCGGTCCAAGAAAGGCTCAGCGTCGTCGCCGAGTGACCGGCTGCCGCAGCAGTAGTCCCGAAAAGGCCGGCGACAAAAAGAAGTTGCAGGAAGACTGGAGATTTCATAAGTAACCCTCCTCCGCCTTCGGGGAGAAGGGCGGCACAGCCATTGAGTCAATCTAGGGAATACAGCCTACCCCTCCTGCTCGACATAGCCAACCGGCATTTTTCACCACCCCATTGTGCAACCCACTTTTGACGGCACCGCCTCTCTGGTTTAAGAAGGAACAATACCTCGACCTTGCGAGGCGTGCGGAAGAACAGTTTGCCAGACGTTACGCCGTCTTCGCCATCGTGCTAGTGGTCGGTTGCATCCCAACCAGAGCGCAGACCGCCGAGTCGATGGCCGTGCTCGCGTCCCGCTCGTCGATCATCGTCCTTGGCACCGTCACCCGAGAGAGGGCTAGCGAGGAGCCTCTCGTCGCCCCGACCTCCGCGACGGCGGTCATCAAGATCCGGCGGATGTTTGCCGGCAGTGAGTTCGCGGGCGATCAAGACCGCAAGGAAAACCAATTGAGCTTGGAAAAAGGTTTTCGCTTCATGAGCAGCGCTGAAACGACCATGAAGCACTACGTACACTGTCTCGGCAAGCCGATGCGGAGGCCGCCAATGCGGTACGGCGTCGCCTGCGGGCGGCTCGCAAGACTCGAGTCGCCGGGTTTTGTTAGCAGGAACTGTTAGCAGGACGCCAGGTTCGCGTGCCGTGCAGCCGTAAGTACTTGAAAAGGCTGGAGGCGCGGGTGGGATTCGAACCCACGAATGGAGGTTTTGCAGACCTCTCCCTTGGGCCACTTGGGTACCGCGCCGAACTTTTAAGTATAGCGAAAATAAATGCGAGTGTCAGGGTAACGCCCGGCATCTCTGGCGAAACTTTTTGCTACTTCTTGCCCGCTGGAACCGGCGTTCCGATTTTCGCTTCCCGCAGGAAGCGCGCCGACTCTTCCGGCGGGGTGGGATTGATGTAGAACCCTGTGCCCCACTCGAATCCTGCCACTTTCGTCAGCTTCGGAATGATCTCGATGTGCCAGTGATAATGATCGTTGATTTCTTCCCCGATCGGCGAGGTGTGAATCATGAAGTTGTACGCCGGTTTATCCAGCACCGCGTCGAGCCGCATCAGTGTTTCTTTCATCATGCGCGCCAGGCTGGCGTACATGGTGCTTTGATTGTTTTCATACGATGAGCCGTGCACTTTCGGCAGCAGCCACATCTCGAATGGAAAACGCGGCGCATACGGCGCTAGCGTAATAAAGTGTTCGTTCTCGCCGATCACCCGTTCGCCTGTGTCTCTTTCCTGGCGGATGATGTCGCAGAAAATGCACCGTTCTTTCTCGTCGTAATAGTGCCAGCAGCTATCCACTTCCTCGCGCACGCGCCGCGGCACGATAGGCAACGCAATCAACTGTGAGTGAGGATGTTCGAGCGAAGCTCCCGCCGCCTCTCCATGGTTCTTGAAAATAAGCACGTAGCGAAATCGTTTGTCGTTCTTGAGGTCCAGCATCCTGTCGCGGTAGGCCCAGAACACATCCTCGACCGCGCGTTCCGGCAGCGTCGCCAGCGTCGCCGCATGCTCCGGCGTTTCGAGAATCACTTCGTGCGCGCCGATGCCATTCATCTTGTCAAATAGTCCTTCACCTTCGCGGTCCAAATCTCCTTCAATGCCTAACGCGGGAAATTTGTTGGGCACCACGCGAATGCTCCAGCCCGAAGTATTCGCGCCGCCTCCGTTCCGTCCATAGACCAAGACTTCCGGCGGGGTCTTGTTTTCGCCTCCCGGGCAAAACGGGCAATTGTTCGGTCCCTTCACGACCACGCTTTCACGCAGAAATTCCATCGGCCGTTTTCCGCGTTCCGTCGAAATAATCACCCAACGGCCAGTGATCGGATCTTTTCGCAACTCCGGCAAAGCATTCCTCCTCAGCAGGGCTCAACGACGGCAGCGCACAGGAGCGCTCCGCACACCTTAAATTGTACCGCGTCTGGCCGTACTGTGGAGGGTTCTCGCTGTGCAAATCTATATTTGCGGGCTAAAAGCATCTTTGTGCAAACGCACCACCGGGCGCTGCCCCGGCAAATTGTCAATGGCTACCACATCGAACCGGCAAGGGCAGTCGTCAACATGTCTCTCGGCCATAAACCGTTTTGCGGTGCGCACCAGCACGTGCTGCTTTTCTCTTGTAACGCTTAGTTCGGGCAACGCGGAAAAGTGATCTCTACACGTCCGCGTCCTCACCTCAACGAACGCCAGCGTTTTACCGTCGTATCCGATCAAATCGATCTCGCCTTTTGCTCCGTGCGGCGTATAATTCCGCGCCACGAAGACGTATCCTTTTCCACGTAGATACCAGTAAGCGTAAGTTTCTCCGCGCACGCCGGTCTTTCTCGCTTCCTGTTTTCTCTCTTCCGCTGCAAAACTTTCTTCGTCGCGCAATCCTTTGCGTGCCGCCCAATTCACAGCGTAAAACATACATCGAGAAAGGATGGGCATTGTCGTGCGCCCATTTCCGGCGCTTCGGCGCAGTATAAACAAAAATCCCGTGGCTGCCATCATTCTTCTCCGGCCGCCACGGGATTCTTATCTTTCCTGTGAACTCTGTGTGCCCTGTGTTAAAGCTGCTTTTCCGCTTCGCGAATGCACTCCTCGAGAGTTCGCACCGCAAAGTCCGCCTGCTCCTCGTCGATCAAGAGAGGCGGCGAGAGACGGATCGTGTTCGCGCCCGCTCCCAGCACGAGCAAACCCTTGTGGAATGCCAGGTCCACGATGGCATTGCGCAGGCTCGCGGCTTTTTCCTTCGTCCGGTGATCGCGCACGATCTCGATGCCCACCATCAGCCCGCGTCCGCGCACGTCGCCTACGATCTTGAACTTGTTCGTCCAATCCGCCATTTTCCCGAAGAGATAGTCGCCCATCCGGCGCGCATTCTCCATGTATTGGCTCTCGATCAAGTCCATGGTCGCCAGCGCCGCCGCGATGCACACCGGATTCCCGCCAAACGTTGTGCCATGCGCTCCGGGCTTCCAACGCATCACGCTTTCCTTCGCGATGATCGCTCCCAGCGGCATTCCGCTGGCAATTCCCTTTGCCGAGCAGATAATATCCGGCTCGATTCCCGCGTGCTCGTGCGCCCACCACTTTCCGGTGCGCCCCATTCCGGATTGCACTTCGTCCACAATGAGCATGATGCCGTGTTTGTTGCAGATGCGCTGCAACTCCTGCAGGAAAAACTTCGGCGCTGGAATATAGCCGCCTTCTCCCTGAATCGGCTCGATAATAATTCCCGCAACTTCTTCCGGATCGAACAGCCGCTTGAAAATCTGTCCTTCGAGCTGTTCAAGAATTTCCGCGCCGCAGGTTTCCGCGGTATGTCCATGCGCGCAGCGATACGCGTAGGGATAAGGAATATGCTCGACGCCGCTGAGCAATCCGCCGAATCCTTTTCGCTGTGTGGACTTTGACGCCGTCAGCGAAAGTGAACCCATCGTCCTACCGTGAAAGCACCCATAAAACGCGATGAACTTGTCCCGCTTGGTCGCATAACGCGCCAGTTTGAACGCGCCTTCGACAGATTCCGTGCCCGAGTTCGTAAAAAATGTCTTCTTTGCTTCCGCACCGGGCATGGTCGCGCCCAGCCGCTCGGCCAATTGCGGCATGCTCTCGTAATAAAAATCCGTCCCCGACATGTGAATCAGTTCGGCCGCTTGCTTCTGAATCGCTTCGACCACCTTCGGATGGCAATGCCCGGTCGAGCAGACCGCAATACCCGCTGCAAAATCCAAGAACGAATTCCCGTCGACATCTTCCACGATCGCGCCGTGGCCGCGCTTGGCAACCAGCGGATAATCACGGGTGTAGGATGGCGACATAAATTGTGTGTCGCGCTCGACCACGCGCTTGGCGTTGGGTCCTGGCAGTTGGGTCAGCAGGTTGGGCAACTTGTGGTTGTGCAGCTTCTTTTCGGTAGCGGAAATCATCTTAGTCTCCTCTAAGTCATTGAATGGTCAGCAGTTATTGTGGATGGACCACTGCATGGGCAGGTCGTGTGCGCATACACGTATAGCGGGCTGCGCCCTGCCAGAGGAAGAGGACTTAATCTACGCCGTAGAGGTTGGGACGAGTTTCGGCCGGGGAGTAATTCACCGCGAATCGTTGGAGATTGGAGTATTTCATTTGCGTTTCCAGCGGACGCTGCCGTCCCGCGCGTCCTCCAACAGTATACCACGATCCGCGAGTTCCTTGCGGATGCGATCGGAGGCGGCAAAATCGCGTTTTTGTCGCGCCGCTTGCCGGTCGGCGACAAGTTTTTCCACTTCTTCGTCGCTTAATTCGTGGCCCTTGCCGGCGTGGCCGACGATGCGGAGCAGGTCGGCGTCGTTATCACTCACAACCGCGAAGACGCGGTCGAAAGTCTTCAAGAATTCCTGAACCGCTTTCACGTCGCCCTGCCCGAAGGCACCTTTATCCATGGCGATGTTGGCTTCGCGCACCAGATCGAAGACGGCCGCGAGGGCGCGCGCGGTATTCAGGTCGTCGGCCAGCCCCGCGTCAAACTCTTCCGCCGCTTTTTCGATGCGCGCGGCCATGCCTTCCTGCTGCCCTACCGGAAATTTCCCCTCAGTGAGCCGAGCCGCAAAATTCCTCAGGCGCTCGACGGAGCTGGCCGCGGATTGCAGGCCCTCGAAAGTGAAATTAAGCTGCCTGCGATACGGAACACTCGCGAGCGCAAAACGAACCGCCGACGGCTTGTAGCCTTTCGCGAACAAGTCGCGCAGCGTGAAGAAATTGCCGAACGACTTGGACATTTTTTCGCCCTCGACGAGCAGATGTTCGGCGTGCATCCAGTATCGCGCAAAGGGCTTCCCGGTAGCCGCCTCGCTCTGGGCGATTTCGTTTTCGTGATGCGGAAACGACAGGTCGATGCCGCCGGTGTGAATGTCCAGCGTTTCGCCGAGATATTTCATGGCCATGGCGGAACATTCGATGTGCCAGCCGGGCCGGCCAGGGCCTAAGGATGTTTCCCAGAAATGCTCGCCAGGCTTGGGCGCTTTCCACAACGCAAAATCGCGTGCGCTTTCTTTTTCGTAGCGGTCGTTGTCCACGCGCGCGCCGGCTTGAATGCCGGTCAGATCGATCTTGGAAAGTTTGCCGTAATCGGGAAATTTCGCGATGCGGTAGTAAATGGAGCCTTCGCTCGGATAGGTGAAGGTCTTCTTTTGCAGCCGCTCGATGAGCTGAACCATGTCGTCGATATGGTCGGTGGCGCGAATCCAGTGTTCCGGGGTTTCGATGCTGAGGACACGGCAATCGTCGAAAAAAGCTTGCACGAATTTCTCAGTGTACTCGCGAATGGGCAGGCCCGCGGCGGCGGCGTTGGCGATGATGCGGTCGTCCACGTCGGTCAGGTTCATGACGTGATGCATTTTGAAGCCGCGGAGCTTCAGGAAACGCCGCAGAATGTCCTGAAAAATAAAAGTGCGGTAATTCCCGATGTGCGCGTAGTCGTAGACCGTGGGGCCGCACGTGTACATGCGGACTTCGCCGGCTTTTTGCGGGACAAAGGGCTCGGTCTTGCCGCTGAGCGTGTTGTGGACGTGAATATCGGCCATGAGTTCCTAGATGGTCTCTTTTCGGATGCGAGCAAACGATAGATTGTAGCCGAGCCTTCCAAAGCGGAGCAATGCAGGAAAGGGAATGAGGGCAGCGGATGGGAGTAGGGTCGGGTCTACAAGAACGTGGAAGCCACTGCCCACAAAACCTCCTGTGGGCACACCCAGGCTAAGGCTAAAGGGAAGATGATCTGGCAAACGACAATTGACTAGGCTGATGACTAGTCATATCATTAGAGTAGGAAGAAGAGGTGAGAAATGGCCTCGTGGCAAGTGCAAGATGCGAAAGCGCGATTCAGCGAGTTTCTGAACGCGACGCTAAAGAAAGGCCCGCAAGTGGTGACACGGCGCGGGGTGGAGACGGCTGTGCTGGTGCCGATTGCGGAATGGCGGCGGCTTCAGGAGTCGGCTCGCCCGAGCTTGAAAGAGTTACTCTTGGGCGCGGGTCCGCAATTTGAAGATTTGGTGCCGGAGCGCGGAAGGCTTCGCCGCCGCCCGTCCGTGGAACTTGAATGAAGGGGTTTCTGCTGGACACGAATGTGGTGTCCGAGCTGCGGAAGGCGAAGCCTCATGGCGCGGTTGTGGCATGGTTGAAGAGCGTGCCCGACGAGGAGATTTTTCTGACGGCCGTAACGCTGGGCGAATTGCAATCGGGGATTGAACTTACTCGAGTGCAAGACGCAAAAAAGGCGCAGGAAATCGAATTGTGGGCGGACCAACTGGCCAACTCGATGCAGGTCTTGGCGATGGATGCGGTTTGCTTTCGCGAATGGGCGCGACTAATGCACGGGAAGCCCGACAGTTTGTCGGAAGACGCCATGATCGCCGCGACAGCGAGAGTGCATGGCTTGACCGTGGCAACACGAAATGAGTCGGATTTTTTGTCGTTTGGTGTTCAGCTGCTTAATCCTTTCCTTCTAACCAAATAGGTGCGTTCCAACTGTCACTCGCTTAGCGCGGCTCAACTGCTCGCGCGTTCACACGTGCGTAGCTGCCATTCGGCGTGGACTCGGCGGCGATTAAGCTGACTGGCACGGCTTATCAGTGGTCGTGGCGATCGCTGGGGCCGTCCGAGCAACCTTCGCTGACGGAGGTGAGGATGTTGTTGGCAGCGGCTAACGAGCAATTGTAGTCGAGGCCGCGGGTGTCGGCGCTGTGGAAGTGCTGCGAGCTTTGCTGGCCAGTATGGCCGGTGAGGTTGAAGGAAGCGTCGAACTGGAGCGTGTCGGTGGTGGTGACTTCGTTTTCGATGGCGCTGGCGAAGGAAGGATCACTGAAATTGTGCTTGAATTTCTGGTCGGAAGTGGTTTGCTGGCTAAGCGTGCCGTCGGCGGCCACGATCTGGCTGATGTTGAGCGTTAAAGGATAACGGAAGTCCTCGGAGCTGATGGAAAAGAATCCACGATCCCTGGTGATGGTGCGGGACTCGACGGCTGTGGTTTGCGCGATGTCTTGAATGAAGGTCAGGGCCGTGACGGTGAAGTTCTGCGTGTTGTTGAAGTTGACGGACTGGTGGACATCGGTTTCGATTTTGCCGTGCGAAGTGCGCACGAAGCCGGAAATATCGAAGCTGCGCTGGGAGGCCACGGTGACGGAACCGGTGACATTACCGGAGGAGTCAGTCTTAAGATTTTCGGTGACCACTGGCACGGGTGCGGCGGCCAGCGTATTGGCGGTGACTCCGCCGGTGACCTGGGCCGAATCATGATCGAGATAGACGAGGAGCGTGGCGGTGGAGAGAAAGTAGCTGTCGGAGTTGAAGACACTGACGGAAACCGTATGGGGCTGGCCATTGCTGAGGAGGCCCGCGAAGGGCGTGAGGTCCACGCGATAGGGAACGAAATTGAGAGTCTGCACGCCGGGGATGGGCGACCACAAGAAAGGATCGATGCCGCCGGTAAAAATCCAGGGATAAACGGGAGCGACGCCCGCGGGCTGGCCGTCAATGGCCACTTGCGCCTCGCGGAAGCCGGTGTTGCCGCAAGAGAACAATTCGCCGGCTACGTCGTTGGGGACGCAGGTGTACCAGAATTCGTCGTTGGACTGGCTTTGAGAGATGACATCGAGAAAGGCGCGCTCGATATTTTTGGGAAGCGTGAAAGTTTCGGAAAGTTGATCGGTGGTGGTGAAGAGCTGTTTGGCGCCGCCGGGAGCGTTGGGGAGGGGAAAGACGGCGTCGGCGGATTTTGTGGCCTCGCCGGAATCGCGACCGCGGGCGTCACCATCGCCATCGTGGTGGGCGGAGAAAAACTGGAGATGGGCGCTGCCGAAAATGATGCCGGTAAACGTGCTGTTGACGAGATTACCGAGGTCGACTTCACCGGACTGTGAGGATTGGAAGAGCGGAGCGTAGTCGGTGAGATCGCGTTCCACATGCCATGACGGACCGAACGTGCTCCTGGGCTCGGGAGTCGTGCCGTAATAAATGTTGACGTGGCCAAGAGAGACTTGCGCGGTGCGATCGAACTGGCGGCCGGCCGTGACGTTAAAGTCCGCGGTGAAAACGACTTTTTTCCACGGGCCGGGGCAGGCCGGAGAATACTCGTAGGTTTTTGGAGAGAAATCGGCGAATTCCAGATTCGAGTAGAGCTGGACGACGCAGGGTTTTTCGTGCGGCACGGTGACCGGCGGATCGGCAGTGGCAGTATTCTGAGAACCCACGACCGGTACCGCGCGCTGCGCTAGCGCAGGCTGTATGCCTGCGAGCGCGAAAAGAACAAAGAGAAAAGCCAGGTGGCCAGAAGTGATGAATATATTGCGAGTCATGGCGGGCAGCTCCGGTAAAATGGAAGGTTCTGACGATGCAACGGCGTGAAGTATACCTCAAGATGGCCGGACGGAAGCGAAAGTTCTAAGACCGGCCTGCAGCGCCGCGGGATCAAGTGTGAGGGGAGCGTCTGGATACCAAGGAGAACAGATACACGAGGACTCCGAGGCCCTGAAGAAGGCCCCCGAGAGCGAGGAAGAGCACGAACGCAATCGGCGGGGTCCAGAATAAACACAAAGCTTCCACCAGCAAACCCAGGATCAGCAGAATTCCCGAGAACTGCAGCCGGCGTTCCAGCGTGTCTGCACTGAAATTCATGGCGCGCCTTTCCAGAACTTTTCCTTGTCGAGGGAGCCCACGTTGTGCACCGTTTCATGGCAGCCGCTCGAAAGACAGGAAAGCTTGTTGGCCTTGACGGCGGGAAGCAAATCGGGGTCGGCGTTATGCACCGCGCCTTCTTCGAACGAACGCGCGCCGAGATGGCAATGCAGGCACTCGCGATTGTTGAACGGATCGTAGAGGCGAATGGCCTCGGGCGCAGGCGGAGTGCCCAGATAGTGCACATAGACGTGGTGGAGGCCTTGCAGCTTGGCGCGCAACGTTCCAAACATCGCGTAGCTGGTGTGGCAGGTATAGCAGGCCATGTCGGCCGGGACGCGGTGATTTTGAAAGTGGGCCGCCGCCAGATGGCCCGGGTCGTCCACCTGGAGGCTCCTGCCGAAGGGCTGCATTTCGTGGCAGGAAAGACAAAACGTAGTCCGCTCAGAATGGCCAATGTGATAGTCGGTGCCCATGCCCAGGCAGATCAGCGGCAACAGGAACAAAACAAAAAACGCGAGAATCTTTCCGCCCTGGCTGGCGGTCAGGCCCGGGCGAAACACCAGCACACCGATCAGAATCCCGGTGACCGCGATTAGCGCTACAAGAAGTATGAGAGCAGGCTCCATTGCTCCTTCGAAATTCTCCTCCCTATGACGATAGGCCCGGCCGTGCGCGCAAGTTCACGATTTCTTGCCTAAGCTGCGAACGTAAGCCACGAGATCTTTGACTTGCTCCGGCTTCAAGCTCTTTCCGTAAGCCGGCATTTTGTTCTTGCCGTTGGTGATGATGCCGGTCAGATCCGCGTCGCTTTGCTTCTGAACATCTTCTGATGCGAAATCGCGAACTTTATTCGCTTTGCCAACCGTCGTTTCTCCCTTGCCATCCGCGCCGTGACAAACCGCGCATTTCGTCTTGTAAAGCGCTTCGCCGCCAGTTTGCGAATGCGCCGGCGGCGCCAAAAAGTATAAGAACGCAAAGCAGAAAAACGTCCCTGCCGTCATGCTGGCCCAGTTTGGTTTGGAATGCATCGTTTCCTCCGGTGTAGCTCGATTGGCTTGCTAGAACGCGTATCGTACCGAAAGCGTGACCAAGTTGGCATGGAAATTTCGCGGTGCAAAGACATCCTGGACTAGATTGTCCAGGTCCTCATGGTATCCGTAGTAGCCCCAATAGGCTTTTCCCGTCCATTGCCTGGCGAAGTGATAATCGATTCCGCCGAAAGGCTGAAAATAAGTGGAGTCGAGCGGGCCCGAAGGCGCGTTGGGAGAAATAATCAGCACGGACCCCGTTGTTCCGGTGAGATTGGCGCCCAAGTGCGCTGTCAAATTGCGAATCGGTGTCCACGAAGCATCGAAATAGCCAAAATTGGATTTGTTGGTGTACACGGAAAGCTGCTGGACCAACCCCGGCACCCCCGTGCAGCTCGCGGTGGTGGGCCCCGTCGGCACGGCGCTACTGGTGAAGCAAACCAGGATTTGCGAGAATACGTCGTTGTAGTCGTAACCCAGCTCCAGCGCGACTTTCTCATTGGGTTGAATCGACGCGGAAACCCCATACACGCGGTTATGCTGCAGACCGTTCACTTCGAAGACATTATTCCGCCCTTCCCAAATGGTGATCGAGCCGTTCAGGTTCAGCCATTCCCTGGCTTTGTACTTGGTGCGCAAGCGGTATTCCTGGGTCTGCCGCGGAATGATGCGCGTGAAGGTGTTGTCCGCGCTCATGAGTTCGGTGTCGAAACTGATTCTCCAGTTGGGCACCGGCCGCGCCCAGATCCCAAACACACCCGCATATTCGTTAATTAGAGTTTCGGTGGGACTAGGAGCGGGATTCGGCAGCACAAAAGTGACCGTACCATCGGCGTTGCGCGTGCAACCCTGCGGAAGGACCCCCATCGCCAGTGCGCAGTTGCCGCGCAGGGCGTTGCTGGGGAAGTAGACGTCCGTGGCGGTTTCGAAATCGTTGTCGTCGATCGCACGATGGCGGTAGCGGAATCCGCCTCGCAGTCCCAGTTTGGAGGAGATTTGATATTCCAATTCCGACAAATTCGTCTTCTCATCCTGCTTCAAGAACAGGCTGGAGGTGGTGAAAGCAAGATCCGGCGCGGAGGAAGCATTGTGCACCGGCGTGCCTGCTACTCCATTTGCTGGCGCCGTGCACGGGATCGATATGGGCAGCGTGGCGGTGGGAGTGAATAAATTCGGATGAGCCAGCAAACTGGGAGTAAAGAACGAGCAACTGGATTGATCAAACTCGGTCGGATTGTGCCAATTCGCGTAGTGGAAAGAATCCAGGAAGCTCAGTTGGCTGGTGATGTGCCAGGTCGCACCGAAGTCTGCGCTGGCTGCCCCATGCTGGGCAAATTGCGGACCGGAATTCGTCTGGTTAAACAAATTCGACCGCGCTTCTCTCCCCGTCAATGATTCGATCCAGTCGGCGACGCGCATGTCTCCGCCAGTATAGGTAACCTTCGCCGACAGATCCCAGTTCTGGAAGTAATTCGATTGCATGCTCAACTGTTCGGTCGGCGAATTCGTGCGAATGCGTCCGTGCCGAAGATAGTTGGTGTACGCGCTGCAGGTAGGGTTCACGAATCCGCCCGCGATGAACGTGCCAGCGCAGGGCTGACCGGCCGCCGCATTGAAAGAAACTCCCAGGTCCACAGGAGTGCCGTTCGATAGGGAAAAGAGCAGGTTGTTGTCCGCATATCCTGTATCGCCTTTGTAGTAGCTAAAAATTTGGTCGTAGCTGATGTTGGTCCTGGGCAGAAATCTAAAATCGACGCCCAGCCGGTAGGCATCGACGGTGTCTTTTTCTTGCTGAAAAAGGAGTTGTTCGGTTCCCTGGTGAATGGTCGAGAGCGACGGCCCTTCGCTGGCGTTCCGCGAATATCCCAACCGGAAACGAATTCTCGATTCAGGGAGCAACAGGAGGTTGTAGTCGCCCATGCGGCGGCGTGTATTGAACAGGTGCGGAGAGTTGGTAATGACGGGATTAAAACCCGCGGGGGCATTCGCAAATGCGGGAGTAGTCAGATTCAACGGGTTGGCCAGCAGCGAGTAGTTCCAGGTGTTCTCGTCGCGCCGGAACAACACGTCGAAGTTGTACCATTTGTTCTTGGCGATGCGCAGCCGGGAAACGTTGTTCGGATCCCCGCCGTAACCGAAGTTGCTGAAATACAAGCGATCGAAGAGCGTCGCATGATGATCCAGCGACTGCATTTCCGTGGTGAAACCGAGCAACCGCGGACCTTGCTGCAAGTTAACAAAGGTATCGTAAGTTTGGGTGTCGCCGCCGATGCTCGTAAATCGCCCGCCGAATTCAATGGACTGCTTGATGTTGTAGTTGCCCTGGTCAACGCCCTTCTGCTCTTCGTCCTGCGCGCACACCGGGAGCCCGCAGAAAAGAACCGCGCTAAGCAAACACGCCACGGCCATCAACGAGCGGGAAAAAGCGTTTCGTGATCTCTTGAGTTCTCGCATGCGCGCCCCTTACTTGAAGAAAAACCTGTTCGCGTTCGAGCCGTGAATGGCTACATGGCAAAGCGTGCAGGCCTGGTATTTCTGGGCCTGGTTGTGGAAGGTCGGAGTGGATGGGGCGCCGGCGTCGACGTTAAAGGAATGGCATTCAAGGCACAGCAGGTTTACCTGGCTGCGCTTGAGCAGCCGTGGATTCGACGAGCCGTGCGGAATGTGGCAGGACACGCAGCCTTCGATCTTTACCGCCTCGTGCTCGTAGACGAACGGCCCGGCCTTGTCGGTGTGGCACTTGAAGCAGACCACGTCTTGCGAAGAAGTGGCGCGCAGTTGACGCGTCAGGAATCCGCCGTGCGGGTTATGGCAGTCGCTGCACTGCACCAGCCCTTCATTCACGCGATGATGGAAAGTCCGGAGGAACTGCTGTTTGGTCTCCAGATGGCAGCCGTAGCAAAGCGTCGGCTGCTTCTCCCGCATCAGGAATTGGCTTTCTTTCGCGTGATGCGGATCGTGGCAATCCGTGCAGCCTACGTTGTTCTGCAAGTGCGCCGAGCGCCCAAAATTGCTGTGCTCTTCGCCATACTGATGGCAATTCAGGCAGCGTGCGCTGATTTCCTGTGCGGAGGCATTCTTGAAGGTGAAGATCTTCGACTTGTCGCCGCCGCCATCGACGTGTTCCTTTCCGGGGCCATGGCAGGCTTCGCAACCGTGCCATTCCGGTCCCCTCTTGGTGTCCATCGTGGTGACAAAATGCGGCGAATCCTCATAGCTCTTGAAAAAACCCTTCGTTGGCATGTCCTCATGGCAGGTTTTGCAGGTCTCTGTACCGACATAAAGGGAGGGATCGACCGGCTGCTCAAGTTTTTTAGTTTGTTTGGGCGAGTCCGGCTTGCTGCTCTGCTGGTTCTGTCCGGCGACACTCACCGTACACACCAGAAGCGTCCCAACGAGAACTCGTGTGATAGTGTGGGGAACTCTTGAGCTAACCGTCGGCAACATTCCCGCCACCTCAGCATTCCTGTATCACGCAGGCCGGCATCACCAGCAAAGACAACTATCCTCTACGCGATCCCAAAAAAGCTGTGACGCTCGTCACAAGAACTCATACGCGGCGCAAGCTTTGGTGTGAAATAGTATGTCGCCATCTAAGATTTCAATTCGGTACAAATCGCGTCAGCGAGTTTTTCCATGAAAAGTAGACAATCGTAAAGGCGTTCACAATGCCAAGACTGTCCGATATTGCACACCTTCAAAAAACTAAAGGAAGAGCATTTCGCGCACGGAGGCAGTGCGACACGCCGGGAAAACTTTGCCAAAAAAGGCTTTTAGTCCTGACCAATGGCGTTGGGCTGCGGTGCTGCCAGGGGTTGCGCGGGCGGCAGGGCCACTTACTGCGAAGGAGGCGGTTATTACCAACGGTACGTGCAGTGTGCAGAGCTTTGCGAGGTCGGTGGATGGGAAGCAGATTACGCTTCTGGCGCCGGATGCGAATAGAGATGCTGAAGAGAAGAAGGCACTCTCTTATGGCATGGAAGAGGTTAGTGCAACGGAGACTCAGCCCTAAGCACTCATGCGCTCGCAGCTGTGATCCGGCGAGCATTCAAAGGCGGAAAACCAGTCAGGTGTGGAGTTGGCGACGAGTCTCCGTTCATGAGACTCGCCAGGACTTGACGAAGCCGGGCGCGCGCGCGGGAGAGGCTGGACATAACCGTGCCTGCGGGGACACCGGTGATGGTGGCGATTTCGCGGTAGGACAGGCCTTCGAGTTCGCGCAGAACGAGGACTTCACGAAAATTTGGCGGGAGCTTTTCCAGCGCTTTACGCACCAATGTGCTGGTGTCGGTATGCAGCACGAGTTCTTCTGGATTGGGAATGCGGGAATCGGGAGGCGCGACGTTCTCGTCAAATTCGGTGGCGTCTTGCAACGGGCGGTTGGCATGCATCCAGGTAAAACAGGTATTGCGGACAATGATCAGGAGCCAGGCGCGGCCATCGCCACCGCGGAAACCAGGGAAGTAACGCAAGGCGCGCAGGTAGGCTTCTTGGACAACGTCTTGCGCGTCCTGCGAATTGCGAGTGAGCCAACGCGCGAGGTTGTAAGCGGCGTCCAGGTGCGGCAAGACGGCCTGCTCAAAAGTGTCGAGACAAATCTGCTCTCTCATCTTCGTCTCCAATTCGTGCCCAAAAAGTGGCTTGATAGCCCTAGTCAGTGCCAGCCCCCCCATCGGAATGCGATGGATCGGGCCATTTGAAAATCATTACTTGCGTTCGTTCAGGCGCCCTTCCCAGCAGTCTCCGGCGCGAAACCGGTAATGAAAGAACTGGTAGGTTTCCTTCCCTGGAATCTTGAAGCAGACAAAGCCCTCGCCCGAGAGAATGGGCTGTTGGCATTGCCCGCAGTGAACCGGTGTTGCTCGTTCCATAGATCACCCCCACGTTGTCCGGTTTCCCTGGTGGGCAAACGGATACTATGCCCTCTAAGAAAAACTCGGGCGACGACTGTGAATTCCCGGCTGGTTCATGCGGGCGACGATGCGCCCTGCGGCAATCAGATGGCAATGGACGGAGAATCCTCCATCACAGGAAAGCAGGTCCCTCGTTAAGTTGCGGTGGCGATGAGACTTGGCCGAATTCCTCCTCTATCGAACTTTCTCCCAGTTCGCCCCGTGGTACACTCGCCCTCGAATAGGTTTCTCTCTCCATGCCGGAAGACCATCACGCTGCTGGGCGTCTCCGCTTTGGCGTCTTCGAGGTAGATCTCCGTGCCGGTGAACTTCGCAAGCACGGACTAAAGATCAGAATCCAGGAGCAGCCGTTTCAAGTTTTGACCATGCTGGTCGAGCACGCTGGCGAAGTCGTGACCCGCGAGGAACTTCAGAAAAAACTTTGGCCTGCGGACACCTTTGTGGATTTCGACCACGGGCTGAACAAAGCCATCAACAAGATCCGCGACGCCCTCGGCGACTCGGCCGATAGCCCTCGTTTTGTCGAAACCGTCGCCCGGCGCGGCTATCGCTTTCTGGCGGACGTCAAGACTGCAGATATTGGCTCCGTTCTCGGCACGGAGGTGGCGGCGCAGGTTGCTCCCGCGGCCAAAGCTGTAGATCGGCCGGAAGTTGCGGGCGAAGCCGCGGTGCCCAGACAGTTTCGAGCCTCGCTTGCTTGGAAGATATCAGCGTTTTTACTGCTCATTGTGGCTGCTTCGCTCGCCGTCTGGAAGCTGCACTCCGGAAACCGCGCTCCCGTGATTCGTTCCCTCGCCGTCCTTCCCCTCGAAAGCCTCTCGAACGATGCGTCTCAAGACTACTTCGCTGATGGCATGACCGACGAGTTGATTTCGGACCTGGGACAGATCAGCGCGCTGCGCGTGATCTCGCGTACCTCGGTGATGGCTTATAAACACGCACGCAAGCCGCTGCCGGAGATCGCTCGAGAGCTCAGTGTGGACGCCGTAGTGGAAGGCACCGTGCTGCGTTCCGGCGACCGGGTGCGCATCACCGCGCAGTTGATCGATGCCTCTTCGGACCAGCACTTGTGGTCGCAGAGCTATGAAGGTGAATTGCGGGATACCTTGGCGCTGCAGAACCAGGTGGCACGAGAGATCGCCGATCAAATTCGGATTAATTTGAACCCTCAGGAACAGGCCGAGCTGAAAAGCGTAAAGGTTGTTAATCCGCAAGCGTATGAGTCCTACCTCAAAGGGCGTTTCTTCTGGAATAAGCGCACGGCGGATGGCTTGAAGGTGGCGCTGGCGTATTTCAATCAGGCCATCGAAGAGGATCCAAAATACGCGCAAGCTTATTCCGGCTTGGCCGACACTTATGCCTTGTTGGGAGACTGGCAGTATGCGGTGATGACGCCCACGGAGGCGCTCCCAAAAGCGAAGGCCGCGGCGATCAAAGCTTTGGAATTAGACAGCTCGCTCGGTGAAGCGCACAACTCGCTGGCATTCTGCCTGGATGGCTTCGACTGGGATCTGGACGCTGGCGGAAAGGAGTTCCGGCGGGCCATTGAGCTGAACTCGGGTTACGCAAACGCTCACCATTGGTATGCCTGGCATTTGAGTCTCCTGGGGCGTTATGACGAAGCCATCGCGGAAATGAGAAAAGCAGAAAACCTGGATCCGCTGTCCCTCATCATCAACGCGGATTTGGCGGAACTGCTTGTGCTTGCGCACGCATATGACGAATCGATACGGCAGAGCCGCAAAACGATAGAAATGGACGGCAATTTTGCTTTCGCACACAATCAACTCGGCCAGGCCTACCTGCAAAAACATTCAAACGCGGAAGCCGTCGCAGAACTGCAAAAGGCGGTGCAGCTTTCCGGAGGCAGTCCCACTTGCATCGCGAATCTCGCTCGCGCGTACGTCGCATCGGGCAAGAGGAGTGAAGCGGAAAAACTGTTGGGAGATCTGCAGAAGCGCTCAAACCCTGGTTCTTCGCATGCTTCGGAGATTGCCACGATCTATGTGGCCCTCGGGGATACAAATCAGGCGATGAATTGGCTTGAAAAAGGGTATGAAGAACGATTCAATCCGGGTGTGCTGCTGCGGCCGGGCTTCGATCCCCTGCGCTCGGACGCGCGCTTTGAAAACCTTGAGCGCCGCATGGGCCTCCTTCATTGAGATGTAGAATGATGACGAGAAAAAGGAGGAAGAGTTGGGCATGAACGGGCAAAGGAAGCAGGCGGAGGCTCGGCAGAACTGCACACGAAACTGGAATTGTGGCGTTGCATAGGAAACCACAATCCCTAGCGTAAGTCTTTACAGTCCGACACAGTCGTGCTACGCTTTTTTCCCGTACCGCCATCCATGCGCCAGGCGGCTAGGGCTCTGATCGAGAACCTGCCAAACGTTTGCAGAGCCGATTGTGGTGTGATCGGCTTGTTGCGTGAACCCCCCTCCACTCGAGGAATACAGCGGCGTCTCTCTTCGCGCGTTTTGCCCATGGCTGGTGTGGTTTCGGCGAACGATGTGCTGTTGCAGAATAGTGACTTAGCGCGATGTGAGACCAAAAGGGGAACCCTTGCTTAAGCTGCGAAAAGTGGAAATCGTTGGCTTTAAGTCATTTTGCGAGCGCACCGTAGTCACCTTCAGCGGCTCGGGAACCACCTGCATCGTGGGGCCGAACGGCTGCGGCAAGTCCAACGTGGTGGACGCCATCTCCTGGGTTCTGGGCGAACAGAGCCACAAGTCGCTGCGCGCCGAGCGCATGGCCGACTGCATCTTCAACGGCACCGCCAAGCGCCCGCCGCTGGGGCTGGCCGAAGTCACCATTACCATGGAAGATCCGGAACTGGCCGAAGCCGCGCGGTTCGTCATGGAGAGCGCGGAAATTGAAGCAGCTCAACTTAGCGCCTCCCAGCCCCTCGTCGAGGGCAGTAGTGTTACCGCCGATTCGAGTGTCACCACCGAAATCCTCTCGCTCGACCCCGCGCAAGCCCCCGACGCCCCGCAAGAGTTAAACCTAGACATTGTAGGGGCGCAGCACGTTGCGCCCCAGCCCGACGACCAATTGTCCGCCAGCCCCGATTTTCCCAAAGGCAAACGCAAGAAAAAATCCGCCGACAAGCCCGTTCTGGCCACCAAGCCCGGCGAAGTCGTCGTCAGCCGCCGCCTCTACCGTTCCGGCCAAAGCGAATACTTAATCAACGGCCACGTTGCGCGCCTCCGCGACATCCAGGAAATGTTCATGGGCGTGGGCCTCGGACCAGACTCCTACGCCATCATCGAGCAGGGCCGCATCGGCTTGATCCTCTCCACCAAGCCCATGGAGCGCCGCGCCATCATCGAAGAAGCCGCCGGCGTCACCAAATTCAAGACCAAGAAGCGCCTTGCGGAAGCCAAGCTGGAATCCTCGAAAACGAATCTTTCCCGTGTGAACGACATCGTCGTCGAAGTCGAAAAACAGCTGGGCTCGCTCAAACGCCAAGCCGCCAAAGCTCGCCGCTATACCGAAATTCGCGATCAGATGCGTGGGATCGTGCGTCAGATGCTGGCCGGCAAAGCTCGTGAGCTGGATGCTGAAGCGGAACGCATTGCGAAAAGTCTCGAAGGGCTGACCGCCAGCGAAACGCAACACGCCGCCGCCATCCAGCAGCAGGAAGGCGAGCAGGACCGGCTGAACCAGCGCATCTACGAACTGGACGCGGAGATTCGCCAGAACCAAAACATTTTGAATCTTACCGCGCTGGAAGTCGACCGCAGCGAGAATCGCATCTCTTTTAATCGCCAGCGTTCCGAAGAGCTTGCCGGCCGTCACACCCAGATTGCCGCGGAAGTGGCGCAGGCGAGCGCGCAGGCCGCCGAGTGTGAATCGCGCAGCGCAGCGCAGATTCATGCGGTCACCATGCTTCGTGAAGAATCCGGTGTGCTCAGCGCACGCGTCGAAGAACTAGCCATTCGCGCGGAATCCCGCACCGCCCAGATTTCCGAGTCCGAAGCGCGCATCGAAGCGCTGCGCCGCTCAGCCTTCGAAGCCGGTGAAAGCCTCTTGCGTTTACACGGTGAGCAAAAGCAGGCGGAGGAAGCTCTGGTTCATCAGGCCGAAGCTCTCCGCAAGCTCGAATCCAACGAACACGAACTGCTCGAATCTTCGCTACGTGTCCGTGATGATTCCGACAAGGCGGCGCACGACTTCGAGGCAGCCTCGGCGCAACTCAGCGCGCTAAAGAAGACAGCCGGCGAGCTCCAGGCGGCGATTGCGGACTTGCGGCAACAGCGCGAAGCCACTGCGAAACAGGCGGATGCCTTGCGCGATTCCGTGGTGAGCGTGCGCGCACGCCATTCCACGCTGACGCAGATTCTCAACGACCGTTCCTACACCGCCGATGCCGTGCAAAAATTATTTGCCGCCAACGAACGCGGTGGCGGCCGCGATTTCCGCGCCGTGGGCGTGCTCGCCGACTACGCGGAAGTCGAAGAGCAACACGAAGCCGCCGTTGAACAATATCTGCGGGATGAGCTGGAGTATGTAGTCGTCGAAACGTACGACCACGCACGTGCTGGTATTTCCTTGCTGCGCGAAGAAGTTGGCGGACGCGCCACGTTTTTCGTCGATTCCCTGCGCAACTTGCGTCTTTCCGAATACGAGCCTATCGTCAACTTCCGCGTCGAAGACGGCGTGATTTCGCGGCTCGACAGGCTCGTCGAATTTCGCGATCCGCTCGGCGCTGCCGCCAAGCAATTTCTCCCGCGTCTGCGCTCCGCGTATCTGACGGACAGCCCCGTGGCCGCGGAAAAACTCGCGCGTGAAAATCCGCAATACGCTTTCGTTGCGCCCGACGGCACGTGTTATCAGGGCCGCATGGTCACCGGCGGACGTGCTGACGAAGCCGGCCCGCTGGGCATGAAGCGCGAGCTGCGCGCGCTGGATGCGGAGGTCATGCAGCTCGAGCATAAAATGAATGACAAGCAGCTCGCGCTCGAAGTGCTCGTCGCGGAACTCGCTGCCAGCGAAAAATCTCTGGCAGAAATCAATACGCGGCAGCGCGACGCCGAACGCAGCGTTCTCTCCGCCACGCATCGCTACAATCAAATGCAGGGCGAACTCGCGCGCCTCGGCCTCGAGCTAACCGTTTGCCAGAATGAGCTTTCACGCATTCGCCTGGACGTCGAAAACGCACGCCAGCGCGCCGAGCGCTGCAAACACCAGCACGCCGCCGCCATTCTCACACGCGCCGATGCCGAGGCGGAGAGCACGCGGCTCACGGAAGCTCTGGCGCAACTTCGCGGCTCGATTCAAACCGAGCAGAACGAACTCGCCGCCGGCCGCGCCGAGTTGGCTGCCATGAGCGAGCGCCTCACCGCTGCCGAAGCTCTCGCCACTCGCCTCATGGAGGAACGCGCGGAGTTGGAGCGCCGCGAATCCGCACTCCGCCAGCAAGCCACTTCGATCGACGATGAGACCGCGGCACTCGCCAAACAGAGCGATGAACTCGCTCTGCAACTCGAAGGCTTGCGCGGCGAAAAACTGCGCCTGGAAATCCGCCAGCGCGACCTCGAGCAGGAATGGGAAGCCGCGCGCACGCGCGTCACCCAGATGGAAGATCACCTGCGCCTGGGCCGCCAGTCGCTCCAGGAACTTCGCGAGCAGCGCAGCCACGCGGAAGTCGACCGCGCCAAGAACGACTCCGACCGCGAACACCTCCGCGAAACCTGCATGGCCGAAGTCAACGCGCAGCCTGAGGACCTGATCGCCACAGAAGCCGCCTTCATGACCGGCGAAGAGCTGGTCCTCGCCGAAACCAACTACCGCGAGATGAAGCAGCGTATCGACTCCATGGGCCCGGTTAATATGATGGCGCTCGAAGAGTTCAACGAGTGCGATCAGCGCTTCACGTTCCTCACGCGCGAGCGCGACGACTTGCTGCAGTCCATCGCCGATACCCAGCAAGCCATCGCCGAGCTCGACCTGGCCACCAAGGAAAAGTTCGAGCACGCCTTCCACGCCATCAACAAGAGCTTCTCCGAAGCCTTCACCACCATCTTTGGCGGCGGCGTGGCGGAAATGCGCTTGACGGAAGTGGATAGTTCCGGCGACGCCGGCATCGACATCGTCGCTTCACCTCCGGGCAAGCGCCTACAGAATATTTTGCTGCTCTCCGGCGGCGAAAAAGCCATGACCGCGCTGGCCCTGCTCATCGCCATTTTCCGTTATCAGCCGAGTCCCTTCTGTATCCTCGACGAAGTGGACGCGCCGCTCGACGAGGCCAACGTCGGTCGCTTCACGCGCCTGATCGGCGAAATGAGCGGGCAGACGCAATTCATCATCGTCACCCACAACCGCAAAACTATGGAGACCGGCAGCGTCCTCTACGGCGTCACCATGCAAGAGCCCGGCGTCTCCAAGCTCGTCAGCGTCCGCTGGGAAGGCTCCGACGCTCCAACCCAAAGACAACAAGCTGCCGCTGCATCCGCGGCCTAAGAAATTTTTGAGGCTGCAACTGTAGGGGCGCACCATGCTGCGCCCCTACAACTACGGACCCTCCTTCGCGCCTCATTTTCTTCTGCGTTTTCCGTTGTTCTCGTTTTGTAGACTGTCGTGCTCCCCTTCTTTCTGTTTCATTTTCACAATTTTCATCAGCGCATCCCTTTGACTTCGCGTTGCGCTGCGCTAGAATGCTCTCCACTTCGTCAGGGGAAAGTTTTTCGTGTCTGCGAGTTCTGCAATGCGTGTTCTTCGCGAAACGGATTTCGCCGGGCTTACGCCTGCGGCGCGCGGCAAGGTCCGCGACATCTACGATCTCGGCGACGAGCTCCTCATCGTCGCAACGGACCGCCTCTCCGCCTTCGATGTCATTCTTCCTACTCCCATCCCTGACAAGGGCCGGGTCCTTACCCAGCTTTCTCTTTTCTGGTTCGACTTGCTGAAGGACATCATCCCCAACCACGTTCTCAGCGCCACCGACTTCCCCGCTCCATTCGACAAATACAAACACGATCTCGCCGGCCGCTCCATGATCGTGCGCAAGACCCAGCCGCTGCCCATCGAATGCGTCGTCCGCGGCTACGTCTCCGGCTCCGGCTGGAAAGACTATCGCCTAACGGGAAAAATCTGCGGAATCACTCTACCCTCCGGCCTGCAAGAATCCGACCGCTTGCCCGAGCCCATCTTCACGCCCGCGACCAAGGCCGCCACCGGCCACGATGAAAACATTTCCTTCGAACAAGCCGCCACGCTCATCGGCAAAGAACTTGCCGAGCGCGTGCGCGCCGCCAGCCTCAAAATCTACCGCCGTGCCGCCGCTCACGCCGAGCCGCGCGGCGTCATCCTCGCCGACACGAAATTTGAATTTGGTTTGTTGAAAGATGAACTCATCTGGATTGACGAGGCGCTCACGCCGGATTCTTCACGCTTCTGGCCCGCCGCGCTGTACAATCCCGGTAGCCCCCAGCCCTCTTTCGACAAACAATTTGTACGCGACTATCTCGAACGCATGCGCTGGCCGAAAACCCCGCCCGGCCCAGAATTGCCAGACGAGATCGTCGCCGCGACGCGTGCCAGGTACCGGGAGGCGTATCGCATCCTGGTCGGGCACGAACTGGACTAGCAAACTGAAATAGTATCCCGGCCCCTCAACTCAGTTATTTTGCGCGGAGCGTGCCATCGTGAAAGACCAACTCGAAGGGCTTGTTTCCCAAATGGTAGAGCGCGGCATCCTTTTTGACGAGGCCGTCGGGGAGTTCGAGAAACGTTTCATCAAGCGGGTGCTGGAACGCAATAACGGCAATCAGTCGCGCGCCGCGGAAGTACTCGGCATCCATCGCAACACATTGAGCCGCAAGATCGACGTGTACAAACTCGACCACAACGGCCACCGCCGCAGCCGCGGACGCTAGTCCCCTCTCAACGCATCGCAAACACCCCAAACAAAAAACGGCCCCCCAACATAGTCGGAGGGCCGTTCCTGGAAGCTAATTCTCGCTTCGACTAGCTTGCTGGCTTTTTCGCAGCAGGACGCTTCGCCGCCGGCTTCTTCGCAGGCGTCTTCTCCTTGGGAATATCTTCGTCCTTTATCTTCGCTTTGTCCCAATGCACCATGAACGCCGGATCGGGATCGTAAGATGCCAGCGTGCCCGTAAAGTGGATGGCGCTGTCCTTCTCGACGCGCGCCGCATCCGGCTGGCCCGCGACCTTGATCTCCATGTTCGCCGTGGTGGCTACATCAAACTCTGCCTCGCTCGACACGAAAGCAAGCTTCAATAAAATGGTGTCTCCCGGAGTGATTTCGATCACCTTGGCCGGCACCTCGGGAAATTCCAGACCGCAGGACGCCAGCCAGGTTACCTTCGCCTTGTCGCCGCCGGCTTTCAAGTCGTCGATCACCGATTTGATGGTCATGTCTTTCCGAGCCGCATCCAAATCCGCGCTGCTGGAGAGCGAATAGCTGGCCGGACGATCCGTTGAACTCTTCGCCAACTGCTGCAGTTCATTCAACTCCGCATCCGTCAGGCTGTCGCAGACGTTTCCGCCCTGATAACCCGCAATCAGGTTGCGCAGGTATTTCTGCACCGACTTCGCCTGCGTTTCATTCGCGCCTTTGGCCGTCGCTGCCCGCGCAAAAGACCAGAATGCATCCATCGTCTGCGGCGGCGCCATGCCAAGGTAGGCCTGCCCGAGATTGTAGTTGGTGGTGACGTCGTCTGGTGTCAGCGCTAGCACAGCCTTGAAATATCCGACGGCAGCGGCGTAATCCTTCAAGATCATTGAGGTATTGCCCGCCGTGTAATTAAACAGAATCGTGGGCTGCTGCTTTTGCTTGGTGAAATCGTCATCGCTCATGTTGTCGGGCTTCTTGAGCGCCCCGAGCGCTTTCAGTCCTCCGACCGCCGCATCCCGCGCCTTAGCTGCCTGCTCCTTCACGTTCGGGTCTTTTGGTGGCAGATTCGCATAAGCAAACGCGCGCGCATACAGCGCTTCGTAGCGCACCGGTGCCTCGGCCTTGTCGCCAAGCGCCGTCAGCTTGTCGGAGTACTCAATGACCTTCAGCCAATTCTTTTGTTGATTGTAAGCACGGTAGTAGAGCGGATAAATGTATACGAGAAGATTGGAACTGGGATACTTCGAGACAAAATCATCCAGACACTTGAGCTGCGCAACGGGGTTCTTTTCCGAGGCGCAGGCTTGGTAGGCGTTGAATTCCGCGATGGTGTACGGCTGCTTCCCCGCGCCAGCGTCTTGCCCTGCTGCCGCCCTCGCGCTTGCCGCAGTTGCAAGAATCATGCAGAACGCCGCGGCCATCGCGAGGCCTGCCATTCTTCGTGTTCCATTCATTCGCATTTCTCCTCGCTCAATCTCCATGCCTGAGTTTTTTCTTTCCGGTGCACCCCGGAGTGCTGCTGCCGGGAACCGCGTTGATTTGGAAAACCTTGGAATTATAGGGAAAGCCGCCCGTTGTCCGCAAGACGTTACCCAGGACAAACGTCATCCTTTTTTTGTCAATTCTCATGTACTCGGCGGTTTCTCTTCTGGATTCCCTCTACAGCCCTGCGAGCCCAAGTCTTGCGGAAAACTCTGGTGATAGGATGAGTGTCGCACAAAAAGAGTGGCCCCTACGAGGAAGATTTCTCATGGCGCAAATAAGCGAAACAAATAAAGGAAACACGGTACCGGCGCCGTTGGCGCAATCCGTCGCTCTGGTCACCGGAGGCAGCCGCGGCATCGGCCGCGCGATTGCCGTTCGTCTGGCTGCCCTCGGCGCTTCCGTGGCCATCTGCGGCCGCGATCGCACCGCGCTCAAGGATTCCGCCGCTGCGGTAGCAAGATACGGCGGACGCGTTTTTTCGCATGTCGCTGACGTCACGCGTTCCGAGGACGTGGTCGACCTCATTGCCGGAACAGAATCCGCGCTCGGCCCCATCACGATTCTCGTCAACAACGCGGGCATTGGTCTCTTCGGTCCGGCGCATGAAAAAACCGAGGCCGAGTGGGACCGCGTCCTCAGCACCAATCTCAAGAGCGCGTTCCTCGTCTCGCGTGCGGTCGTTCCATCGATGATTCGCCGGGGATCGGGCGACATTATCAATATCAGTTCTCTCGCCGGCCGCAACGCTTTCGCCGGTGGCGGCCTGTACTGCGCCTCCAAATGGGGACTTCAAGGCCTTTCCGCCTGCATGGCCGAAGACCTGCGCGAATTCGGCATCCGCGTTAGCATCGTTGCTCCCGGCAGCGTCGCCACCGAATTTTCTGGCCGCAGCCCCAAAGACCCTTCCAAGGCTTTGACCCCCGAAGACGTCGCCCACGCCGTCGCCATGGTGGTCACCCAGGGGTCGCAAAGCTTTCTGAGCGAAATCCAGCTGCGCCCCTTGCGCAAGAGCTGACAAAGTGTCTCTTGTCCCGTTGCGAACTTCGGGAATCCGCCATCCGTTCGAAGCCCGCCCGGCAGCCGCTCAAAACCAACTCGCCCAAAGAGACTGCAAAACTTTCCTCTTGACAATAGTCGTTATAACGATTATTGTCTCCTCGTGACTTCGCCCTTCAAAAATTCGCGCTCTTTAGCGCCTCTTGAAGACCGCCTCTTCGTGGCTCTTCTCACCGTGGCCGACGCACTCAGCCTGGAGGCCGAACAGCTTGTCAAATCCGCGGGCCTCAGCGGTGCCCAATATAATGTCCTGCGCATCCTCCGGGGCGCCGAACCGCAAGGCCTCGCCTGCAGCGCCATCGGCGACCGCATGATCTCCCACGACCCGGACATCACCCGCCTCCTCGACCGCATGGAAAAGCGCGGCCTGATCACCCGCGAGCGCCAGACCGATGACCGGCGCGTGGTGTTAGGCCGTATCACTTCGCATGGCCTGGATCTGCTGAAACCTCTCGACCAGCCCGTTCACGAGCTTCACAAACGACAGTTCCGCCACATGCCGGCTTCGCGCCTCAAGGCGCTTGTCAAGCTTTTGGAGGAACTGCGCAGCCCCGGAGCAGCAAAATGAAATTCACACATCAAGTTTCGAAAGCAAGTCAAACGAAAAAAGGAGAATCAAAGATGAGCAGTTTTGTTTCGAAAATCGCACTCACCGCCGGTCTCGCAGCCGTTCTTTCGCTGCCGGCCGCCGCGGCATCTTCCACATGGAACATCGACCCGGCGCACTCTTCCGCACAGTTCAGTGTCCGCCACCTCGCCATCTCCACTGTCCGCGGCACCTTCAGCAAAATCAGCGGCACCGTGCAGTTGGACGAGAGTGACATCACCAAGTCCACGGTGAACGTTTCCATCGACGTGGCCACCGTCGACACGCATGAGCCCGACCGCGACGCCGACCTCCGCACCGACAAGTTCTTCGATGTGGCCAAGTATCCCACCATGACTTTCAAGTCCACCAAGGTCGAGCAAGTCGCCCCCGGTAAGCTCAAGGTCACCGGTGACTTCACCCTGCATGGCGTTACCAAAGAAGTTGTCCTCGATGTCGAAGGTCCCACGCCTCCCGTCAAGGACCCCTGGGGCAACCAGCGCGCCGCTGTTTCGGCCTCGACCAAAATCAACCGTCAAACATACGGGGTCAAGTGGAACGCCACCATGGACAACGGCGGAGTGGTCGTCGGCGATGATGTCTCCATCACCCTCGACGTCGAAATGGTCAAAGCCAAGTAACCCGGCACCTCTTTACGCAGCGCAAAGCTGTTGCCCAATGTCCGCGGGCGGTTGTATCCACCGCCCGGTTCCTTCATCTAATTCCCCAAAAGGAGCAAAGGAAGAACATCATGCAAAAGCCGGCACAGACAGAATCCCCGGTTCACGATTTGGTTCGCGACCGTTGGAGCCCGCGCGCCTTCGGTGACAAATCCATCGCCCCAGACGTCCTTCGCAGTCTCTTCGAAGCGGCGCGCTGGGCCCCCTCCAGCTATAACGAGCAGCCCTGGGCCTACCTCGTGGCCACAAAGGATGACAAGGAAAACTTCGCCAAGATGCTCAGCGTCCTGGTGGAATTCAATGCCGGCTGGGCCAAGGGCGCAGCGGTGCTGGCCATCGCGGTCGCGGAACTGGCGTTCGCAAAAAATAGCTCCCCGAATCGCAACGCACAATACGACACCGGCGCTGCTACCGCCTGGCTCTCCGTGGAAGCTACCGCCCGCGGCCTTTTTGTTCATCAGATGGCCGGCTTCGACCCCGAAAAGGCTCGTCAGGTCTTCGGCATTCCCCAAGGGTGGGACGCCATCGCCGCAATCGCCATCGGTTACCCCGGCGATCACGCCTCTTTGCCTCAGCAGCTTCAAGGCGGCGAACTCGCGCCGCGCACCCGCAAGCCCCTCAGTGAATTTGTCATGACGGGCAACTGGGGGCATACTGCTTCTTTCGTCTCGAAATAACGATTCCTAGGGGACCCGGCTTCGCACCATGCACAGCATGATTGAATTTCTTCTCCGACATGGATACGTGGTCTTGCTGGGCTGGGTCTTTGCCGAACAGATTGGGGTTCCCGTCCCCTCGCTCCCTCTGCTGCTGGCAGCGGGCGCCCTGGCTGGCACCGGGCGCATGAGCCTGTTTTTGTGCCTCTTCCTGGCGATGACCGCTGCAGTTTCCGCGGATTTCTTCTGGTACCAGCTCGGGCGCATCAAAGGCATCAAGGTTCTCCAGCTTCTCTGCAAGATTTCTCTCGAGCCCGATTCGTGCGTTCGCCGCACCCAAGGCGTGTTCTCAAAACAGGGCGCGCGCTCCCTGCTGCTCGCCAAGTTTCTTCCCGGTCTCGGCACCGTAGCGCCGCCGCTCGCCGGCATCTTTCACATGCGCGCGCGGAGATTTCTTCTGTTTGATGCTATGGGCTCGATGCTCTGGGCCGGCACGTTCCTCGGCCTCGGCTACATTTTCAGCGGCCAGATCGAACACGTCGCGGAACGCCTGGCCTCTCTTGGCAGCGGCCTCATGGTTCTTTTGGTTGGCGCTCTGGCGGGCTACATCTCCTGGAAATTCATCGCCCGCCAGCGCTTTCTCCGCGAACTGCGCATTTCCCGCATCTCCGTCGAGGAATTAAAGGAGAAAATCGACTCCGGCGAAGAGTTGGTCATCGTCGATCTTCGCCATTCCATGGATTTCGAAGCCGAACCCGAAACCATTCCCGGCGCCTTCCGTATGGATGCCAAGGAACTCGAGGAGAAAAACGATCGCTTGCCTGTCGATCGTGAAGTCATCCTCTACTGCACTTGACCAAACGAAGCCACCAGCGCCCGTGTGGCGCTCCTCCTCAGAAAACAGGGCATCAAGCACATCCGTCCCCTGCAGGGCGGTCTCGACGCCTGGCGTGACCGCGGTTTCCCCCTGGATACCATTACGCTGGAAAAAGAAGAAGCGAGCAAACTGGCCACGCCCTGATCAGCTCATCTGGTGGCGGCCTTGAAATAAACTGCGCACCAGCAATCTGCCCCTGATCCGCCTGCATCGATTCTGGATTCTAAAGTCGCGGCAGCACGATCCCGCTTTGCGCCTGGTACTTCCCTTTCTTATCTTTGTAGCTCACTTCGCAATCTTCATCTGACTCGAAGAACAGCACCTGGCACAGCCCTTCATTCGCATAAATCTTCGCAGGCAGCGGCGTGGTATTGCTGATTTCCAGCGTCACGAACCCTTCCCACTCCGGCTCGAACGGCGTCACGTTCACAATGATCCCGCACCTTGCGTACGTCGACTTCCCCAGACAAATCGTCAGCACATTCCTCGGAATCCGGAAATACTCCACCGACCTCGCCAGCGCAAACGAATTCGGTGGAATCAGACACGAGTCGCCCTTGAACGGCACCAGCGACCTCGGATCAAAATGTTTCGGATCCACGATCGTCGAATTCACATTCGTAAAAATTTGAAACTCGTCCGCCACGCGGATGTCGTACCCGTACGACGACACTCCATAGCTGATCACTCCTTCGCGCACCTGCCGGTCCGTGAACGGCTCGATCATCTTGTGTTCCAGCGCCATGCGCCGGATCCAGTGGTCTGGCTTGACGGACATCCGTCCTCCTAGAATTTCGTCGTTGCTTCGTTACGTCATCACTTCTTTGTTTCGCGCTATGAAAAAATCAAGTCAGTGTAGATTACTCGTCACGTCTTGACAACCCGCACCGCACCCTCTAGCATCGGCCCACGTAATTGTGGGAGGCTCGCGTGATTAAGTTGGACATCGTGAACGCTGTCGTCACCAAGACGAATATCAGCCGCACCAAGGCGGAACAGGCCGTCGAGACCGTCTTCGAATCCTTGAAGAACGCTCTCGGCCGCGGCCAGCGCATCGAGCTTCGCCGCTTCGGCGTTTTCAGCGTCAAGCCGCGCAAGACCGGCATCGGTCGCAATCCCCGTACAGGCGAAGAAGTCAGCATCCCTCCCGGCAAAGCCGTTCGCTTCAAGCCTGGAAAAGAACTCCAGGGACTGGATGAGGAAAAGTCGGCCGGATAAGTTTTTTTCCAATCTCACTTCCCTGCACCAAAATCTGTCAACCCATTGATCGCCAGGTACTGGCGCGAGCCTTCGCACTTGTGCTGTACTAAAGCGTGTTCATCTTCCTTGATCCTCGGCCTCTCTTGTGAGCAGCCCGCTCCCAGAAAACGCAACTTCTCCTCTTCCAACCAACTTGGATTGGCGCGCTATTCCGCCCGGCGACCTCCATTACGCCCCTCTTCCCGGTCACCCTCCGCGTAAAACCCTGCTCCTCGCCGTCCTGCTCTTTCTCCTCACCCTCTGTACTTGCCTTGTCGCCGGCACGCATTTCGCCGTCGCCTATTCCAACCATCAAGCCGTCTCCTGGGACGAATTCGTCAAGGCCTTCAAACTCATCTACACGGACCCTGCGTCCCTCGCCAGCGGTCTTCCTTTTGCCTTGACCCTCCTCACCATTCTTCTCGCCCACGAACTCGGCCATTTTTTTGCCTGCCGTCATCATCACATTCGCGCCAGCTATCCGTTCTTCGTCCCTTTTCCTTCGCTCATCGGCACCTTTGGCGCCTTCATTCTCATTCGTTCACCCATTCGCACCACGCGCGCGCTCTTCGACGTGGGCGCCTCCGGCCCCTTCGTTGGCTTTGTCTTTGCCGTGCCTGCACTAATTTACGGCGTTCTTCACGCTCAGGTGGTTCCCGGCCTCGCCGACCCCAGCAAAGCTGATGTGGTTTTCGGCGTGCCCCTCATTCTGCATATCCTAGCCGGAATCCTTCATCCCGGCGTCGCGGCGGAGAATCTTCTCCTCCATCCCATCGGCCGCGCTGCCTGGGTAGGCCTCTTCGCCACGTCGCTCAATCTTCTTCCCGCGGGCCAGCTTGATGGCGGTCACATCCTCCGCTCCGTCAGCCCGCGCGCCCATCGCTTTCTTTCTCTCTTCCTCCCCGTTTTCCTTCTCCTCCTTGGCTTCTACCGCCATTGGCTCGGCTGGTATGTGTGGGCCGGCATTCTCTTTGCCCTCCGCTTTCTCCGCGTCGCCCCCATCTACGACCCGCTTCCCCTCGATCCCCATCGCCGTTTCGGCGCTTTCCTAGCCCTTCTTGTCTTCCTTCTCTGCTTCATGCCCGTCCCCATCCTCGGCTAGTGTCCTTGAAGTTCGCAATAAGGTCTGCCGTCGTAAGTCCTTGTAGTGGCGCAGCTTGCTGCGCCCTTCTTTCTGTCCCTGACTGTTGTAACAAAATGCTAACTCCCATTTTCACTGAATGCCGCCAGGGAGCCGCGAATCGTCCCTGAGTCCTGTTTTGACCATGGTCTTTGACCATGGTGTATACTTAGGTTGAGGTTCGATCCACCATGGAAGAAATCGCCATCTCTAAGTTCAAAGCCACCTGCCTGAAGGTCATCGCCCGGGTCAGCAAAACTCGCAAACCCATTCGCGTGACACGATTTGGAAAACCCGTGGCTGAGATCGTACCCCCGACAGCACAGCCAAAAACGCGCAGAATTTTGGGCGCGATGCGCGGCACGGGTGAAATCAAAGGCGACATTATCGCGCCAGCTACCGACCCGAAAGACTGGGAAGTCCTTCGGTCATGAAGCTATTGCTCGATACTCATATCTGGGTCTGGACAGTCCTCCAACCCGATAGGTTATCGAGGAGAGTAAGCAGGGCTATTGAGAACACCGCTAATCAGATTTGGCTCTCTCCGGTTAGCGTCTGGGAACTTTCCATGCTTGTCAAAAAGGGCCGCATCGATCTAAAGAAGTCCGTCGATCAATGGACTGCGGACACTTTCGAATCCTTGCAGATTCAAGAAGCGTCGGTCACCACGGATGTCGCGCTTGCTATGAATAAAATTCGTCTTCCCCACGAAGACCCTGCGGATGCATTTCTTGTGGCCACGGCGAGCGTTTTCGAGTTGACGCTCGTCACTGCCGACGAGAAGCTGTTAGCCTTCAAACACATCTCCACGTTGGCAAACCATTGACTGTGCCGGTCGTCCGCGTCCTCGCCGTTCACCCCGGCCGCTTCAACGAAAAAACCTCCCGCACCGGCGCATAATTGTTCCCTGCCAGCCGTGAAACCGGCTTTGTCTTTTCAATATCAATGTGGTGTCGCTCGCCGTTCCAAGCCTCCTCCGCCACGTGCGCGTACACCACCTTTCCAATCACCACATTCCCGCTTCCCGGCGCAGGCTCCCCAACCTCCACCACTTGGATCAACTCGCACTCCAGGTGAATCGGCGACTCCACCACCCGCGGCGGCCGCACCACCACACTTTCAAGCGGCGTCAGTCCAACCTCCGCAAACTCGCTCACCCCAAACGGATACGTCCCCGACGTTAAGTTCGCCTTCTCCACATTTGCTTCCGTCACAATATTCACAACAAACTGACGCGTCTCCCGAACGTTCCGCAGGGTATCTTTGACCTCGCGGTCCACTGGGTTCGACGGGCAGAATAAAACTGCCGGCGGCTTGCTGCAAATCCCATTGAAAAAGCTAAATGGCGCCAGATTCGTGACGCCTGCTGCACTGATCGTGCTTACCCACGCGATCGGCCGCGGCGCGACAGCTCCCAACAGAATTTTATATGCCTCCTGAGCAGGAAGTTTGGATATATCGATGCCCGTCATCCTCATGGTTTCTCCGCCCCAACGCCTTATCCAATCTATTGTATCTTGAGGGCTCTCGCTGCGCAGGATGGTCTTCTGGTTGGTCGAAGTTCTCGCAGTGCAAAATTGGGATTCCGCCGCCAAATGTCACGATTCTTGCTTGACATTCTGTTTATTTGACCATTGACAATAGGTTCCCTCTAACGTACAGTAGCTTGTGAGTAAGCGTGTGGCTTGCCTCATGGAGCGCGGGCGTCCTGCTGTCGTTTTCTTGCTGGCACTGACCTCTTTTTCCGCAAGTCCTTTAGAATCCGCACTTCAAAAAACTGCCCAGTTTTGCAGCATTTCCTAATATGTAAATTATTTAGAATTAACACTTAGGAAATTTGCCAGAGGTGCTGATTCTAAAGGACTTGCAGAAACGCTAAACCCTTTAGAAGCAACACTTACAAAAAACCGGGGGAGGGGCGACCGCACACGTACTCTGCGCGCCGCAAATCCAATTCAGTGCCGCTCCTGATTACCGCCTCGGCGCCCTCATACAGGGCTCCTGATACACTACCTCCTCTGATGAGTTCGCCCTTTTGCAACGTGGCCCTGCCCGTGCCCCTCCGCACGACCTTCACCTACGCCATCCCGGAGGCGCTCCGCGAGGGAGTCCACCCCGGCAGCCGCGTCCTTGTCCCCTTCCGCAAGAAATCGCTGATCGGCGTCGTGGTGGAGGGGGCCGAGCGCGCACCCGAGGGCGCCAAGGTCCGCGAGATCGCCAAAGTCATGGAGTCGGCCCCGGCCCTCACCCCCAAGCTCATCGAACTCGCCCAATGGATCGCCGGCTACTACCTCGCTCCCATCGGCGAAGTCTTCCGCGCCATGCTTCCGCCTCTGACGGAACTCAAAACGCAGCGTGAAATCATTCTCACCCCATCTGGACGCAACGCCATCGAAACTCTCGGCGGCGGAGAGATCTCCCACGGCCTGACTTCGCCGGAGCGCGCCTTCCTCGAAAAAGTAAATGCGAAAAACGGTCCAGCCGCGTTCAGCCTGGCAGCAAAGCACGGCATCGATGCCGCAGCCTTGCAGCGCCTGCAAAGCCGCAAGCTCATCGAAGTCCGCGAGAGCTTGCTCGGCAAGAAGAGAAAATCGCAGACCGTTGTTGCCTGGAAAGGCTCGGCCGCTCCGAGCAC
>Ga0210384_10000337_pt1 | contig 73556 bp, 64 predicted proteins | sample IncBWH2MmetaG_FD_160574 | JGI IMG/M metagenome (GOLD analysis project Ga0210384, IMG submission 160574) | Forest soil microbial communities from Barre Woods Harvard Forest LTER site, Petersham, Massachusetts, United States - Inc-BW-H-2-M | ecosystem: Environmental > Terrestrial > Soil >... | reverse complement strand
GCTCATCTGCTGCAGCCGCCGCGAATCCTGCAGCAGCGCGGCGATTGTTTCCGCCAACCAGACTCCTTCCAGCTTCGACTCTTCGACCACCACTGCGGCTCCGTGCCGCGCCAGGGCTTCGGCGTTGACGCGTTGATGATCGTCAGCCGCGCGCGGGAACGGAACGAATACTGCCGGCTTCCCTGCCGCCGCAATTTCCGCGACCGTACTCGCGCCCGAGCGGCAGACTACCAGATCGGCGCGCGCGAAGGCCGCCGGCATGTCCTCGATGAACTTGAAAACCTCGGCGGTCTGTCCCAAAGGCTGATACGCTGCCAGCGCGTCATTATAGTCACGCTCACCGGTTTGATGAATGATGTGAACGCCCGGGGCCTCGCGCTGCAAGACCGGCAGACAGCGAATCATCGCGTCGTTGATGGCGTGCGCGCCCTGACTGCCGCCGAACACCAGCAACGTGGGAGTGCCTCCGCGCTTGGGCGCGATCTCGAAAAACGCCTGCCGCACCGGCACACCTGTGACTTCGGCGTGACGAAAATATTTTGCCGTCTCCTCGAAATGCACCGCCGCGCCCGAAACAAATCGCGCCACTACACGATTCGCAAACCCCGGCACCACGTTCGGCTCGAAGGCCAGCGTTGGAATATGCTTGATGATCGCCGCCAGCATCGCCGGACCCGACGCATATCCGCCCACGCCGATCACCACGTCGGGCGCGAAGTCGTTGAGCATGCGGCTCGCATCCCAAACCGCGCGCGGCAGGTCGAACGCCGTCTTCAAACGTGTGGTCAGGCTGACGTTCTTCAGCGCGCCCACGCGCACCAACTGCAGGGGAAATCCCGCCGCGGGGACCAACCGGTTCTCGATGCCGCGCGCCGTTCCGATGAACAGCACCTCGGCGTCGTAACTTTTCTTGAGTTGATTGGCGATGGCCAGCGCCGGGATCACGTGCCCGCCCGTCCCGCCGCCCGCCAGGATTGCCCGCATGCAGTGACTATAAACCACAAACAACTGGCCACGGATTACACGGATTCACACGGATTCACACGGATAAAACAAATGCCCTAGGAATACTTTGATTTCAAATCCGTTAAAATCAGCGCGCATCCGGGGCGACAGTCCTTCACTCCGCCTGCTTCGTGATATTCAGCAGCACGCCCACACACGCCAGCGTCACGAACAACGACGATCCTCCGTAAGACACGAGCGGCAGCGGAATTCCCTTGGTCGGCATCATGCCCAGCACTACACTGATGTTGATGAAGGCCTGCAGCACGACCATGCTGGTGATGCCCACGGCCAGGTAGCGGCCGAACATGTCTTCCGTGCGCCACGAAGCGCGCATCCCGCGCCACAGAAAGATCGCGAACAACGTGACCACGAAAAGCGCGCCGACCAGGCCTAACTCCTCGGCGGTTACGGCGAAAATAAAGTCGGTGTGCGGCTCCGGCAGGTAGAACAGTTTTTGCTTGCCTTCCATCAGTCCAGTGCCAGTCACGCCGCCCGTACCCACCGCAATGAGCGACTGAATGATGTGAAAGCCAGTCCCTTGGCGGTCCGCATAAGGATTCAGGAACGCCAGGATGCGGTCGCGCCGCCAGCTCACATGAAAGATCAGAAAATAGAGGGGCACCAGAGCGGCGCCGAATGCATACGCGAAATAGCGCATCCGCATCCCAGCCACATACAGGATGCAGGCCGCGATTCCGGCGCACGCAATTGCTGTGCCCAGGTCGGGTTGCAGGACGATCAGGCCTAAACATACCAGCACGGGCGCGGCCGCGGGCAGCAGCGTGTTGCGTACGTCGTCGATGGTCTTGACACGGCTTTCCAGAAAATAAGCAAGAAACAGAATCAAGACAGGCTTGGCGAGTTCCGAAGGCTGGAACGAGAGGCCGCCGGCGTGAATCCAGCGATGCGTGTTATGCGAGCGATCGAGGAAGAAGACGGAGATCAACAGCAGCGTGGTGAATCCCATCAGCGAAAACACCAGCGCGGGATGCTGGTAGCGGCGGTAGTCCACACGCATGGTGACGACCATGGCCATGAGTCCAGCGACCGCCCAGATCAACTGCTTCGACAGGAACGCATACTCGGACCCGAACCGCTCCCGCGCCATGACCGCCGACGCCGAGAACACCATCACCAGGCCGACAAACACCAGCAGCATGGTGACAGTAAACAGCCAGCGATCGACACTCACGCGCTTTGCCATGGGAAGTTCATTTCACCACGGAGGCGGGAGGGAGTGTTGATTGTTGATTCTTGATTGTTGATTGTTTTGGTTCGGGGGCGGAGGTTTGGCCTGAGCGCCAGAGCCATCTAGAATTGGCTTTCATAAATTGGTGACTAATGCAGCCGTTGAAATCCGAGCTCGTCGGCACTCTCCGCAGGTTGCCGCTGTTCACGGACCTATCGGACGCGGAACTGACTCTCGTCGCGGAAAATGTGACCCGTTTGCGTTATCAAAAAGGAGCCACGATCTTTTCGGAAGGAGATCCTTGCCATGAACTATTGATCGTAGAGGCAGGCACCGTGAGGATCGTCAAGTCAGCTACGAACGGAAGAGCGCAGTTGATCGGCATCGAACGACGGGGAAATTCTCTGGCTGAGGTACCGGTCTTTGATGGCGGGCGTTATCCTGCAAGCGCAGAGGCGGTTAGCGATACCGTCCTTCTGCGATTGCCGGCGGATGATTTCAAGAGAATCTGTCTGCAGAATCCAGAACTGTCTCTCAAGGTCTTCAAGGTTCTGGGGCATCGACTGCGTCATCTGGTGAGCCTGGTTGAGCATTTGTCATTTTCTACAGTCCGTGCGCGTCTGATCGCGCACCTCGTGCAGCTTGCAGCCGAGACTGGGAACCAATCTTCGACTGGAGTTCAGTTCAACCTAACCGAGAACAATGAAGAGCTGGCCGCGCGCCTGGGCACGGTTCGCGAGCTCGTCTCCCGGAATCTGGGACGCTTGCACGGAGCTGGCCTCATTGAAATGAAGCGGCGGACCATCAACATTCCCAGCCTGGCCGCCCTGCAGAGCGAGATCACAAAAAACGATTAACCCAACTTTTTTCAATTTCCGTGACATAAGTCATGGTCCTAGGGCCCAACCACTCTCTATTCTTCAACTTCAACGACGCGACAGAGGCTGAGCTCCTGCGTTTGCCAGGGCGCAAAGGTTTCGTCGCTGAACTCGGGAGGGGTTATGGCTTACGTCATCGCAGAACCTTGCATTGGTACGAAAGACACTGCGTGTGTGGATGTGTGTCCCTGTGACTGCATTCATCCGCGGAAGGATGAGCCAGGTTTTTCCGTGGCGGCACACCTCTATATTGACCCGGTCGAGTGCATCGACTGCGGCGCTTGCATTCCCGCGTGCCCGGTGTCGGCGATCTACCCTCTTGAGGATCTTCCGGAAAACTGGAAGAAGTTCGCGGCGATTAATGCTGAGTGGTATGCGGCGAAAACAACTTGATCGGGAGCCATGCGCTTACTCGCGGGGAGCGTGCTTGAGTCCGGCTTATGACACTAATCCCCGCACGATCTCCTTGAACACCTTCCCGCGGTGCTCGTAGCTCTTGAACTGATCGAAGCTGGCGCAGGCGGGGGCCAGCAGAACTACGTCACCGGGTTGCGCCACGGCATTCGCTTTGCGGATCGCGTTCTCCAGCGTCTCGGAGTGCACGACTTCCGCACCTTTAATCTGCGATTCGATCTTCGCCGCTGCCGCGCCGATGGTGTAGACGCGCTTCACGCGCTGGCGCAGCAGGTCGTTGAGCACGGTGTAGTCGCTGCCTTTGTCTTTGCCGCCGAGAATCAGGTGGATATTCGCCGGGAACGATTCCAGCGCTTTGATGGTCGCGTCCACGTTGGTGGCTTTCGAATCGTTGTAATAATCCACGCCGCGGATCGTGGCCACATATTCCAGCCGGTGCTCGACGGCCTTGAAGGCGCTCACGGCCTGGCGGATTTTCTCGGGACCGCACCCCATGAGCGCACCCGCGCATACCGCCGCCAGCACATTCTCCAGATTGTGCGCGCCTTTCAGTGGAATCTCCGAAACCTGCATGACCTCGTGCTGACCCAAACTATCGCGGAACACGATGTTGCCGTCGCGCACCCACGCGCCCTGCTGCACTTCCTTCTGCCGGCTGAACCAGAACACTTGTGCGCGCGTTCGGGCCGCCATCGTCACGCAGGTGAGATCGTCGGCATTGAGGACGGCGAAATCACTCCCCTGCTGGTTTTCGAAGATGCGCGCTTTCGCGTCGACGTAGACTTCAAATGTCCGGTGACGATCGAGATGGTCGGGAGTCACGTTCAACACGACCGCAACTTTCGGGCGGAACGTCTGAATCGTTTCCAGTTGAAAGCTCGAAATCTCAAGTACGATCACGGTCTCCGGCTGGGCGCGCTCGGCCAGCGAGATGGCCGGCGTGCCGATGTTGCCGCCGACCAGCGCCGGGAAGCCCGCGGCCGTCATGATTTCTCCCGTAAGCGTGGTCGTCGTGGTCTTGCCGTTCGATCCGGTGATGGCGATGATCTGCCCGGGCAGAAACTGCGCCGCGAGTTCGACCTCTCCAATCACGGCCTCACCCGCGGCGCGCGCCTGCACCAGCGGCGGCGCGTCCACGGGAACGCCGGGACTGACCACGATCAAGTCCTGGCCGCGAAAGGTGCGGTCGCCGTGGCCGCCCGTTTCGACCGTGATGCCATGATCGAGCAGCACCGGAATCTCGTTGCGCAGTTCGTCGCCGCTCTTGGTGTCAGACACGGTCACCCGCGCGCCATGAGCTTTCAAGAACAAAGCGGACGCCACGCCGGACTTGCCGAGGCCCACCACCAGCACGCGTTTGTTGTTAAGTTCCATCTAGACCATTTTCACCACGGAGGCACAGAGACAATCAAATTCTAATTGTTGTTTTCCTTTGTGTCTCTGTGTCTCCGGGGTGATGGTTTTCTTCTAGCGCAGTTTCAGCGTGGTCAGCGCGAACAGCGCGAATATCAAGGATGCGATCCAGAAGCGCACGATGATCTTCGACTCCGACCAGCCCATCAGTTCGAAGTGGTGATGCAACGGCGCCATTTTGAAGATGCGCTTCTTGCGCAGCTTGTAGGAGCCGACCTGCAGAATCACCGAGACCGCCTCGATCACAAATACTCCTCCGATAAACGGCAGCAGCAGTTCCTGCTTGATGATGACCGCGACCGTGCCGATGGCGCCGCCCAGGGCCAGCGATCCCACGTCACCCATGAAGACTTCCGCAGGATGCGCGTTGTACCAGAGAAAACCGATCGACGCCCCGACCATCGCTCCACAGAAAATGGTCAACTCGGCCACTTGCGGCATGCGCTGTAGTTCCAGATAAGTCGCGAACGTCGCGTGGCCGCTCACATAAGTCAGCACCGCCAGCGCGCCCGCCGCGATCACCGTGCATCCAATGGCCAGGCCATCGAGCCCGTCGGTGAGATTGACCGCATTGCTCGCGCCTACGATCATGAATGCCACGAACGCAATAAACGGCAAAAACGCGAGCGGCCATATGTGGGGATATTTTTCCAGCGTGCTCACCACCAGGTCCGGATGGAACTGCTTCAGGAAGGGCACGATCAGCTTGGTGGAATACATATTGTAAGCCTGCATGGCGATCAGCATGGACGCGATCACGATGCTGGTTGCGATCTGCAGACCTAACTTGGCGCGGCCGGTCAGGCCCAGATTGCGACGGCGCGTCACCTTGGTGTAATCGTCGGTGAATCCGATGGCTGCGAAGGCGCAGGTCGAGAACACGGCAATCCAAACGAACCGGTTGCCCAAGTCCGCCCACAGCAGGGTGGGAACGACGATCGCGATCACGATCAGCAGTCCACCCATGGTAGGCGTGCCCGCTTTTTTCTGGTGAGCCTTCGGGCCCTCTTCGCGAATGTATTGTCCGATCTGGAAGTCGCGCAGGCGGTTGATGACCAGCGGACCCACGATCAGCGCGGTGAACAGAGCGGTCAGGCTGGCGAACGCCGTGCGGAAAGTGACGTAGCGGAAGATGCGGAATGGCGCAACGTAATGTTGCAGCTTGACGAACAACAGCCAGTAGAGCAATCAGCCTCCGAACTACAGCCGTCAGCTTTCAGCCGTCAGCCTTCAGCTATGGCAATCAGGTACGATCAGCCGCGATCCCCCGAAAAAATTTGTCATTCCGACGCTGAGCGAAGCGAAGGCGGAGGAACCTGCTTTTCGCCAAACAGGGGCGTTCGGCAAACTGCAGCTAAATCCCCCGCCGCGCCTTCCACGTCTCCAGCGCCTTCTCCAGTTTCACGCCGCGCGATGCCTTCAACAGCACCACATCGCCGTCGCGCGTCTCGCGCGCCAGCCACTCGCCCGCTTCCTCGGGCGTGGCCACGAATTCAGCGTGCGCCCCAGCCTGCTGTGCCCCTTCGACCATCCCCTGCGCCAGTCCGCGCACACCCAGCAGAACATCAATTTTTCTTTCGGCAATATGCCGTCCGGCGGTGCGATGCATCTCGGCTCCGGCCGGACCCAGTTCGAGCATTTCTCCCGCGACCACGATCCGGCGCCCCGCTTTCATCGCCGCCAGGGCGTCGACCATGGCGTCCAGCGCCTTCGGATTGGAATTGTAGCAATCGTTGATGACCGTGATGTTACCCACTTGGCGAACCTGTCCGCGTTTGTCCGGCGGCGTGAGAGTCGCCAGTGCGCCGACCGCTTCCGCCGGCTTCAGTCCGCGAGCCAGGCCCACGGCCACGGCCGCCAGAGCGTTCAGAATGTTGTGTTCCCCCACCAGCGGCAAGCGCGCATGCTCGCGCCCGCCGGCTAGGACTACATCAAACTCAGAACCCTCAGCGCCGCGGGTCTGCACGTTCTCAGCCCGGACGTCGATGTGAAGGCCTGCCGTCACCCGCGTACCGTATGTGACGACCTTGCCCTTGAAGTCGCGCCCGAACTGCGATACGTATTCGTCGTCGGCATTGAGCACGGCAGTTCCGCTGGCGGGGAGCGACTCGATCAATTCGTACTTGGCGCGGGCAATTCCCGCCAGGGAATCAAAGAACTCCAGGTGCACGGGAGCGACGTTGGTGACGACGCCGATCTCAGGCTGCGCGATTTTCGCCAGCGCGCGAATCTCGCCCGCATGCGACATGCCCATTTCGATGACCGCAACCTCGTGCTCCGGTTCCAATTTCAGCAGCATCAGCGGCAGTCCGAAATGATTGTTGAAGTTGCCTTCGGACTTGAGCACGCGAAAGCGCGCGCTGAGAACATGCGCGATGGACTCTTTCGTCGTTGTCTTCCCCGCCGACCCGGTAACGCCCACCAGCGGCTTGCCCCACAGTTTCCGCACCGCAGTAGCCAGAGTTTGCAGGGCGACCAGAGTGTCGTCCACAGCCAGCAGACGCGTCTTGTCGGGATAGCGATGAAGATCCGCTTTCTGGACCACCGCCGCAGCTGCGCCTTTTTTCAGAGCCGCGTTGACATAGTCGTGGCCGTCGAGCCGTTCGCCTTTCACCGCGAAAAAAAGTTCTCCCGGTGCGACCGTGCGCGAGTCGATGGAATAAGCCTGGGCGACTTCTTCCGGCGGAAAGTCGCCCGCGGCAGAGATAAACTCCGCGATTTTCGAAAACGTCAGCTTCATGCGGGATTCCCCGCTGCGGGCGCTGCTGGGCATTCGAATCCAGCAGCCCGCAAGGCCTCGCGAGCTACTTCGACGTCGTCAAAAGGAAGCGATCCTTCGCGCGTAACCTGCACCTTCTCATGGCCTTTTCCTGCCAGCAGGACAATATCTCCCGGACGCGCTTCTCCAATGGCCAGCGCAATCGCCTTACGGCGGTCGACTTCGACGGTGTACTTCACGCCTGTTTTCTGCAGGCCCACTAACGCGTCGTTGATGATCGCCCGCGGATCTTCACTGCGCGGATTGTCGGAAGTGAGCACCACAAAATCGCTGCCCCGCCCCGCGGCCTCGCCCATCAGCGGACGCTTGGCGCGATCGCGGTCGCCTCCACAGCCGAACACGGTGAGGACTCTCGCGGCCCCTCCGCCGCGCGATACAAACTCGCGGGCCAGAGCCGTCAGATTGCGCAGGGCGTCATCGGTGTGGGCGTAGTCGACAACCACTGTGAACGGCTGCCCGCAATCGACGCGCTCAAATCTTCCCGGCACATGCGTGAGCGACTCCACGCCGCGGGCAATCGCTTGCGCGGCGCAGCCGCGCGCGTAGCATGCCGCCGCGGCGGCCAGGATGTTGTACACATTCACCCGCCCGATGAGAGGAGAGAAAATAGGAATCGTATCTTGCGGCGTGGCCATGTCGAAGCGCGTACCGCGGGGGGTGATGTCCACATTCTTCGCATAGAAGTCGCCGCGCTCCCAGCCATAACTCAATACGACCGCGCTGCGCTTGCGACTGAACTGGGCCAGCTTCGCGCCATACTCGTCATCGAGGTTAGTGACCGCCGCGCGCGGCGCGTCAGTGCCAGAGCCTTCGAAGAGCACGCGCTTGGCGGCAAAGTATTCGTCCAGCGTCTTGTGATAGTCGAGGTGATCGCGCGTCAGGTTAGTGAAGACGGCAACGTCAAAGGGCACGCCGAACACGCGCTCCTGGGCGAGCGCATGCGAAGAAACTTCCATGACCGCGTCAGTCGCGCCCATGCCAAGGGCCTCGTTGAACAGGCGCGCCCGTTCCAGCGCTTCCGGCGTGGTGTGCGGGGCGGGATAAATTTTCCCGGCCACGTGATATTCAATCGTCCCGATCAGAGCGCTCTTGCGTCCAGCGGCCGTCAGAATCGATTCAATCAGAAACGCAGTCGTACTCTTCCCGTTCGTGCCGGTAATTCCTATGACTGCGATGCGCTCTGCAGGACGTCTGTAGAAATTCGCGCTCAAGCGCGCCAGCGCCCGCCGCCCGTGGGGCACGACGGCCCAGGCCACGCCTTCGCGAGGTTTCTCGGCCGGCGAGTCGGTGACGACCGCGACCGCTCCCGCCCGAATCGCCTGATCGATGAAGCGATTGCCGTCCGACGTTTCCCCGTGCATGGCCACGAACACGCACCCTGGCTTGACCTGGCGCGAGTCGTATTCCACACCGCTGACGCTGGGGTCTCCGCTCTGGGCAAGGACCTCTGCGCCATCCAGCAGATGTTGGAAGGTCATTGCTGGGAATTATAGGGCACCACAAAAGCAATTGCTGATTGCTGATTTTTGATTGCCGATTGAAAACCTCTATTACCTCCGTCACGTTCCCGCCACCGCTTTCCTGCGCTACATTCATTTCATGAGCACCGGAACCGGTTCCGCCAAATACCGCTGCGCGCAGTGCGAGCAGCCGGAAGAGAGCTGCCAGTGCGAGAAGTACTGCTGCCTCTGCCAGTCTGTGATTGACGTCCGCTTGTGTACTGATGGCCTGCTGTACTGCGAACCCTGCCGCACGGCCTGTGACTACAAGACCGCGGACTAACGAGCCGAACGGCTTTACAAGAGCCGTTTTGAGTTAGCGCGGTCCTCGTGCAAGCCAATCGTAGAATTCTTTCTTCCTCCTGCGAAGCTCTTTGCTGCTAAGTGGCAGTTTCCTATTGAGTTCAGCTGGCCGGTCAACGGCCGCCCACACACCCGCAAAATAAAATCCAATCCATAAGGCCACAAAGAGTGCGAATACCCAACCGAGGGGCGGCCGCGAGAGGCCATAGATTATTCCGGTCACCAGAGTTGCATACATGGTGGCCAGCAACACGCCGTAAAATCTCCCGATGTTTCTTTTTCCGATCATGCCGCCCTCTCAGCGGTTCCGCTTCTCGAATCATCCCACCAATCGACCTCCGCCCAATCCTCATAAACATTTGGCAGCGTGCGGGCTTTTGAGGGAGAATAGTGTGTTTGACTTTTTGTAACTGTTTTCTGCCCTTAGGAGACTCCATGGCTACCACGGTGCACGTCAGCGACGTTGCCGAGTTGCTGAGTGAAGGCCGGACGCACTTCAATCTTTCTCCGGCGGTGCTGGTGGAGCACTCCATCCGGCGTAACGAAGCGAAGTTGGCGGCGAACGGCGCCCTCGTGGGATACACGAACCGCACCGGGCGCTCTCCCAAAGACAAGTTCATCGTCAAGGATGAAACCACAGCCCACACCGTCGCCTGGGGAGCGGTGAACCAGCCGTTTGAGCCGGAGAAATTTGACACGCTCTACGAGCGGGTGATGGAGCATCTGCGCGGACGGGAACTTTTTGTGCAGGATCTTTTCTGCGGCGCCGATCCCGCCTACCGCCTGCCGGTTCGCATCGTTAACGAATACGCCTGGCACAACCTGTTTGTGCACCAGCTCTTCCTGCGCCCGACCGCGGAGGAACTCAAGCATCATCATCCCGAATTCACCGTCATCGCCGCCCCTGAGTTCAAAGCCGATCCCCAGCGCGACGGCGTGGCCTCGGAAGTTTTCATCCTGCTGAATTTCACGCGCCGAACCGTTCTGATCGGCGGGACTTCCTACGCTGGCGAGATGAAGAAGTCGATCTTCAGCATCATGAATTTCCTATTGCCGCCGCGCAACGTATTCCCCATGCACTGCTCGGCCAATGTTGGGCACAACGGCGTGAGCGCGCTTTTTTTCGGGCTCTCGGGCACGGGCAAGACTACGCTTTCGGCCGACCCGTCGCGCGACCTGATCGGCGACGACGAGCACGGATGGAGCGCGGACGGCGTCTTCAACTTCGAAGGCGGATGCTATGCCAAGTGCATCAAGCTTTCGCAGAAGAACGAACCGCAAATCTGGAACGCGCTGCGCTTCGGTTGCGTGCTAGAAAATGTCACCCTCGACCCGCAGACCCGCATTCCCGATTACAACGACGACAGCAAAACCGAGAACACCCGCGCCGCCTATCCGGTCGAGTTCATCGACAATGCGGTGATTCCAGGAATCGGCGGGCATCCCAAGAATGTGGTGTTTCTCACCGCCGACGCTTTCGGCGTTCTGCCTCCGATTTCGAAACTCACACCCGACCAGGCCATGTATCACTTCCTGTCGGGCTATACGGCGAAGGTCGCGGGAACCGAAGCAGGGGTGAAAGAACCTACGGCGACGTTCTCGACCTGCTTCGGATCGCCGTTCATGCCGCTGCCTCCGAAAACTTATGCGGAAATGCTGGGCCGCCGCTTGCGCGAGCACTACGCGCAGTGCTGGCTGGTGAATACGGGCTGGCAGGGCGGCCCCTACGGCGTGGGCAAACGAATGGAGATCCCTCACACCCGCGCCATGGTCGACGCAGCCGTCGAAGGCGAGTTGATTAAAGAGGAATTTGAGATCGAACCGACGTTCGGCTTCAGCATCCCAAAACGCTGCCACGGTGTGCCCCCGCAGGTGCTCAATCCGCGAAACGCCTGGCAAGACAAAGCCGCTTACGACAAAGCCGCCGAAGACCTGCGCAACCGCTTCGCCAAGAACTTCGAAAAGTTCGACGCCCCGCCGGAGGTCAAAGCGGCCGGACCCAAGGCGCAGCGATAAGACCAATTGTTGATTTTTGATTGCTGATTGTTGATTGAAACCAAAACCATCAGGATCGGCGTCTATGGTTTTCAATCGGCAAGCAAAAATCATCAATCAACAATTTTGTTCCTACAGCGTCGCCTCCATCTGTAGCGCTTCGATCATTCCGTTGAGCGTGACCTGTGCTGCGTCACGCTTCTGCTGCAAATCAGAGATCTCCCGCCGCAGCGCCTGCACGCGATCTTCCTGCTCGTTCAGTTCGCGAACGTAGCGCTCGACCAAAGCCTTCTCTTCGGAGCTCCCCTTCAGCGCCTTCATGTTCTCGCGCACCCGCTGCTGATCTTCGGAAATGCTTGTCACCTGCGCGCGCCGACCGGCAATCATCCCGTCGAGCCCCGCGACGGCGTTCTTTTGAGCAACGATGCGCCGCAGCGCTTTTTCCACGTCTGGATTAATCATCTTCTGCTCGAGGAAGAACTTGATCTGGTTGTCGCTCACGTTCGTCAGCGCATAGCTGTTCAGGATCGGCCGGTATTCCTTGACCAGCAGAGTTGTGGTCTTCTTCGGCTCCACGGTGAGCCGAAAGCGATGGAACGATGCGGAACTCTCCGCCGGCTTTTCGTCGTCGGTCAGCTTCCATCCCGGACGCGCCGGATGCTCAATCACAAGCGTCCGAGTAGAGGTATCGCGGTTGCGGATGGTGTAAGTATTTTCCTGACGCTCCTGCGTCGATTGCGTCATGGTGCCATGCGCGATGGTGATTTTCGTGACGCGCTGGTTGTCGGTTTTCTGCTTGGCATCGACCAGCACGCCCAGGTCAGCCGCATAGGAGAGCAGCCGCTTCTCGCCCGGCTTGATCGCGCCCATTAATCCCTCGCCGGCAAAGGCGTCGCCCTCGAGCACATTGAAGCTGCCACCGTCGAGCGTCAGGTCGCTGGTGTTGTCCACCCAGAGCGCGTGCAGCACGTTGCTGTCCGATGGATTCCAGACCGACACTTTCTCGGCATCGATGCGTGACTGCAGGATGGGCACCAGCGCCGACTGGTTCTTGCGGATCGTGATGCGGTCTTTCAGTTTGTACTCGAACAAGTCGCCGAGTTCGTGGGTTTGCCCCACGGTGGTGCCCTGTTCGAGAGTGTCGGCCAGCATGGTGGCGTCAGGCCGAGGCGGAGGTGGTGATGCCGGGAGGCCGACGCGCGGCATGGCATAGCTTGAGCCGATGACTCCACCCATCGATCCCCCTGCCACGCCACCCGGCACACCGCCGACCACGCCTTCGACCCCGCTGAGCGAGCGTGGAATTTTTCCCGGCGAAGCAAGACCGCCGTTCTCGACGTCCGCCTGCCCTTCCAGCGTCGCCTCATGCGTCTGCGGCGTGAGCATCGCATTCTCCGGCAGCGCGACCACCTGACGCCGCGTGTAATACGGCTGCGAAAGTTCCTGCACAAACGACTGCGGCGCTCCCGCTACCAGCGACAACTCCACATCCTTCCAGTCTTCGCCGACCGTGTTATCGACGATAGCCCAGCCCTGCAGCAGCGGCTTGCCGTCCGTCGGAATCACGATGCGGTACGTGCTCTTCCACACTGGCACTTCGCTGATGTAGCTGACCAGCAGATTGCGCTCGCCGTCGCCGGCAGTCGAGATCGTCATGCGGCGAACATCCTGATCGCGGGTCGAAGCCACCAGTCCCAGGTACTTCCCCACCTCGTCGTTCACTTCTCTTTCCGCGACGCGCACGCTGGTCGAAGGCGTCAGGTCAAAGATGCGCACATCGCCGCCGTCACTCACCACGGAAATTTGCGTCAGACTGATTTTCTGTTCGCCCTTGCCAGCCACATCGCGATCTTCAACGCTCAGCAAACGTCCCACAGCGCTCTCCGAGCCGTTTCGCACCTCGAGCCGCGCTCCGCGCAGCGCGTCGAGAAACTGCGCCGTCGTGGGATTCTCGCCCACCGGCAAATGCAATGATCCCAGCCGCCGCTCCAGCGGCGCGGCCGAGTTGTAGCTGACGCCAGTAATGCGTCCTTTGCCCAGGTCCAGCACGGTCAGCGATTTCAGCACGTCGTTCAGTTGCGCGGTGGTGAAATCCACATTCACGTCCTGGCTGCCGCGAACGTGACCGGCATGTTCGAAGTACCCGACCCCATTCTTGTAGAGAATCACACGGGTCACCGGCAGTCGCGCGCCCGGATCGGCCGATGGACTCGATGGCGTAGAAGACTGGCCAGATGAAACGGAAGGTAGCAGAAGACACACTAATGCGATTTTCAGCATGGCTCCTCCGTCAATGAAGGTCCGCGCGTCGAACGCGTCCGAAAGAGAACGAGTGGCGTCTCTAGTTTCTTGCGTGCGGCGTGGACCCTGTGTTTTAGACACCGAGCGGAGGCGTCTTGGAACCGTGGATGCGACCGCGGCTTCTTGGGATGGCTGATGCTCAGGCGGAGAAGGGACCGCGCCGGCGCAGCCGGGCTTCGCCCAGCCTGGACAGCCGAGGCGGCTGCCCCCACACAAGTGTCCGGCAGCATTTTGTGGAGACAGCCGCCCTCGGCTGTCTGCCGTGCGCAGCACGGCGGTTCTCCGTTGGCGCCCTATGCTTTCTTGAGCAACCGCGTGATCCAGATGAGGAAAACGGCTCCAATGATCGCCACAATGATCGTGCCGATGAACCCTCCGGCCTGGATGCCGAAAAAGCCTAACAGCCAGCCACCCACCACGGCGCCGATGATGCCGAGGACAATGTCCATGACCGTGCCGTAGCCGCCGCCTCTCATGATCTTGCCCGCGGCCCAACCTGCGATCAGTCCAACCACTGCCCACCAAATCAGATTTGTGATCATGCCGAACCCTCCTGTGCGGAACGGGAGGAGACTATGGCGGGGATGCCAATCTGTCAAGCGCGCCTTCGGCAACTCCAGACAAGTTTTTGTGGAGACAGCCGCCCCCGGCTGTCTGCCGCGCGCAGCACGGCGGGCGTGTGCTACGTGACCTCCACAGCACTTCAATTCAATAGCTGTGATTAAATCAACCTATGTTCGCCCGCAAGATTCGCGTGGAGTATGACGCCGACGGCCGCAGGCTTCCCTGCCCGTTGAAGTGGCTCGACAGCTTCTCCATGCGCAACTTCACCAACGCCAGCGTTTTCGACGACACCCTTCCGCTGGCCGACGGCCAGATGGAGATTGGCACCAGCGTCCCCCTCGACCAACTCAAGGACGCCATGGAGGACTGGTTCCGGCGGAAGGGTTACCTGCCCAAGGACTCGCATTTGTCACTGGCGGAGCACTGACGATCGGATCAAACTGCCTCGCAATCTTTCTTTCATGGAACCGGTTCGGTTGGTTGATGGAAGGACCGTGGCACTGACCTGGGGTTCTGGAAGTTGGGGCAAATCTGGCTTAGACCGCGAGCGGCACGGGATTTTTGACGCGGCACGAAAACCCGCGGGCTGGCTGGCCTCGATGAGTCCTCATTATTTTCAACGACTTCGATCTGAGTTCTGGATGGCACGCCAGTTGCTCGCGCAGACGCGGAGGTGCTTTCATGAGCGGCAAGGTATTGCAGCTGTCCCCCCAAACAAGCACCCGCCTTACCCGCAGTAGAACTACGGTTCACGATTCCCGGAGCGCCCAGTCGGTGGCCTCTCTCGACCTGGGGTTTCTGCCGTCCTGGTTTGAGTCCGATTCCACATCCGACAAGGGCCGGCGGCGGATTAACTGGGGCGCCATCTCAGGAATTGCAATCTCGATTGTGGTCAGTGGCGGTGTCTGGGCCGGAGTTCTGTGGATGGTTGCTCGCTTCTGGAGATAGACAGGGCAAACCCAGGGTCCCTCCACTGCGCCGTCGCTAGCGCTCCGGCTTCGGTCGGGATGACAGACCCCGGGGCGGCTTCTACTTGTCGTACTGCAGCAGCGACATCACTTCGTACTCTTTGAGCTTGTCGCGGCCCTTCAGGAATTCCAGTTCCACCACGAATCCCAGACCAGCGATCTTCGCGCCCAGCGAGGCGGCAAGTTTGGCCGTGGCCTCGGCGGTGCCGCCGGTGGCGAGCAGATCGTCCACGATCAGAACGCGCTGGCCTTTTTGGATCGCGTCCTTATGAATCTCCAGCGAATTGGTGCCGTACTCGAGCGCGTAATCGTATTTCACGGTTGCCGCGGGAAGCTTGCCCGGCTTGCGCACGGGAACGAATCCGGCGTTCAGACGGTAGGCCAGCGCCGGGGCGAAGATGAAGCCGCGCGCCTCCATGCCCAGCACCAGATCGACATCCTGCGCAATGTAGTGCTCGGCTAACTTGTCGATCAACGTGGCGAACCCGGTCTTGTCCTTCAGCAGGGTGGTGATGTCGTAGAAGAGAATCCCCGGCTTAGGAAAGTCGGGCACTTCGCGAATCAGGTGTTTCAGTTGATCGGCATTCATGGCCCCGACAGGCGGCGACGGCATTTACCACGCTCCTTCAATACGAAATGAACTGATTCCAGCGGCCGGACTAGCTTCGGATACTTCGACCGCATCCACGCGCGCAGCGCGCGGACCTTCGCGCAGGCGGCCATGCAATCCTGAGAGCTGGTCGCGAGTCCCCTGGGCCAGAACTTCCACGCTGCCATCGTGATTGTTGCGCACCCATCCGGCGATGCCCAGCATGTGCGCCTCGCGCTCGACGAACCAGCGGAAGCCGACACCCTGCACGCGTCCGCGCACGATAAACCGGCGAGCTTCGATGGGCTTTTCAGTAGGGGTCATTTCTGAAAATGTCATCCTGAGCGGAGAATCAGTTTCGCGAAGCGAAGCTGATTCGCAGTCGAAGGATCTCAATAACCTCCAAACACCGCAAACGCTGCAAGGAATTTTCAGCCCGTTCTCCGGAAGAATGCTTTACCGCACACTCAAAATCCCCGCCGGGTAGGGATCCTTCGACTCCGCTCAGGATGACAGTCTCACGCCCGCGACAAATATGCCCCTTCCGACGTATCCACCTTGATCTTCTCGCCTTCGTTGATAAACGGAGGCACCTGCACGACTAGTCCGGTCTCGGTCTTGGCCGCTTTGGTTACGCTCGAAGCGGTGGCGCTCTTCAATCCGGGCTCGGTCTCAATCACCGTCAGGATCACGGTCTGCGGCAGCTCGATGCCGACCGCCTTCCCGTCGAAAAACTCCACTTTGATTTCGAGGTTGGCGATCAGGTAATCCACTGCGTCGCCCAGGACTTCCTTGCTCAGGTGGGTCTGCTCGTAGTTCGTGGTGTCCATGAAGTAGTAGCTGTCGCCGTCGGCGTACAGGAACTGCATTTCGACTTCGTCCACGTTGACCTTCTCGATCGGATCGGGCGAGCGAAAACGGTGCTCGAACATGGCGCCGGTTCGCAGGTTGCGCAGCTTGGCCTGGATGAATGCGCGCAGATTGCCGGGCGTGCGGTGTTCCACGCTGAAAACGGAGTGCAGATCATTGTTGTGCTTAATGATCATGCCGGGACGAAGCTGGGTGGCAGGGATCGACATCGCTTGAAAAACTCTCCTTGTACGATTGCGGTTCGGAGCCGGCGGAAGACGGGCAGGCCACAAGTTCCGCCGCCCTACTCTGGGACGAAGGCGAAAACATTATTTTACACTCAGGGGCGCCGGAAAAGAAACCTTCCCCAGGCCGAACTCATCGAAGGGGTGCGGAATATGCGCCACCGGATTGGCCTCGCCGAGGCCGTGAGGTAGGACTACAATGAAGAGGAATCGAACTAGAAATTAGGTGAGGCTGGAGTCTCCGCGCAGCTTCCGCGAATATGCCCGAACATGCTCGAACTCCGGGCGGAAAATTGAGGTCTTCATCATGCGAATCGGACGTTACGAATCTTCAGACAGCAGCAACCTGGGCACCGCCATTACCTTCCTCTTGATCGGACTGGGCGCCGGCGCGCTGGCCGGCCTTCTGCTCGCCCCCAAGACCGGCAAACAGATGCGCCGCGACCTGCAAAAAGGCTTCGAAGACGCCAAGGACAAAGTCGGCGATTGGGCCGACGACGCCAAGGACCGCGTCCGCGAAGCCGGGGACCGCGTCCGCGACGTGGCCAGCCGCGGTGTGGATCTGGCCGACGATCTCCGCGAAAAAGTAGAACCGCTGCGCCGCGCCATCAACCGCAGCTAGGAAAACCGGCGTCGGACCTCAGACGTCGGACCTCAGACCGCTAGGGCTCAGGATGGCTGAGGTCCGAGGTCTGACGCCCGACGCCGTTCTTCGCCTCTAGTACAGGTGAAAATCCACCTGCACCGCAATCTTTGTCGCCACCGGTTGGCCATGGAGAGTGGCAGGCCGGAAGCGCCAGCGGTTGACCGCCTCGGTCGCCTTCTCGTCCAGGCCCAGTCCCAGACTCTGCCGCACCCGGATATCGTACGGGTGCCCGTCCTTGCCGACCACCAGCAGCAGCAGCACGATTCCCTGCGCCTTCGCCTTGCGTGCTTCCTCAGAAAAGCTCGGCTCCGGGTTAAAGATCACCTGCGGCACAGTCATATCCTTGGTGCCCATCGGGAAAATCCCCGGCGGCCCGTCGCCCACGAACGGCCCGGTTCCGGGCCCGATGCCGCCGCAACATCCCGGCCCGATCCCTGTGGGACCTCCCGGTCCGTTGGAGAGCAGAGAAAACTTCGAGAAGGGATCGCCAATCTGTCCGCCCTGCGGCAGCTTGATATCCGGAGCCACGTTCACTGTCTCCGGCATGGGAAGCTTTGGCGGTTCCTTAGCGAGAATCACGGTCGGAGGCACCAACTGGGGATCGAGCGACGCGAGCGGGATATTCCCATGTGAGGCCGGAAGCGGATCATGGTTGCCGCCTCCGCCACCGTTCCGCCCTGAAAAGATCAACGGAAGCTCGTTCAGGTGAGGGAGCTTATTGACGAACTCGGGCGGATGCTGAATCACGCAGCTCGTGAAATAGATCAGCAGTCCCACGATCGCAGCCTGCCCGAGCATCGAGAAGATGAAAGTCTCGCGCCGAGCGCGGTACAGTCCATCGCTTTCTCCTGAAAGCATCGAAAGAATATTCGGCCCCGGCCCGGGAGATGCAGCGGTCATAAGGCGCTCCTGCCGACAAGTTGTCGCCAACCTGCCGTAAGACGCACAACCGCACAAAAAGGATTTCCGCGGAAAAAAAGTAGCGCAGCTTCTACTTGAAGATCGCAGCGAAAAATCCTCCGAGTCGGCGGAAGAATCCGCGGTGCTCGGGCTTCTGCTTCTCCGGCGGCGGCGCCTGGACCACGGCATCAAGATGAACCTGCCGGGCCGCGGAATCCTCCACCGGCAAGTCTTTGGCCGCCTGCACGGGCGGCGGCAACGCGGCAGCGGCGCGGTTCTTGGGAGTGAACACCAACGGAGCATCCACCTGCACATGAACGTCGTTCGGCTGAGACGCCGGCAGGGGCGCGGTCTCCGGACCATTCGAGAGCCTGGTGCCAGCACCGGACGCGTCTGCCGAAGTCGAGACCGCAGGCGCAGCCGGAGTCTCGCTCCCGCCGATGCGCACCTTCTCCGGCAACTCCGAGTCCGGAACATTCGGCGCAAAAGGCGCCTGAGCCTGCATCAGTGGCGAAGGCGGAGGGCATCCGCATTCCAGCGGAACGTCGCCGTCTACCTTGTCGATCTGTCCGGAATGAAACACTGCCTGCTCAGCCGGCTTGACCTGATAGATGCGGTCACCCATCAGTTCCGAGACAATCGCCGAAGAGGTATTTCCTTTCAATGCCCGCACGCAGGTGGTGCCGTGCGAGTCGGCGCTGACGGCGTAGTGGAATTCTCCCGGCCCCGCGAACAGGATGCGGAAGTCCGGAGTCAGCACCGTGTCGGCCGAGGCGCGCAGCGAATAGTGCGCCTCGATGGCGCCCGTGCTCATGCCGAACATCAAGTCGCGCTTAGTCTGCGAGGGCGTTACCGAAACCGTGGTGCCCGAACATATCCGAACTTCTCCTCCGCCGGACACCCGCAGCACCGCCGTCTCCGAACCCGCCGTCACCGACGCACCTTCCCCGATGCGGCTCCCAGCCAGCGCCGTCGCGCCCGAACCACTCGCCACCGGTACCACCGCCGGAGTTGCGCCCACCGACAGCCCCGGCACAGTCGGCGGCTGCAGCGGCGACGACTTTCCGCCGGCGTTCACATCCTCCGCCGGCTTCAGCCGCACCATCAGGCGATGACCCGCGCCATCCCACGTGTAGCCGTAGGGCGCCTGCAAGTCGAGAACGATGCGCGTGACCGGAGGGTTCCGCTGGAATTGATCGATGCGGATCGCGAGGATGTGCTCCTTCTGAATTGAGATCCGTTTCTGCGTCAGTCCCAGGCGGGAGTTGGGTAAGTCGATGACCAGGCGCGACGGCGACTCGAGCGTCTGGATCTCAGGAATCACCGGGCCGCCGCTGGTCAGAATTTCCACCGCAGGCACGCCGCGTTCATGAACGATGCGAACGCTCGTCACCACCGGCGGCGGACCAAAGGTCTGGGCCGCGGATTCAGCAACCACCAGTGCCGCCACCAGCATCTCACGCACAAATTTGAACCCAGGTCGCGGCACGGAATCCCTCAAAGGAAGCTTGAAGGAAACATATCACTTGCGATGGATAGGAGAGAAGGGAGAAGAAAGTGGTTAGTGGTTAGTGATGCCGCGTGCGTTTTTACTAGCCACTAGCCACTGATCACTAATCCCTGGCCTTTACCCTTCCGCCAGAAACTCGTATTCCTCGATGACCGCCGCGACGGCGAGCTTGCCGTCGGCTCGTGCGTTCTCTACTCGCACCACGCGGCCTTTGCATTGCACGCGGATGCTCTCCGTCAGCGTGATCTCGGGCGGCAGGGTCAGCGTGAATCCAATGGGCGATCCCTGAGCGACGGAGGATTCCAGATAAAAACAAATGCCCCGGGCGCTGACGTCACGAAGCTGAGCCGACTGCGCGGCGTTTTCGTGATCGACGGTAACCGGTACGCGGAGCGGGAAGCGTCGCGCGCCGCGTTTCTCCTGCTGGGGCTCGGCCATGCACCCTCCAAAGTGGCTGAAATAGCGTCTGAAACGATAATTGAGGATGCAACGTGCCCGCACAGGGGTCAATACCACCCTTGGGTCACCGGGTGGCCCTTTCAGGGGAGAAACACCCAACCGGTTACTCCGGTGTAAGCTGATATGAGCAGGAATGCCGGTGCAGGAGTAGGCCTCGCTTGATTTTCGTACTCGACAACTACGATTCGTTTACCTACAACCTGGTGCAGTACATCGGTGAGTTAGGCCCCGAAGTTGAGGTTCGCCGCAACGATCAAGTCACCGTGAGCCAGGTCGAGAAATTGCGGCCCGAGCGAATTGTCGTTTCTCCGGGCCCGTGCACCCCGCAGGAAGCAGGCATCAGCATCGATCTGATTCGTCACTTCACCGGCAAGGTTCCCGTGCTCGGAGTCTGCCTGGGGCACCAGGCGATCGGCGAAGCGTTCGGCGGACACGTGGTCCGCGCCGCCCATCTCATGCATGGCAAGACCAGCGCCGTCATGCACGACAACCGAACCGTCTTTCAAGGTCTCCCCATGCCCATGACGGCCACGCGCTATCATTCGCTCATCGTCGAGGAAAAAGATCTGCCCGCCGAACTGGAAGTCAGCGCCTGGACCACCGAAAAAGACGGCACCCGCACCATCATGGGCCTGCGCCACCGGAATCATCCCGTCGAGGGCGTGCAGTTCCATCCCGAGAGCGTGCTGACCGACGCGGGGAAAAAACTCGTAGCCAACTTTCTGAATCTCTGAAAGGAAATCGCTCATGTTTCCTGTTAATGGCCGAGGCATCGCGGTGCGCAGACCTGTTGCTTCCATCCTGCTTTTCGGACTTTTGCTGGCCGCAAGTCTCACAGCCCCGGCGCAGGATGTGTCTTCTGGGCAGTTCCGCGTGCGTGGCAACGCGGCCGCTCGCGCGCTGCCTGAAGGATCGTGGCGCTTCATCGCCTCCGGAGACTCGCGCAATTGCGGAGACATAGTCATGCCCGCGATCGCCGCGCAAAGCGTACAGTTTTCTCCCAGCTTCTACTGGCATCTCGGCGATCTGCGGGCGATTTCCAAAATCGACGAGGACATGGCCTTCGCGGCCGCCAACGATGGCAACTTCCTGAGTTGCAGCCTCTACCTGCCGCGCGCCTGGCCGGACTTCATCGACCACCAGATCGCCGCCTTCGGCAATTTGCCCTTCTATGTCGGGATCGGCAACCACGAGACCATCCCGCCCAAAGACAAAATTCAGTTTCGCCGTCAGTTCGCCGCCTGGCTCGACCAGCCAGCCTTACACGAGCAGCGCGTGAAGGATGAGGCCGCGCAGTCGTCTCCAGCAGGCAAAGAAAAAAAAGCGAAGAAGAAAGATGACGAACCGTCGGAGCCGCCCCTCCCGCAGACTTATTATCACTGGGTCCAAAGAGGCGTCGACTTCATCTATCTCGACAACGCGTCCGACTGCTTCCCCGAATCGCAATTGACCTGGCTCGACGGCGTTTTGCAACGCGACACGAACGATAAGGACGTGAAGAGCATCGTAGTGGGCATGCATGAATCGCTGCCCGACAGCGTCGCCAACCGGCACAGTATGGGCGACAGCAAAGTGCCCGGGGCTCGCGAGAGCGGCGCGAAAGCCTACGATAAGTTGCTGGCTTTTCACACGCAGGCGGCCAAGCCGGTGTACGTACTTTCCAGTCATTCGCACTATTACCTGGAAAACATTTTCGACACCGCGGAGTTGCAGAAAAAAGGCGACCCGTTGCCGGGATGGATCGTCGGGACCGGCGGAGCCGAGCGCTACGCGCTACCCGTGCCGCCGTCCGACACCGCGAAGAAAGACGTTTATGGCTATCTGATCGGCACGGTGGCGGCGGATGGGACGATTCAGTTTGCGTTTCAGGAAGTCCGCGAACCGGATGTGCCGATGGGTGTGCGTCGCGACTACCCGCAGTCTCTGGTGCGCTGGTGTTTTGCCCACAACTCCCAGAACACCGATCCCGGAGCCGGAGAAATCACGCCCCACTGCGCTCCGCCCCCAAGTTCAGAACCCCGGAAGTGCGAATAGAGCGCTGGAAAGGCAAGCCACAAACGGGAAGGCCACGGCTCCAGAGGGTGCCGAAAAAATACAAACGCGTCTACCACCGTGGAAGAGCGGCCCTTCTAGGGCCGCGATAAGGTTTGTGGAATCAATGTGGGCTTCAGCCCTGTGGTCGATTGTTCCTTAGATAGGCCCGGTTTTCCCGCAACCTCTTCAGGCGTGCCGTCAACCGTTGCAAATGTTTTAGCCGCTGAGGGCGCGCGCCCATCGTAAGAACACGATCGCGAAGCTCTCCACTATCCCTCGCCCCGCGCCCTCTCCACCGCCCGCAACACCGCCTGCGCCTTATTCATCGATTCCTGAAACTCGCTCGCCGGATCGGAGTCGGCCACAATTCCCGCACCCGCCTGCAGATAGGCTTTTTTGCCCTGCATCAGCAGCGTGCGAATGCCGATGCAGGAGTCAAGATTCCCCGCGAAGTCGGCGTACAACACCGATCCACCGTAGATGCCACGCCGGGTGGGCTCCAGTTCTTCAATGATCTGCATGGCCCGCACCTTGGGCGCTCCGCTGAGCGTGCCCGCGGGGAAGCACGCCGCGAAGGCATCGAGCGCGTCCAAATCCTTGCGCAGCCTGCCTTCCAGCGCCGAGACCAGATGCATCACGTGGGAATACCGCTCCACGTACATCAGGTCTTTCACTTTGACCGAACCGTATTCGCTCACCCGTCCCAGGTCATTGCGGCCCAGGTCGACCAGCATCACATGTTCGGCCCGTTCTTTCTCGTCGGTGCGCATCTGCTGTTCAAGCCGCAGGTCCTCGGCTTCATCGCGCCCGCGCGGATGCGTGCCCGCGATCGGCCGGTACTCCAGTTTGCGCCCGGTCACCCGCACCAGCATCTCGGGAGAAGATCCCAGAATGTGCGTGTCGCCCGACCGCAGGAAATAAAGATACGGCGAGGGATTCACCTGCCGCAGCGAGCGGTATAAATCAAAGGGCGCAACCTCAGGCGTAAAGTCGAGCCGCTGCGACAGCACCACCTGAAAGATGTCGCCCGCGGCAATGTACTCCTTGCAGCGTTCCACGCCGCGCAGGAAAGTCTCGCGCCGCGTAACGGAATGAACCTTGAGCTTGCCCGCCTTGGCCTTCGCCGACTTGCGCCACAGGGCTGGACTCAGCCCCGCCGCAAGTTTTCGCTCCAGAGCAGCAATGTCGCGACGGGCTCGGTCATAGGCCTTGCGAGGACTTTCGCGGGAAACATCAGCGGCGGCCACAATGTGGATCTGGTGCCGCAGATGATCAAACGCCAGCAGCCGATCGAAGAACATCAGCTCGGCGTCGGGCAGCGACAGATCATCCTTGGCGTGCTCGCCAATCTTTTCCAGCTGGCGAACCACGTCGTAGGCAAAATATCCAACCGCTCCCGCGGTAAATGGAGGCAGTCCCGGAACGCTCACGGGCCGGTGCTCGCGCAGCAGCCGCTTCACCACCTGGAAAACATTGTCTCGCAGAACTTCGCGCCGGCGTCCGCGCTCAATCTCGACCGTGCCCTCGCGAGCCCTCACCCGCATGTAAGGCCGCGCCCCGAGGAACGTGTAGCGCCCGATCTGCTCGCCCCGTTCCACCGACTCCAGCAGGAACGCGTGCGGCTCTTTCTCCGCAATCGCCAGAAACGCCGAAACCGGCGTGAGCAAATCGGCGCTCACAGATTTCACCACCGGGACGAGCGTGGCTTCGCGCGCCAGCCTGGAAAATTCTTTGAAGTCAGGTTGCAGCATTTGGTCTGGGATCCACCGCCGAACGGCAGGCCTTTATTATAGGGGAGGTACGCGCACAGAGGAGCCTGTAGACCGGTCACTTCTCCGCTTCGCGGATGAGCACCACGTCGGATTCCCGGTGGCCGCGGATGAGGGCGAGTTGCTTGCCGTCAAACGAGTAGTCGAAATCGCGGATAAACTCCGACTTGAAGTCGGTCAGCTGATTTCCCGGCGAGCCGTCAAGATGCTGCAGCCAGAGATTATCGGCTGCGCCGTCGCGCACCGTGTAGATAACGCCCGTCCCATCGCGCTTGAACTCGATGGGCGGACCGCCAAGGCCCACGGCGAACTCGGCGCGCGTCCGCTCGAATTCCACAAATCGGGACGGCTGGCTGGAATCGAGAGGCAGCAGCAGCAGTTTCTCTTTGGGGTCGCCCGGGCGGGAGCTCACAAATGCCGCAACCTTGCCATCGGGAGAGATCGTGATGCGGCTGAAAACGGGGAATTCCGAGATCGGCTGCGATGCCCCGCCGTCTGTCCCAACCTTCTGCAGCTTGTTGTCCGCGTCGGAATAGAGCACAGATTTGGCGTCGGGGGAGCACACCTGCATGTAGTCGAACTTTCCGCTGGTGAGCTCCTTCGCGTTTCCACCATCCACGTCGGCCCGCCAGAGATGACCCTCGATTTTGGCTCCGGAACCCATGAGGATGACGTGTCCATCCGAGCAGGCGTGGGCGAAATCCGGGAACGAGAACTGGGAAAACAATGGCGTCTTGCTGCCGGAATCGGGATTGAGCAGGCTCACACCGCTGGTGATCGCTGTGACCAGGAGTTGGCTATCCCGGGTCCAGGAGACCTCGTAGCTGGGTGCTCCCTCGATGGTGAACGGTCGAGCCAGGGAACTGCTGCGGCCGTCGGAGATTATGTAGGGAGTCAGGTGGGTGTGGTCCTCAATCGCGGCCACGGTGTGGCCATCGGCGGCGACGCTGAGATCGATATACGCGTTGGTGTCGCGGGTGACTGGCGATAGCTTGCCTGCTGGATAAGAAACAAAAACGATCTGGGCCTGCGTGGAGAAGGCGTGCACACCCAAAGCCAGCAGTCCGCCGCCATCCGGAAGCCAGACCGGACGGGTGAAGAAGAACTCATTCGAAGTCACGAACAGGTTGCGCTTGCCGCTCTCCACGTCGATCGCAGCCAGGCCGCCGAGTTGATCGCCCGGCTGTGAGACCGGAATCACGATGGTCTTGCCATCGGGCGACCAAGCCACATCGAGCACCGCTTCGTTCACAGGAGCTGTCATGAGCGTCTTTTCTTCACCCCCCTCCACGGACCGGGTAATCAGGCGATATTCGCCCACCTTCGGATTATTCCCCAGCAGGTAGGCGAATTTCTTGCCGTCGGGCGAGAAGCTGATGTTTGAGTCGATGTCGGTCACCAGCTTTTGCGGAGTGCCGCCCAGCACCGGAGCACGATACAAATATTTCAGCGACTGGCTGCCTGGCTCCAGACGAACGAAGTACAGGTAGTTCCCGTCCGGGGAAAAGCGTACGCCCGCGTAGTTGAACGGTCCCGGAGCCACCACCTGGGTATTGCTGTTGGTCGGAACGTTGCGCAGCCACAGGCTCTGCTGCCCGTTTTCGTCCACGACGTGGAGCAGATACTTGCCGTCGGGCGAGATGGCCACGCGAGTGGCCTTGCCAGCTTCGGTCACCTTGCTTACAGAAAAGTTCTGAAAGGGAGCGGGCCGGGTGCGGGAGAGCAATGCATAAATTCCATAAGCCGCGGCCGCGACCAGCAGCATCACGACCGCACTGCCCACGCCGAGTCCCAGTTTGTGCTGCTTGGCCGCGGTGACCACGGCGGAACTGCTGCCAGCATGCGCCGGCGGGGCCGCCGGAGCAGAACTCGCCGCCTCCGAACTCACTGCCGGCATCTGCCGGCTGGAATCCGTATCGCGCTTCAGCCTCAGCAACTCCGAACGCATCTCCTTCGCGCTCTGGTAACGCAGCTCACGGTCTTTCTCCAGTGCGCGGTTAATGATGTCATCGAGCTTGGCGGGGAGATTCGGATTGAAGCGGATTGCGGGAGTTGGGGCGCGCTCCAGAATCGCATTGAAGATCAGCGCCGAGGTCTCGCCTCGAAATGGCAGGGTCCCCGTCGACATCTCATACAGCACGGCGCCAAAGGAGAATAAATCGGTTCGGCCGTCCAATTCCTTGCCTTTGGCCTGCTCGGGCGACATATACGCGACCGTGCCCAACGTCGAGCCGGGACTGGTCAAGTGCGGTTCATCCACCGTGCCCGTCATGGTGTTGGCCGACGCAATCTGGTCGGCGGAACCGGTGGCGAACGCCACCTTCGCCAGCCCGAAGTCGAGAATCTTGGCGTGTCCGCGCTCGGTGACGAAAATGTTCGCCGGCTTGATGTCGCGGTGCACGATGCCTTTAGCGTGCGCCGCATCGAGGGCGTCCGCAATCTCGATGGCCAGCGACAGAATCTCCTCGGTTTCCATGGGACGACCGGCGATGCGGTGCTTCAGCGTCACGCCATCCAGAAACTCCATGGCGATAAACGCCTGGCCATCCTGCTCGCCGATATCGTGAATGGTGCAGATGTTGGGGTGGTTCAGGGCGGATGCCGCCTGAGCTTCGCGCTGGAAACGGGCAAGGGACTGAGGGTCGCCGGCAACGTCATCGGGCAGGAACTTGAGGGCGATAAAGCGATGGAGGCGCAAATCCTCGGCCTTGTAAACCACGCCCATGCCGCCCCCGCCAAGCTTCTCGAGGATGCGGTAGTGAGAGATGATCTGGCCGATCATAGTTCGCGACGATGATCTCGACGTGTTCCCGACGATCGGTATTCCCGACGATCAGAATTCTCGATGATCGGTGTTCTCGATGATGATGCCGAGAGCGTCGCGTCATGTTAGGCGGGATGCATTTGCAAGTCAAACCAACCTGAGGATAGGAGATAGAGAAAATGAAATGACACAACGCTGTTGATTAGATGATAAACATCGGGGGATATTGTGGATGGTGCGACGGGTGGACGGGGGATTTTGTGGCGTGTGGGCGAGGACCGGGGTTTTGAGCGTAATCGCCTGATTTCATCAACAACACAATACTCTCCCTTGGGGAATGCACGTCGCCCACACGCAATCGGCTAAACTCAGCAATACTTCCGGGTGTGTTGCTTGCAGGAGTGCCAATGAAGCATTGTTTTCTGTTTCTTCTTATTCGTCGCGGTCGTCGCGGTCCCTGTTCAAGCGCAGGATGCCGCAAAGCCGGCCGTTCAGCAATCGGAACCCGAGGCCGGAGACTATTACGGAGCCTATGCGCCCGGTGGGGAGTCGGTATTCAATCACAATCCCAACGCATTTCTTGTTGAGTGTGTCCGCAATCGAAAACCGGGCAAAGCACTGGACGTCGGCATGGGTTCAGGCCGAAATGCTGTCTATCTGGCCTCTCACGGATGGGACGTTACCGGTTTCGATATAGCCGATGTTGGGGTGGTACAGGCGCGGAAACAGGCTAAAAAGCTGGGGGTCAGGCTCAATGCAATAGTAAAGAGCGACACGGATTTTGATTTTGGAACAAACCAGTGGGACTTGATTGTCCTTACCTACCAGCCCTTTCGTGACCTGTTGCCCAAACTCAAGCCCAGCTTGAAGGAGGGCGGCATTGTCGTCATCGAGAACTTTCATAGAGACACGATGAGAGACCGGCTCTTGGATGAGGACGCTACCTATCGTAATAACGAACTGTTGGACCTTTTCTCAGATTTTAGGATTCTTCGATATGAAGATACGGTGGCGAGACCCGACTGGGGGATCGAGTTTCCTAAGAATCGGCTTGTCCGACTTGAAGCGCAGAAGGGAGATATTAAACGTGACGGCTGCGATTGGAAGGGTGTTGCCAAGCCCACCACGACGAAAGTGCAATGGGGAGTGATGACGCTGGTCTGCACCGATACAGGCTGGATTCGCGTTGAGAAATGAGAGAGTTAAGGAACGATTGGCGAAAAATCCCCATAGCACTCACTGACCTGTGCCCAGGGGATTGTGAGCGCTATGGCTGATTTCAACAATTGACGCCAAGGAATACAATGTCGGGGCGGAGGAACTAATGCGGCTAAATCGAGTTGTTGCAAGTCCAGCTCTATTCATTGCATTGCTGCTAGGTGGGCTAATGTCGTCGCTGTACGCACTCGCTCAGGTACAGGGGAACTCAGCCAAGCAAGAGCCGCTCATTCCAGGGCGACAGAGGAAACCCGCACCTAATTTCATCCTTACAGATGCGAAGGGAGACACCATCAATCTGTCGACCTACAAGGGAAAGGTTGTTCTTCTCGATTTCTGGGCGACATGGTGCGGCGGATGTAAAACGGAAATCCCGTGGTACATGGAATTTGACGCCAAGTATAAGGATCGCGGTTTCGCCGTGATTGGCGTATCGATGGATGAGGACGGATGGAAAGCTGTGAAGCCCTTTCTGTCTTTGGAGAAGGACCCGGAAACTGGCGGACACACGGCAATGAAGTATCCAGTCGTCATCGGAAGTGACAGCTTGGCAAAGCAGTATCACCTCACGAGCATGCCCATGACGTTGTTGATTGACAGAGAGGGGCGCATCGCAGTATCTCACTCGGGGATGGTGGACAAGGACGATTGGGAAACCAAAATCCGATCTTTACTGCAATAGCGGCGAGCCGTGTAGTCGAGCCGAGGTTTTGTCACTAGGCGAAACATCGCGATTACGCTCAAAACCCCACGATGACTGTAACGCCTGTTACAACCCGTCAGAGCAAGGGGCCACGAATTTCTTTGCTGGCCGATGACCGTCGCTGCCGAAGATCCCTTTACGCATTCCTAGCCTCCGCGAATCATATTAAAGCGTCTAGCTATACGGAACAAAATGATATACCGTATACGCGATGGCGGCTGGTTACTCCAATGTTCCCCGCGCAGGGATTATGTGTTGCCTGTCGTGCGGCTCGGGCAATCAGGCGGAGTTTTCGGCCGACATGATCATTCATTTTTCCGGACGAGAGAATATAGACAATCCTGGCGTCAGGGTATGCCCCCAAGAACTCTTGGTTTGCTTGGACTGCGGCTTTTCGCGGTTTACCACTCCGGAAACCGAATTGGCACTGCTTGTAAGGAGTGTGCCAACCGACTGAAGAGCAGCGCACTGCGTCACAATGTATAGTCTGGCTTTGCCCCACCCTTCCGCGCATGTATCATCGGGCACAGTGATTTGGTCCAACAACGGTCGCTGTCGTAATCGAATCTAACAGAAGCCGAATCCTGTTCGCAGATGGCGCAACATCCCCATTACACTCAAAATCTCCAGCGCGACACTAGATCGCCCCAGTAACTGGGGGATTGACTCTAGAAGTTGCTGATTCCTTTGTGGCCGACTCCGCCTAGCCATCGTTCGTAGAAGCATTGAACATTGAACGCGATCTGCCGCTGAATCTCATGAGGGCCGCAATAGGGATGTTCTTCAATGCAGGCAGAAGTTTGGTCTGCCATCGTTCTCGGCGGGGGTCCGGCAGCCCGTCCCACCTCCGGCCCAGCCCCCGAAACTTTGGTCACTTGTTACCCCCTGTACAAACGTTAAACTCAAGGATATCCCGAGTATTATGAACGTTTTGGGCTTCCGCCAGTTTTGAGCGCCTCTCTGCACCAGAGAACGAACTGGAAAAACGGGCACACGGATTGACGGCACGACCCTTGCGGTCGAAGATTTTGCGGCTTACGCAGCACCGATTTATGCGAATTAAGTTTTGGGGCGTCCGCGGTTCCACGCCCACTCCACAGGCCGAGAACCTGCGCTACGGAGGCAACACCTCCTGCGTCGAGGTGCGCGTGGGAGATGAGATTTACATCTTCGACTGCGGCACCGGGTTCCGCGTGCTGGGCCATGAACTGAAGCGCGAATTCGGCGACCGTCCCTTCGCCGCGCACGTTTTCGTTTCACATTTCCACTGGGACCACATTCAGGGCATGCCATTTTTCCGCCCGCTGTACGAAAACCCCAACAGCCAGCTCTTCTTCCATTCCTCCAGCCGCACTCGCGGTCTCGAGCAGGTGATGGCCGAGCAGATGGCCTCGCCCTACTTTCCTGTCAACGTCGACCAGATGGCCGGGAAGCGCGACTTCTACAACATCGACAATGGCTGCCTGCCCATGGCCGACGGCACCCAGATCAAAACCGCGTGGCTCAACCATCCCCAGGGCTGCATGGGATTTCGGCTGGAGACCAAAGAAGGTGTGCTGGTTTACGCCACCGACAACGAGCCCGGCGATCCAGATTTCGACAAGGCGGTGCGCAAGCTGGCGGAAGGCGCCGACATCCTGATCTACGACGCGCAATATCTTCCCGAAGAGTACGAGGCCCGCCGCCGCGGCTGGGGCCACAGTCACTGGCGCGAAGCCGTCAACGTGGTGATGGAAAGCGGCGCGGAAGAACTGATCCTCTACCACCACGACCCGGACCACACCGACGCCATCGTCGACAAAGTCGTGCAGGACGCCCGCAACTACTATCCCAGAGTTCGCGCCGCCGCCGAGGGGATGGAAATTCTACTGTAGCGTTTGTACGTACAACGTTCCTGCACCGAAACAGATTTTCGCTATGCCTTGGTCGCGTTCGCGGCTGACCAGCTCCTAACAAATTCTCCCAGTCGGCCCAGCGCCGCGGGAAACTTGTCGGTCATCGCCGCGAACCCCAGACGAAAATGCGAGGGCGCATCCCAACAATCCCCGGGGGCGAGCAGAATGCCCCGGTCCGCAGCCGCCTGGCAAAAGGCGCGGCTGTTCTCTCCACTGACGAGCCATGGGAACGCGGTCAACCCGCCACGCGGGGGAATCCAGCCCAGCGTTTCACGATGCTCCGACATGAAGGCGGCAAGCTGCCGAAGATTTCGCGTTGCGGTTTCCTGCGTTTTCCCCAGCACAATATCCCGGCGGAGCATGGCTATCTCCGCCAGCATTTCTCCGGCAGTATTGTTGGAAATTGAAAAATAGGTGCGCGCATTCCAGTAGAGTTCGCGGCGCTTAGGGTCGTGCTCGATCATCCAACCCGTCCGCACTCCAGATAAAGAAAACGCCTTCGAGAAATCATGGATGACAGTAGCATGCGGCAGACGCGACGCCGATCGAGTCGCCTGTTCGTGATATTGGACATGGTATTGGGAATGATAAATAGGGTGGTACACCTCATCGCTGACCAGTTGAATTTCACGAGACGCGGTGAAGTCGTGCAGGCTGTCGAGTTCCGCATCGCTAATCGTTGCGCCCGTGGGGTTGTGGGGACTGTTCACCAGAATCAACTTAGTATTTCGATCCGCCAGTCGCTTGATCTCGTCGAGATCGAAACGAAACTCGTTCTCCTTCCGAAGACCGTAGTAGCGAGTCTCGATCCCCAGCGATTCGGGCAGCGCGGAAAACGGCGGATAACCTGGCCGCGGCAGCACAACGTTGGCTCCAGCTTCCGCGGCCAGCCAAAACAGAACAAGAAGCGCTTCAGAAGCGCCGGTTACGACCTGGACCGTATCGACACTCACATCCTGCATGTCGGCGATCGCCGCACGTAATCCATCGGCTCCTGCCGGGCGGCTGTAGGCCAACTTGTGATTCAGGAAGCGCTCCCGCTGCTCCTCACTGGCGAGACTCAGGATCTCATTCAGGGTCCAGCGCGGTCCTTCGCTGGCGGCCAGGTTGAATTCAATGTCGTGCTCGTACGCCGCCAGCCACATGTCCAGCAGGAAGGGTTTCAATTGCACGTCGGTTGGCTCTCTCGTTCAAGCAGGAGGGTGGCAATCCATCTCGCCTCCATCCGATTACCAGTCTAGCGGATGTCGCAGCGAACGAGGCTCGCGCTTTTGTCCACTGCACTCCCGCCGCCAGCATAGGCCGGTGACTTCTGCAGCAGTACGCCTCGTCGCCGAAGGCTTGGGGCAGCTCCCCCGCCCGCCTCGCACTTCGACTCGCTCGAAGGCCTGCTTTATGAATGAGATGCGGGAGCTGCGGCAAAGATTTCCACAGTGTTCCTGCAGGAACACTTTTCTTACGGATATGTACGTACAGTTATATAAGTATTGTCCTCTAAGGGCAACGGTGGAAAGGAGTTACGAGGCCTCGGGAAAGTTGGCGCGGGCTGGCCTGGGCAGCGGTTTGTTCCATTGTGCCCAGGTCGGCGCTCTGGACAGCATCGCTTCCCACCCTTGCAAAAAACGCAAGGGTGGGCCACCCGCCAATTGCCTACTCGTACCTCAGCGCTACCATCGGATCGACCTTGGTGCCCCGGCGCGCAGGAATGTAACCGCCCACAGCAGCGACGACAATCAGCACGATGGAGACACTAGAAAATGTCAGTGGATCCGCGACTCCAACTTCGTAAAGCAGCCGCGAAAAACTTGACAGGGTGCGGGTGAGTATCAGTGCGGCCACGATTCCAATCGCGATCCCGCTCAGCGCTAATTTCAACTCCTGCCTGACAAACATAAGGAGAACGTTGCCCTTATCCGCGCCCAGCGCCATGCGAATGCCGATTTCCTGAATGCGTTGTGCAACGGAATAGGAAATCGTGCCGTAGATTCCTACTGCCGCCAGCAGCAACGCCAGCCCTGCGAATGCAGCCAGCAGAATCATCGGGAACCGCTGTGCAGACATGGAATCCGAAACAACCTGCTGCATTGTCTGTACGTCATAGATCGGCTGGTCGGTGGCGGACTGGTAAACCGCTCGCTTGACTACGGGGATTAGCGTCGCAGCATCGAGCGGCGTGTGGACGACGACGCGCGCATCCGCATAGTTGAGAGGCACCCACTGATCCGGATCCTGATACAGCGAGTAGTACGCCTGATATTGATTGGCCGGACCCTTGTCCTGCAGCCCCGCGTATTTGATGTGGTTCACAACGCCGACAATTGCACAAGGGCCGAACGAAGCGAATCCCGCAGTGATTGTGTGCCCGATGGGTTTGCCATCAGGGAAAAAAGTACGTGCGAAGTTGCTGTCGATCACGGCTACGCATGGCGATTTCGTATTGTCCTGCTCAGTGAAAAAACGCCCTTGAAGCAGTTGCATTCCCATGGTGCGCAGATAATCTGGCCCAGTAAGAAACCAGCCCATTCGGGGTGCGCCCTGCACCGAGTCTGGCCTGTGCGAATCCAGCCAGAATGGCAGGAAGCCACCTTGTCCGGTCAAGGGCAGGGCTGTAGTAAGGTCTGCGGCCTCTACTCCGGGAATCTGACGAATTCGTTCGATCAGCTGCTGGTAAGCAATACGAGTGCTCGTGGGCGTTCTTGTTAGCGTATGCGAAACCCCAACTTTGAAGGCGATTACGTTGTTGGTGTCGAAACCAGGACGAACATTCTCCAGATGAAGAATTGTGCGCAACAGCAAGCCCGCAAACACCAGCAGCACCAGCGTGGACGCCACCTGAATAACTACAAAACTGTTCTGGGTCCGTCGATGGACGCCCGTTAACCCGCGCCCACCTTCTTTGAGCGAAGTTTGCAGATCGGTGCTCCAACTCTTGAGAACCGGCGCGAGGCCAAACAAAATTCCAACCACGACCGAAAGGATCAAAGTGTAGAGCAGGACCGGAGCATTTAGGGCAACATTTTCGGCACGAGGCAAAACTCCGGGCATAGCGACCAAAAAGAACCTCGTTCCGGAAAGAGCAATCAAAATCCCCAGACCGGCTCCACTAAGCGAAAGTATCACGCTCTCGGTCAACAACTGCCCTGCCAGGCGAATCCGATTCGCCCCGATTGCCGAACGAATGGCAAACTCTCTGCTGCGTGCTGCAGAACGAGCCAACAAGAGATTCGCGATGTTCGCGCAGGCAATCAACAATACGAGTCCGACTGCGGCTAGCAGCAGGGCAACTGTTTGCCCGGCGTCGCCAACAATTACCTGCTTGAGAGGTTCAACGTAGATTCCGAGGTCCCGGTTGTCATTGGGATACTCACGATCCAAACGACTCTGAATCGTGTTCATCTCGGCCTGACTCTGCGAGATGCTCACTCCCGGTTCGAGGCGTGCGGCCGTAAAGATGCCATCGTGGGCTGCCCGATCATTCAATACCAATGGGCCGAGCTGACCAAGCGGGGTATAAACGTCGGCGTCCTCATTGAGACGAAATCCGCGCGGGGCAATCCCTACGATCGAATAATTCACTCCGTCCAGGGTTACAGTCTTGCCCAGTGCTTCGGAACTACCGCCGAACCGTTCCCGCCACAAATGATTGCTAAGGACAACCGCGGGCGCTCCACCGGGCTGGCTTTCCTGCGAAGTAAATTCCCGCCCGATTGCCAGCCGAGTTCCCAGAGTGCTGAAGAAGCCCGACGAGATTTGGCTGGCCTTCAGATGTGAAGCACCACCGGGAAATGTCAGGTCCATTCCTTGCTGCCGGAAAGAGGTCATCTGCTGAAATGAGTGGGCGCTGCGCTGCCAGTCCAGAAAGTTCGGATAGGAATTCCAAACGCGTGGAAAGCGCGGATTGTTTTCCCAAACAATGACGAGCCGATCAGGCTGGAAATAAGGCAGCGGCGCCAGCACCACGCCTTCCAGAATGCTGAAAATTGCGGTATTCGCACCGATCCCGAGCGCTAGGGTGAGTACCGCGACGGCCGTAAAACCAGGGCTCTTGCGCAGCCGCCGCAGCCCGTAGCGGAAGTCTTGACCCAATGACGCTATCATTTGTCCTCCCCAGCCCAACTAGCCTTGAGAGAAGTGCTTTTCGTTCAGTTAAAGGCGTACGACAGACAATCCTCTGCTGCTAATTAGTCCTTCCGATCCGAGAAAGAGCAGCAGCTGGCCTTCCAGTCTCTTGCTCTGGCCATTGCTATATTTATGATGCACTTAAAGGCTGGTTCAGACATCCGACCTGTTCAATGTTGGCTAGCGCCGTCCAAAACCGGACAGCACTTTGGAACTATTATAATAGCGAAGGTTCTAGCGCCAGAATGCCCGCCCGCCGCATTTTCAATCACTTTCACTCGTTGCAACCCTTTCTGACCCATCGTCTCCATCCTCGGAGGGTGACAGAGTCTCGTTGCAGTTAAGGGGTGACATTATCTTGGAGCACTTACACACCTCTTCCCTTCAGCTTGCTTCCCCCCCACCCACGCTCATATACTCGGAACGTTTGCCCGCTCCGACCGGTCCCCTCCCGGCAGCGGCCAAACCCGACCTGCATTCATTCCGGAGATCACTTCTATGACGACAACGATGACGCCCCCGCACGTGGATAAAGAAAGCAATCCATGGGAGTCGCAGCGGGCACGGTTTGACCTGGCTGCCCAGAAACTCAATCTTGACGAGGGCCTGTGGCGAGTTCTGCGCTATCCCAACCGGGAGCTCACGGTCTACATCCCGGTGCAGATGGATGACGGCCACCTCGAAGTCTTCACCGGCTTCCGGGTGCAGCATTCGATCGCCCGCGGTCCGGCCAAGGGCGGCATCCGCTACGCGCCAGACGTCACGCTCGACGAAGTGCGCGCCCTGGCCAGCTGGATGACCTGGAAATGCGCCGTGGTCAACATTCCCTTCGGCGGAGCCAAGGGTGGAGTAATCTGCGATCCCCACAAAATGTCGATGGGCGAAGTTGAGCGCATGACGCGGCGCTACACCTCCGAGCTGATCGAATTCATCGGCCCCGAAAAAGACGTTCCCGCCCCCGACGTCAACACCAACGAACAAATTATGGCATGGATGATGGACACATACTCCATGCACATGCGCCAGACGGTCACCGCAGTCGTTACCGGGAAGCCGATCAACATCGGGGGCTCCCGTGGACGCCGCGAAGCCACTGGCCGTGGCGTGATGATCGTGTGCGACGAGGCCTGCGCCAAGCTCGGCCTCGATCGCTCCAGGACGCGCGTCATCGTGCAGGGCTTCGGCAACGTGGGATCGAATGCCGCGCTGCTGATGCATCAGGCGGGATACAAGGTGATTGGCATCGCCGAAGTCGGCGGCGGCTTGCACAACAAGAATGGCATCGACCTGAAAGCTCTGGTCGACTTCCGCCAGAAGAATGGCACCGTGCATGGCTTCCCCGGCGCCGAGAAGGCGGAGACCGCCGATCTGCTCGTCGAAGACTGCGAGATTCTGATTCCTGCCGCCACTGAGAATGTCATCACCAGCCGCAACGCCGACCGCGTGAAGTGCCGCATCCTGGCCGAGGGAGCGAACGGGCCGACAACATCCGCTGCCGACGATATTCTCACCGACAAAGGTGTCTTCGTGATCCCCGACATTCTGGCCAACGCCGGCGGCGTGACCACTTCGTATTTCGAGTGGGTGCAGGATCGCCAGGGCTACTTCTGGAAAGAGTCGGTGGTCAACGAGCAACTGGACGAAATCATGAAGTCGTCGTTCGGAGACGTAGTGCGCTACGCCGAAACGCACCAGGTCAACAATCGCATCGCGGCCTACATGCTGGCGATCGACCGCGTGGCCTACACCATTCGCCAGCGCGGCATTTACGCGTAAAAGTCAACGACCCCACTTCTCGCGCAAAAGGCGCGCGAGAAATGGGGCGCGGAAAGCTTAGAAAGAGGTTTCGGGAGGAGAATCGATGAAATCCGTTGAAAGAAAATTGATGGCACAAATTGCGGTCCTGGTCTTCGCGCTTTCCCTGGTCAATGGCCTTGCAGCAGCGCAGGGAACGGCACCGGCTGCAAAACCGGCAGCCACGGCCGCGCCGGCATCAGCGGCGAAGCCAGCGGCGGCCGACAAGCTCGACATCAATACGGCGACGAAGGATCAGCTCAAGGCGCTGCCGGGAATCGGCGACGCCTATTCGCAGAAGATCATCGACGGCCGTCCGTATCGCGCCAAAAATGAACTGGTGCAGAAGAAGATCATTCCCCAGGCTACCTACGACAAGATCAAGGACTCGATCATCGCCAAGCAGGCGAAGTCCGACAAAACGACACCGGCAAAGTAATAACGGAGAACGACAACGCCGTCAGGCCCGGCAGGTTCCTCTCACCATCGAGGTGCCCAAATGTTCGATCGCTTGAAGTCACTTCTCGGCAGCACTGAGAAGAGCGGCTATATCACCAGGCTAGGCCTCATGGAGCCTGCTCCCAGCCCACCGGTTTCGCGGCCGAACAGCGAGCAACGCGAAATGCCGCCAAGCAAGAAACTCGGTCCGGTGGTGCGCCACCCGAAGGGCATAACTTTCCCTGTGGACGACGTCATTCGCGCCTCCGATCGGCTATGGCTGGGAACGCTCGGAGAAAGCCTTGAGATTCGAGGGAACGCCTCGATCCTGATTATGCCGAACCAGGACATCCCGGCCATAGCGCCGGAGGGATACGCTGAGCAGTCCTCGGCAGATGAGCCCCGAAGACCCCTCCGCTTCTCGATGCGGTCCTTATCCTTCACCGGATCCACCACCGGACACCTCACCGGATCGCCGTCCATTGCCAGGCAACTGGCGGTAACACAAACCTTTCTTCATCCGCTGATCCAGGCGGTTGACCTGGCGTTCAGCGATCATCGCCCTCTAGTTCTGTCGCCGGACTGCATCTGGCTGACCATCATGCAAGGCTTCGGACACCACCTGCAAGAACATGCGGAGGCGCTGCGGGGCCGCGTCGTGAGGCACGAAGGGAAAAAGGAGCTGATCGTCGAGACCAAATCGCTTGATCCCGAATGTTGGCCGGAGCTGATCAGCCAGCTCTCCTCGCAGATCCGGGACCAGTCCGATGCCGTACTGTACGAGACGCTGCTCTGCCAGTTTTCCACCACCACCCCCACGATCAAGACCGCTTGCGAGGTGGCGCTCCTGGATACCTACCAGCGCTACTTCGACTACACAATGCGTTGCATATGCGGGATTCCCAACATCACTCTCGAAGGAACGCCGGACGATTGGCAGCGGATCAGGGAGCGCATCGAAGTGCTTGCGACCTACGATCTCGGATGGTGGACGGCGAGGCTGGCGCCCATCCTCGATCAGTTCGTCGCAACCGCGAAGGGCGACCCAGACTCCTCGTTCTGGCAGGCCATCTACAAGCCGAGAAAGGTCTACGTGACGGATCTGGCCACGGGTTGGATCGTTGACCTGTTCCCTTATTTATTCAGTGCGCCTGTTAGGGAAGAAGCCGACTTTTCCCGTGAGGGACGAGGTTTGTGCGACTCGCCCGCCCGCTATCGCAACCAGCTTCTGGGCAAGGAACGAACGAATTGGCTGCCTCCAGACACTCATGGTCCGATGACGAATTATGGGGTCCCTGTGAAGGCTTTTCCCAGTGGGCTCTCGCGGGCACCGGTGAATTTGCAGATGCCTGACGGTTCCCGAGACAAAGTTGACATCCTGGGCGGATTTCTTGGTGCATCGCTGCAACCGGAAGACAACGCCCTCGCTCCGATCATCAGTTGGGCTGTCGTGCACAAGGGCGCGTAACATCCAGTCGCGCTTCGCTCTGCGCAGCACTACCCTCCCGTGCATTGCGTTCCCTTGCCGCGTGGAGGATAATCAAGTGGATCGCTGGTCCCTGCATCCCCGTAGTGTGAACCTGCCCAACTCCATCACGCTGATCCGTATCTTCAGCATTCCTCTGCTGATGTGGATTCTGTTGAGCCCCCGGTTCAATGGCGTCGCTGGCGAACGGGAACTGCTGGCTTCGGCGATCTTCATCGCCGCGTCCATGACCGACGGAATTGACGGCTACCTGGCCCGCAAACGCGGACAGGTCACCACCATGGGAATTCTGCTCGACCCGCTGGCCGACAAACTTCTCATCGCGGCGGCTTTCGTTACTCTCGTGCAGTTGAACCCCAGCCTGGTTCCGGCATGGATTGCCGTGGTCGTGATCGGGCGCGAGTTCCTGGTCAGCGGCCTGCGTTCCATCGCAGCGTCCGAGGGCTTCACCATCGAAGCCAGCGAACTGGGTAAGTTCAAAATGGTAGTGCAGATCGTCTCGGTGGTCGCGGTGATCTTGGACCACCGCTGGAAGGAATGGCCGGTCTACGGCCATTACATTTTCCCCATCCACTGGATCGCGCTGGCCGCGATCTGGTTCATGGTGTGTGTTTCGCTGGTGTCTGCGGTCGACTACTTTGTCGCCTTCTGGTCGAAGATTGACCGGCGCGTGGTGAAGCGCCGTCGCCGCGCCTTCATCCTCAGCCGACGCAGGAAACCAGTGCCGCCGGCGCAAGCGGACCGCGATGTCGCTGCCTCGACCTAGTCCCGCCGCCGTGGAGTCTGGGCAGTCCTCTCAGAGTGAAAGCTCGCAGAGTGAAAGCCCGCAAGGTGAAGTCTCGCGCCGTGAATTGAATCGCTTTGAATTTAATTTCAATAAAGACGAGCGCGACCTGCTGCTTCGCCTGGCCCACGAGTCCATTCTCTCCGCGCTCGAAGAACGCAAGATTCCGCTCGACCCGCCCACCGAACATCTCGCCGAACCGCGCGGTGCCTTCACCACGCTTTACCTGCGCGGCCAGTTGCGCGGGTGCGTCGGCTATGTCTTGCCTGTAAGTCCGGTATATCGCGCCGTCGCAGACACCGCGCGGGCCGCGGCTTTTGAAGACACACGCTTCCATCCCGTGACCCTGCTGGAAGCGCGCGATTTAGAAATCGAACTCAGCATTCTTTCGCCTCCGCAACCCATTTCCGCCGAAGCCATCGAGATCGGCCGCCACGGCCTGCTCATCACGATGGCCGGACATCGCGGCCTGCTCCTGCCGCAAGTGCCCACCGAACATCATTGGGACCGAACCACTTTCCTCGAACAGACCTGCCGCAAAGCCGGCCTGCCCCTGGATGCGTGGAAGAACGGTGCGACCATCGAGGCCTTCACTGCGGAGGTCTTCGGGGAGAAACACACGCGGGATTAAGGGAATGGTGCGCTGTCGGCAAAGGAAGTGTACGCCACAACAGCCGGAACTATCCCATGCGCTTTCTGCGACGTTCAGCTTTGTAGTCGTACTCCGGGTCAAAATCGACAGTTCCGAAGGCTTCCAGGATGCGTTGCTGCTTCCGATGTTGAATGTACTCTTCGAGCGCAGCCGTCACCGCTTGCTTACTTGGTCTTATGTCGACCAAGACATCGTGCTTCTTCGATGAGTTGGTCGTCAATCTCACGGAGGTCATGGTCGATCATTACACATCGAGATGCGTCACCGACAAAAATTAGAATCCCCCAAAATAAAACCGGGGACGGTTGCCCGTCCCCGGTTCCAGACTGTTCGGTAACGCTTCCGTGACGCTACTGCACCTGATCCGCTTCCACGCCGTCGCCGGCATGCACATCTTCCAAAGCGAACACGATCATGCCGGTCGCCGTGGTGTTGGTCACACTGAGAATTACGATTTCGCCCACCGCTCTCCGCGGCAAGTCCCGCACGTGAATCACGGGACCGTTCCCCTTGGTGAACATGGTGGGGTCGACCGAAGGCGTCTTTTTCTGGGTGTCTTCGGAAACCGCGGCCTTGAACGACAAGGAATCCACCGGGTCTTTCAGATCGACCTCATACGAGCGCACCGCCCGGAAGAAGTCGCCGATCTTCACGCCCTGGTTGGCGCCGATGTTGAGGTAAACTTTGTGCCCGGTACCCAGCACGGAATCGAAATCTTTTCCCATCACGATGCGGCCGGAAAGTTTGCCGCTGGCCGGCAGGAAGCGATCGAAATGAATCGGCGTGTGGAAAGTCACGGCCTGCTTCTCCGCAAATGGAATCGCCGTGTCGCCGGGATTGATGCCGTCACACGAGTATTCGACCTGCCCGATGGCTACTTTGCTGCGCGTGTCAATGATCTTCACGCGTCCGACTTCCTCGTAGGGCTGGCCGGTTTGTTTCAGCATCTTCGCTTGTCCAGGGAAGGTTTCATATTCGTTGACGTCGCGCAGAGCGCGCACCACCTCATACTCCGCTCCCGCGCTATAGCCGCGTCCCTCGAGATAGATCATGTCGCCAGTCTTGAATTTCGTTGTGGTAGGGGTTTGCAGTCCACCCGCCACAAAGTTGGCGTCAGGCAGGGTCTGTTTGCTGATAAATCCAGCACAATATAAGTCGGCGTAGGTAGGCGTCTGTACCCGCTGGGTGGGAAAGCTGTTGGTCGTCGGCGAAGTTCCCTGAGGGGCTTCGAATGGATTCCCGTCAGCACCGCTTTGCGCCCAAGCCGCGGTCGAGAGCAACAACACGAACAGTCCTGTTTTCTTCATGTTACCTCCGGGGAGCACCGTAATGCGTCCCCCTCCCTAGTTAAGTGCGAGAAGAAGCCAAATGCCAGAAAGGAAAAGGCTTCAGCCGGAAGGTAACAAGTAGGTAAGGGTGGGTCAAGGTTACGAGGGTGTTGGGCACCCTTGGAGCGGGGTTTTTCTGGTTTTTCTCGTTTTTTCTCGCGCCGACTAGTAATCCGTTGTTGCATAAGTAATTAAGGCCCTGTAATAATTCGCCGTCATTCAGTATGTGTCCGGAGCAGTATGTCCCGAACCGGGCTTCTGAGCGACGGACTTTTCTGAATCCCGAACGATGAATTCTGCTCCCGCTTACGCGCCCCGTCTTCTGCCTCTGCGATTGCCGCGAGTCTGCGTGGCGGTCATCGGTTCCGATCCCAACGAGATAGCCGAGAAAGCCGAAGCTCTCGTTCGGGATAACCCCTTTCTGGAGTTCAGGTTGGACTACCTGTCCAAGCCCGGCTTGGCGCTTCCCAGAATCAAGCGGTTCATGGAGTCCCATCCCGGGACCGTAGTCATCGCCACCTGCCGCCGCGTCGCCAGCGGAGGTAAGTTTCGAGGCTCCATTGCCTCGCAGTTGGACGTTCTGAGCAAAGCTTCCGCGGCAGGCTGCCAGTTGGTGGATGTTGAGCTGCAAACCGCCGCGAAGTGCAAGCCCGAACAACTCCAGAAGCTTCGCACGCGCGCCGCCTTGATTCTGTCGTTCCACGATTTCCGGGCCACGAAGAAGCTGGACGAGACCCTGGAAAAAATGCTCGCCTACCCGGCGGACTTCTACAAAGTCGTCAGCACGGCCACCACGCTCGCCGACAACGTGACCATGATCAAATTTCTGGCGCGGGAGGGCGACCGGCATTCGCTCGTCGGTATGTGCATGGGCGAACAGGGCATCATCAGCCGCGTTCTGGGCGTGCGCGCGGGAAGCGTATTCACCTTTGCCTCTGCCATTGCCGGCGAAGAGACCGCCCCCGGCCAGGTGGCCGCACAGGAATTGCGCAATGTTTATCGCATTGACCGGGTGGACGTTGCCACGCGAGTCTACGGAGTCGTGGGCGATCCCGTCGCGCACTCGCTTTCTCCCGCCATCATGAATGCGGCCTTCCGGCGCGAGAACGTGAATGCGGTTTATCTGGCGCTGCACGCCAAGACGCTGAAGGATCTGCTGACCTGCGTGCGCGAGATTCCCATCCATGGCATCAGCGTGACCATGCCATACAAAGAAGCGATCCTGCCGCATCTCGACAACACGGATTCGCACACCACCAAGATCGGCGCGTGCAACACAGTGGTGCGAGCTCAAGATGGCAAGCTGTATGGCTTTAATACCGACGCTTCCGGAATCGTCCGTCCTCTGGAACGCCGTCTGAATACTCTGGAAGGCGCCCGGATTCTGGTGATCGGAGCCGGAGGCGCGGCCCGCGCCGCTGTCTTTGGGCTCAAGGAGCGAGGATCGGAAGTCTACATTCTGAACCGCACCGCCGGCCCGGCCAAGAAGCTGGCCCACCAGGCTCACGCCCGCATCATCAAGCGCCCGGACCTGAAGAAGCTGGCCTTCGACGTCATCATCAATGCCACTCCGATTGGCATGGGGAACACGCGCGAAACCCCGCTGCAGGAGAACGAGATCAACGCCCGCTATGTCTTTGATATGGTTTATGATCCCGCCGAAACTCGCTTGCTGAAGCTAGCCAAAGAGCGGGGCGCCCAGATCATTCCGGGAATCGAGATGTTCGCTCACCAAGCGGCGCGCCAGTTCGAAATCTGGACCGGCAAACCCGCGCCTTGGGACGAGATGTTGCGCGTGGTTCTGCTCGCGTTGCAGGAACGGACTGCGCGAGCATTAGCAAAATAGACGCACGAACCTCAACAATCCCCACTCAAGCCCCAAAAAGCGGGCTTGAATGGGCCACCCCTCCATAACCGACGACGTTTATTTTGGCGGTTAGATTCGGGAATAGACGCGCCAACTAACCGTTAAGGGTCGGTTTGATGGTTGCGGACCTGGGCCATTCAACCGCTGCGCCGGCGGGAAATGAAGGTTTTCGATGCCTTTCGCAAAGAAAAAGTTGCATTTTAGTACATGCCCAAAGTAATATGGCATTTAGGGAATGCGGCTGTAAAGCGTTCCCAGTTTAGTAAGCCCTGTACCGCCCGGTTCCATACTTCCAAAATCGCTGTACAAGCTTTGGCGAAAAACTCGACGTGAGAGGTGGCTCGGTCCGCCTCCATCCCGGTTCGGAGAGTTCAACATGGCGTGGTACGCGTATTGTCTTACCGAGCATCAAACCCTTCCCAATGGAACCCGCACTCGCCGCCCTTTCCTGTTAGAGGGCGTTCAAGGAGTGAACGGCGCTGCGGTTCTGAGTTATCCGAGTGGTGAATTCGCGGTAATCGTCAGCGAATATGACCACGCAGCAGGTGAACTGGACCAGAAGTCCGCGATCGAGCACGCGCGGGTGGTCAGCAACTGCTTCCGCAACTCCACCGTCCTACCTTTCAAATTCGGCACCATTTTCGACAGCGATGACGCGCTTCGGCAGGCCGTCCGGGTCAACCGGCGCGCCTTCGGCCTGAGCGTCGCCAAGCTGCGCGGAAAGTCCGAAATGCATATCAAGCTGGTCGTCCGGGATGGCTCGCTGCGCGAGGCCATGATCGATATCGAACTGCCCGACACGGTCGGCGGCGACTACCTGTCGAAGCTGAAGGTGAAGGCATCGCGCGAGCGCGAACGCCAGACCAAGGCTCGGGCTCTGTCGGTCCAGGTGCACAAGCTGTTCAACCCGCTGGAGGAAGAAGTCAGCTGCAAAAAAGTCGCGCCCGAGGGCATGTTGATCGACATCGCCCACCTGATCGACGCAAAGAGCGTGGAAAAGTACCAGAACCGCTACTCGACCGCCGCCAAGCAGTTGAAGAACTGCGAAGTGACGATCAGCGGTCCCTGGCCTCCCTATCACTTTTTGCCGGGGAAGCTGCGCACGGTCGCTGGCAACAGCTAGAGAGTAAAAACTTTCCTTTCATCCTCTCATCCTCGCCCATGGCTGGTCAGAACCCGCCATGGGCTTGGTGTTTGTGGGGTTTGGTAGGCGAGTGCATTGAATATGCATTGTTCTGCACTTCCGATTTTCCTTCGATTTCCAAACCCACCTGCGCCGCAACATTCAATCACCAACTAAGTCCTTACTCGTCATTTATTTATGTCGCCGCGTCAGCAGGATCACGAGGTTGTGAGCTTTGGCGGGGCAAATGCTTCTATCCCAGGTAACTAAGAGGCCGCAAACTCAAGCACCATGACCTACACTCTCTTCGATTCTCCGCGTCACTACCCGAACCGTTCCGGCTGGCGGAACGGAGTCTTGCATCGCCTTTCCTGACAAGCCCACCAAATCCGTAGCCTCTGAAATGTGGCCCCAGCGATGGGGCCATTTTTTTTGGGATCGTTGCCGGTAAAGCTGGGTAGGAGATCTCGTTGTTACCGTGAGGCCGACAGCAGAATATCCGCGACTTCGTCTGGACGTTCGACATGACAGTCGTGGCCAGTCTTTAGTTCGGCGACCTCCCAGCCGGAAGCACGGGCTTTTGCAGCAAACGGCGCGAAGGCTGGTTTTGCCGGATATCCGTCCGCAACACAACTAATGAAGGTGGCGGGGATGCCGGCCTTCCGATTTGCCGGAAGAGGAAGATGCTCCTCAAAGCACCGCAGACTGAAATCACAGAGGCGGGCACGGACGAAATCACGCGCGGGGCCTGGCTTCAATCCCCAGAGATCTAGCTGACTCTCGCCGCCCGGCAATCGCCAACCCTCGCCATACTCCTGCGCGATGCCGCGGAAATGGGCGCCGATCTCGGGCGGAAGCAGGTCCAGTACACTTTGGCCATTTTCCGGGATGAAGGCATCCAGGAAAATTAATCGCTGCACGTTAGCCGGATTGGTCTCGGCCACGCCGTTGATGATCATTCCCGCGTAGCTGTGACCGGCGAGGATCACTGGGTCCGGGCACTTCGACAACTCGCGGGCAACGTCTTCAATGTGTTGCCGCAGCGTGATCTCGGGAGACAGACGGCCTTGGTCGGTGCCCAGTCCGCTGAGTACCGGTGCGATCACTGTATGGCCATGCTTTTTCAGTAAGGGAGCTAACAGGTCCCACGTACCCGCCGACTGCCATGCGCCATGCACCAGGACAAACGTCGACATGGGGAAAGAGTTTAACAGGTGGTGGTATGATCTCGCGTGCCGAAAAGCTGAGCCGAAATTCGGCCAATTCCAAATTGTTCCGCGAACGCACTGACCTCTGGGTATTGATCCTGTGCCCCTGGGCTTCCTGCGCTCCGAGAATGGATTCCTCCATGCCCGACCGTTGCAATCACACTTCAGTTGCCGTGATTCTGTTGGCCGCGATTGCTCTGCTCTTCGCTCTTCCCTTGCAGGCCGCGAACCCGGAGAACGCGCACGCGGGTTATTACCGCTATCCCGCGATTCACGGCGACACAATCATTTTTACGGCGGAGGGCGATCTCTGGTCGGTCGGGGTGAAAGGAGGCGCGGCGCGGCGGCTGACTTCCCATCCGGGAATGGAAATCTATCCCGCCATTTCGCCTGACGGACGCACCGTCGCGTTTAGCGCGCAATATGAAGGGCCCATTGATGTTTACACCATGCCGGTCGAAGGCGGCCTGCCGCAGCGCCGGACATGGGACGGCGATGCGGCGGTGGCGGGCTGGACTCCCGACGGGCGCGTACTGGTGCGGACATATCGATACTCAACGCTACCCGATCCTAAACTGGTCGCCATCGACAGCAACGGACGCAGCGAGATCGTGCCTCTGGCGCAGTCTGCCGAAGGCGCGTACACGCCGGACGGAAAAACGCTTTTCTTCACGCGCTACGAACGGCAGCCCAGCCAGACCAAGCGTTATCAGGGCGGCACCGCGGAAAATATCTGGCGCTACGACGCGGGGTCCGAGGCAGTGGTCCTGACTAGCGACTGGAAAGGCACCTCGCACAATCCGATGTTTTGGAATGGGCGCGTTTACTTTCTCTCCGACCGCGATGGCGTCATGAATATCTTTTCGATGAACCCGGACGGGCACGACCTGCAACAGGTGACGCACCAGAAAGGCTGGGACATCCAGTCGGCGTCCATCTCCGATGGGCGCATCGTTTACCAGTGCGGGGCCGACCTGTGGCTGCTCGACTTGAACAGCCACCAGGATGCCGTCATCCCTATCACGCTGGTTTCTGACTTCGATCAGCTGCGGGATCGCTGGGTGAAGAAGCCGCTGGAGTATCTCACCGGCGCGCATCTGGCTCCCGACGGCAGCGCCGCCGTTTTTACGGCGCGCGGAGAAGTGTTCACGCTGCCTGCCACGACGGGGCGCATCGTCAAGGTCGCCGGAAAATCCGGAATCCGCTACCGCGAGGCGCGCTACATGCCCGACGGCAAGAGCATCCTCGCGCTCTCGACGGAGAGCGGGGAAACTGAATTCTGGAAATACCCGGCCAACGGCATCGGAAATCCCGAACAATGGACCAGCGATGCCAAGATTCTGCGCTGGGAAGGCATCCCTTCACCGGATGCGCGCTGGCTTGCCACCCGCGACAAGGACCAGCAGCTGTGGTTGTACGACACTACGACCAAACAGTCGAGGCGCATCGCGCAGTCTCTGGTGGACGACTTCAGCGATCTCACCTGGTCGCCCGACAGCCAGTGGCTGGCGTACGTGGAAGCTGCGACCAATACTTTTACGCAGATCAAGCTCCTGAACGTGAAGACAGGAGCGATTCAGGCCATCACCTCGGACCACTACAACAGCGCCAGCCCGGCCTGGAGCATGGATGGCAAGTGGCTTTATTTCCTGTCGGACCGGATGCTGAAGACGACTGTGCCCTCGCCGTGGGGATCGCGCCAGCCCGACCCAAACTTCGATCGGTCTATCAAGATCTACGAGCTGGCGCTGACCACCGGTCTGCGTTCGCCATTCGCGCCCGTGGACGAACTTCATCCCGACGCCGCCAAGCCGGAGGAAACGAAAAAAGACGAGGCGAAGTCCGATGAGAAAAAGGACGACGCTAAAAAGGACGACGCCAAGAAGGCAGATTCGAAGAACGAAGCCGCGAAGAAGGATGCCAACAAAAAGGCAGATGCCGACAAGGCGGCTGCGGAGAAAAAAACTCCTCCTCCGGTCGTGAACATCGACTTCACCGAACTTTCGTCGCGCCTGGCGGAAGTTCCCGTGCCGCCGGGGAATTACTCTTCGCTGCAAACCGCAGACAAGCGCCTGTGCTGGCTGCAACAGAACGAAGAAATGCCTCCGAAGCAGGCGCTGCAGTGCGTGGATATCGCCAACAAGGCCGACCCGCCGGAAACGGTGATGGGCGAAGTCAAGAAATATGAGATGTCGCTCGACCACAAGAAAATGCTGGTCAGCAAAGACGACGATTTTTTCATCTTTGGTTCGGACGTGAAGGCAACCGGACTGGCAGACCCGAAGGCTCTGGCCAAGGCCAAGATTGACATGTCGCGCTGGACCTTTGCGGTGGCTCCGCGGGCCGAATTCCACGAACTCTATCTCGATGCCTGGCGACTGGAACGAGACTATTTTTACGATCGCGGCATGCACGGGTGGGACTGGAAGGCCATACGGGATCGGTATCTTCCGCTGGTCGATCGCGTATCGGATCGCGACGAACTGAACGACGTGATCGCGCAGATGGTCAGCGAGCTTTCCGCGCTGCACATTTTCGTGTGGGGTGGCGATTACCGGAAACCCTCGGACCAGGTGGAAATTGCCAGCCTGGGCGCGGTTCTGCGGCGGGATGAAGCGGCGGGTGGATTTGTAGTCCAGCATCTTTACCAGCATGATCCAGATTTGCCGAACCAGGCCCCACCGCTGGCGCGGCCGGATTCGAGGGTGCGCGAGGGCGAGGTAATCCTGAGCATCGACGGAGAAGACTCGCTCAGCGCGGCGGATGAACGGGCGTTGCTCCGCGGGAAGGCGGGCCGTCAAGTGCTGCTGCGCGTGAAATCGGCTGCCGGACAAACTCGCGAGGTCGTGGTAACGCCGCTGCTCGAAAAAGACGAATCCAACCTGCGCTACACCGAGTGGGAGTATTCCCGGCGCCAAAAAGTGGAAGCAGACTCGCAGTCTCAGATGGGATATGTGCATCTCCGCGCCATGGGTTCCGACGACATCGAGCAATGGGCGCGGGAGTTTTATCCGGTATTCGATCGTCCGGGCCTGATCATCGACGTGCGGCACAACGAGGGAGGGAACATCGACTCATGGGTCCTGGGCAAACTGCTGCGCAAGGCGTGGTTCTTCTGGCAGCCGCGCATTGGCAATCCCAGCTCAAATATGCAATACGCTTTCCGCGGACACATCGTCGTGCTGTGCGACCGGCTGACTGCTTCGGATGGCGAAGCCTTTACTGAAGGCATCCGCCGCCTTGGACTGGGCAAGATCATCGGCGTCAGGACCTGGGGAGGCGAGATATGGCTTTCCTTCAGCAATACGCTGGCGGACTCTGGAATTGCATCCGCCGCTGAGAATGGAGTCTACGGGCCGGAAGGGAAATGGCTGATCGAGGGTCACGGCGTCGATCCCGACATGGAGGTGGACAATCTGCCGCATGCCACGTTTGCGGGCAGCGACGCGCAACTGGATGCGGCCATACAGTTCCTGCGCGAGGAGATCAAGAAGGACCCGCGACCGGTTCCGAAGGCACCGCCATATCCGAATAAGGCGTTTCAGTACGATAAGTAAATCGTTCTGGTTTTCCGGTCTATAATCGTGCGCACCCATGGCCCTGACCGCTGGCACGAAGCTCGGTCCTTACGAGATTCAATCGCCGCTCGGCGCTGGCGGAATGGGAGAAGTGTATCGCGCCCGCGACACGCGACTGGGGCGCGATGTCGCCATCAAAGTTCTTCCCGCGCACCTGTGTTCCAACCCTGATTTGCGGCAGCGCCTGGACCGCGAGGCCAAGGCGATTTCGTCGCTGAATCATCCGCATATTTGCACGTTATATGACGTGGGGTCGCAGGATGGCGTCGACTTCCTGGTCATGGAGCACCTGGAAGGCGAGACGCTGGCCGATCGCCTGCAGCGCGGTGCAATGCCTTTGGCGGAAGCGTTGAAGACGGCCATCGAGATTGCCGACGCGTTGGCGAAAGCGCACGCGCGCGGCATCGTTCATCGCGACCTGAAGCCCGCCAACGTCATGCTGGCGAAGAATGGACCGAAGCTGATGGACTTCGGCCTGGCGAAACCCTCGCCTGGCCTGAGTTCGGCGTCGGGGGCTGGCCTGATGACTCCAACCACGCCGACCATGAGCGTGGCCGCGCTCAGCGGCTCGGCATCGCCGTTGACGCAGAAGGGAACGGTGGTGGGGACGTTCCAGTACATGGCGCCGGAAGCCTTGCAGGGCGCGGAGGCCGATGCGCGGTCCGATATTTTCAGTTTCGGTTGTGTGCTCTACGAAATGTTTACGGGGCGCCGCGCCTTTGAAGGCAAGTCGCAATTCAGTGTGCTGGGCGCGATTCTCGACAAGGAACCGGCGCGCATTTCGACTGTGTTGCCGAGTTCTCCGCCGCGGCTCGATGAGACGGTGGGGCGCTGCCTGGCGAAGAATCCCGAGCAACGCTATGGCTGCATGCACGACGTCGAAATTCAGTTGCAGGCGTTGAGTGAGGGCGATCTGCAAATTAGTCAGGCCGCGCCGTCGCGGCCTGCACAGGGCGACTCACGGTTGGCATGGATCGTCGCTGGCGTTGCAACGCTCATTGCTCTGGGTGTTGCAGCCGCTTTCGTATTCCAGGCGCCAAAGCCGGCAGCGGTGGTGCGTTCCTCGATTCTTCCTCCCGCTGGCGCAACGTTCTTGATGATGGCGGTGGAGTCAGGTCCGCCCGTGCTCTCACCCGACGGCACGCATCTGGCCTTCAACGCACGCGACGACAAGGGCAAGGTCATGTTGTATGATCGCGCGCTGAACTCGGCTGTTCCTCGGGCCTTGCCCGGAACCGACGAGGCCATGTATCCCTTCTGGTCGCCCGACAGCCGCGAGATCGGGTTTTTTGCGGGCGGCAAATTGCGCAGGATTGATGCCGCTGGTGGGCCTCCGCAGACCATCTGTGATGCCAGCAATGGCCGGGGCGGCGCGTGGAGCAAAGAGGGTGTCATCCTATTCACCCCAACCACCAGCGCGAATCTGATGCGCGTGGCCGCGAGCGGCGGAACTCCTGAACCAGCCTCGAAGCTGGACAGCGCCAAAGGGGAAAACAGTCACCGCTGGCCGTTTTTCCTGCCCGATGGAAAACACTACCTTTACTGGGGGCGCACCTCTCAGGGCCTTCAAGGCAACACTTTGTATGTGGGAGAGTTGGGCTCGCTCAATGCGAAGGAACTGATGAAGAGCGAGAGTATGGCCGAGTATGCGTCCGGCTACCTGCTGTTCATGCGCGAGGCGACATTAATGGCGCGCCCGTTCGACCCGCGAACGCTGCAAGTGACGGGAGAAGCGGTTCCGGTGGCCGAACACATCGCCATTAATGGAGCCGTCAACCACCCCATTTTTTCGACCTCCGAGAATGGAAGCATAATCTATGAATCCGGCGAGAGCACTGGAACCTGGACTCCGCAATGGTTTGCGAGAGATGGAAAGCAACTGGGTGCCATCGCCGCGCCCGACCGATACTTCTTCCCCAGTCTTTCGCCCGACGGCACGCGTCTGGCGGTAAACCTTTACAACGGCACGCAAGGCACCGAAGCGATCTGGATTTTCGACCTGGTCCGCGGAACCAGGACACGCCTAACCTTCGGCGCATCCAACCAAGTGTCCCCCGCATGGTCGTCTGACGGGAAGACAATTTTCTACCACTCCGGTGCGCAGGGCGGAATTCACCTTTTTTCCAAGGCGGCTGACGGCAGCGGCGCGGACCAGATCTTGACTAACACCAAGGATGCGGAGGAAGCGTTCCCGACTGCCTCACCGGACGGACGTTACTTAGTCTACGCCAGGCGCTCCACGAACCCGCCCAGCACAGACCTGTGGGCGCTGCCCTTGTTTGGCGATCGTACGCCGATGCCAATTGTCCAGACCGCGTTCGTGAAGACCGGCCCTGCGGTTTCACCCGATGGAAAGTGGCTGGCTTATAGCACCAATGAATCCGGACGGAACGAGGTTTACATCACCGCATTTCCGGGAGGTGGCGCCAAGTGGCAGGTCTCAACCACTGGCGGCTTGGCGGCGCACTGGCGCGGGGACGGGAAGGAGTTATTCTTCCTCGACTCCGCCGACAAGATCGTCGGCGTCGACGTGAACCTCTCCGGAACGGCTCCGCAGTTGGGCGTGCCCCACACGCTGTTCCAGGCAGGCGCCATCCAGCGGGCGAACGGACCGTTCGATGTGACCGCAGATGGCAAGAAATTCCTGGTGAATGTCGGCGATCTGAAAGAAGGCAGCGATCCTCTGACGTTGGTGCTCAACTGGCCCGCGGAGTTGAAGAAGTAAGCGAGCCTTATGGGAGCGCTGTGGCGCTCGCCTCGCTGCGCTTGGCGGGACGAGCGAAGGCGCCCGTCCCCACATGGGCTCGCCCCAGACTGGCCCGGTGCCTGCTGTATCCTCGACGCGGCCTCGTCAGATACACTGACCAACGACCATGACGAGAAACTTCCTCCGGACTATCCTCCTTTTTCCAGTTATCCATGCCCTAATCTTTCTGACTCTGACCCCGACCGCGGCCCCGGCGCAGAATCAGTCCAAGCCCGCGCAGCAGGAGAACTTCCCTGCTTCGTTGATTGAGGAACTGTCTGCGATCAAGACGGCGGCGCTGTCTGACGACTACGCCTACCGGCAGGTCGCTCATTTGACCGAGAACATTGGCCCACGCCCCAGCGGATCTCTGCAGGCGAAAGCTGCGGTCGACTACGTGGCTGCAGAACTGCGCCAACTCGGTTTGGACGTGCACCTCGAAGAAGTCAAAGTGCCGCACTGGGTCCGCGGCGCGGAGACGGCGGAGCTGACCGAGTACGCCGGTCAAGCCGCCGGCACAACACAAAAGATCGTCCTCACTGCGCTGGGCGGAAGCACTTCCACGCCCGCCGAAGGCATTAACGCCGACGTGGTCGTCGTCAGCAATTTCGACGAACTGAAAGCACTCGGCCACGATAAGGTCGCCGGCAAGATTGTCCTGTTCAACGAAATCTTCGACAAACAGAAAGCCGCAGGCGGGATGGCCTTCATGGCCTACGGCGACGCCGTGCGCTATCGCACAGGCGGCCCTAAGGCGGCCGCCGATCTCGGCGCCGTCGCGGCGTTAGTGCGCTCGGTCGGCAACGCCGACTTCCGCCTGCCGCACACCGGGTTCAGCGTTCCCGCAGGAATCCCCGCGGGGGCGGTCACGGCGGAAGATGCCGACCTGATCGCTCATCTTTTCGCGCAAGGCAAAGTGCGTATGCGGCTTATTCTGACCCCCCAAAGGCTTCCGGACGCGACCAGCTATAACGTGATCGCAGATCTCAAGGGCAGCGAACATTCCGAGCAGGTGGTCGTGGTCTCGGGACATCTCGATTCCTGGGACCTTGGCACCGGCGCCATCGATGACGGAGCGGGCGTGGTGGTCGCGATGGAGGCGGCCGAGATTCTGCAGAAACTCCATTTGCATCCCAAGCGCACTTTGCGCGTGATTGCCTGGATGGACGAGGAAAGCGGGGGCTCCGGCAGCCAGGCGTACACCAAAGATCATTCCGCTGAGTTCCTGAACCACGTGGCCGCGATCGAAAGCGATGCGGGCGCCGCCCACCCGCTCGGCTTCGATGTGAAAATGACTCCGCACGCCGTCGAACTCTTGCGCCCCGCGCTGGAGATCCTGCAAAGCTTTGGCGCCAATGCCGTACAACCCAGCAGCTATCCTCCGGGAGCCGACATTGCTGCCATGTCGGAATCGGGCGTGCCCGCGCTGGGCATTCTGCAGGACGGCCGCACCTATTTTCATTACCATCACTCCGCCGCCGACACGCTCGACAAAATTGTTCCCAGCGAGTTGCGCGAGAATGCAGCCGCGATGGCCGTCATGGCATACGCCCTGGCCAGCATGACGAATCCGCTGCCGCGGTAGACGGTGGTCTGTGTCGCCTCGCGTCGGGCAATCCAAAACTGGAATCATGGCCCGCGTGAAAGCCTCGACGCGCCTGGTGCCGGTTGACGCATCATAATTAGCACGCTTATCATCTTCGTTTGGCCTTATGACTACGGGCGCCTCCGGGAAGAGGCGTCCTAAAAGTTTGATGTGGCCAATTTCTTAGGAATGACCCAGATCAGGATGGCCCAGATTCGGATGCCCAGAGTTGAAGTGACCTATGGATAAGAAGAAGTTGGAAGCATTCAAGAAACGTTTAGAGACCCGGCAGCAGGAGTTGCGCCGCACCGTGAACCGCACCCAGGCCGACGGCCGCTCCGCCGACGAAGACACCGCCCAGGATATCGCGGATCGCGCCGCCAGTTCCTATACCAAGGAATTCCTGTTCAGCCAGAGTAACAACGAGCGCCAGCTCTTGCAGATGGTCGATAAGGCCCTGGTCCGCATCCGCGAAGGCAGCTTCGGCGAATGCATCCACTGCGGCAAAGAAATTAACGCCAAGCGTTTGGAAGCGGTTCCGTGGACGCGCCACTGCATCGAGTGCCAGGAAAAACTGGAACAGGGGTTGCTGGAGGAAGCACCGCGCTGAAAGCACCTATGAGGTCTGTGTGAGAATCCGCACTTCTCGCGGAGAACGCGAAAAATGGGGCCCCGGGCGCACTCACTACGTTACATTCGAATTCTCGATTCCCACTTTTGACGCGCTGTTTTCCCCCTGTTAAACTGCTAGTTTGTCATAACTAATCAACCAGCCCACCTTTATCGTCAGAAGGGAAGTCCGTGCGCGCAGAAACCCGCCATCAACTGAAGCAGGATGCTTTCAGCCGCGTCACCATCGGCGCTGCCGAGAGAACGGCTCATTGGAGCGTCGAACATCGCTCGACCCTCCTCATCGCCACTGTGGCAGTCATCGTCATTCTCGCCGCCGGGATCGGCGGGTGGTACTACCTGAGCGTGCAGGACGAGAAAGCCAGCCTGGACCTGTCCGTGGCGGTGCGCACCATGGACACGCAGCTGCGCTCGCCGGGCGCGCCGGAACAGCCCGACTTTCCCACTTTCACTTCCGCGAAAGAGCGCGCCCAGGCCGCGCAGAAACAGTTGCAGGCGATCGTCGACAAATATCCCCACACCCGCACCGCCGATATGGCCCACTACTTTCTGGGAGTCACCGCGGCCACCTTAAATGACAACGCCGCCGCCGAGCGCAATTTCAAAGCAGTGGCGTCGACCGGCAATCGCGAGGTGGCGGCCGTGGCCAAGTCGGCCCTGGCCACGCTCTATGGCCAGACCAATCGAGTGAAGGAAGCCGTCGCGCTTTATCAGGAACTGATCAACAAGCCCACCGCGTCGGTCAGCAAAGTCACCGCGCAGTTAGAGTTGGCCGAGCTCTATCACAGCTCCAACCAGCCGCTCGAGGCCAAGCGGGTCTACGAGCAGGTCAAGAAAGAGAATCCGGGCGGCGAAGCCGGACAGCTGGCTACGCAGAAATTGACAGAACTGAAATAGCCGGCCCCTTAGACCGCTCGGTGCGACGCCACTTTATTACCTTCGTAAGACGTTCCTGCCTTTTTGCCGTGAGTCTTTGACCTCACTCTAGGAAAATTCAGAGGAGTGCACTCTTGGTCTTCCTGGGTGAGGCCCAATCATGTTCTGCCGGCGCTGGTGTCATTTCCTCACGATCTCTCTTTGCTTAGGGTTGCTGCCTACGCTTGCCTTCAGTCAGGAGGATTCCTCCCAACAGAGCCTGGCCGACGTGGCTCGCAAGCTGCGGAAGGACACCACGGACGAGGTCCGTATGACCGATGCGGACACAAAAAAACTGTTCGACTCCGTGGACAAAGTCTTCGCCTTCGCCGCGGAAGACAGTGGAATGCCCAGGCACGCCGCGATCAAGCGACGCCTGGTGAGCAAGGCCGATGTGGAGAAGTACGCCAGCGGCGCGCTGGCCAAGGAAGAGTTCACGAAGCGTTTTGCCCAGGAAGAACTGAGCATGAAGAAACTCGGTTTCCTGCCGCGTGAGTTCAACCTGAAGGAATTTCTGGTGAAGTCGACTGGCCAGGAGATTGCCGCTTATTACGACGACGAAACCAAAACCATCTCGATGCTGAACTGGGTTCCTCCCGACCGGCAGGAACCGATCCTGGCTCACGAACTCACTCATGCCTTGCAGGATCAGAACTACGATTTGCGGAAGTGGATGAGAGCGGCGCAGAAAACAGCAGGCAACAGCTCGAAGACCAACGAGACTAGCAACGACGACAGCGCAACTGCCCGTAAGGCTGTGGTCGAAGGCCAGGCCATGGTGGTTTATGTGGACTACGTCCTGGCACCCTTCAAACGCAACCTGGTGGATACGCCCGGTCTGATTTATTCGATGGAGGAACCCGCGGTGAAGGCCGTCGCCGACTCGCAGATGCTGCACGATGCTCCGATGATTCTGCGCGAGTCGGGAGCGTTTGCGTACAACGAAGGCCTGATCTTTGAAGGGGAGTTGCTCCACAAGGGCGGAAAGAATATGGCGTTTGCCGGGGCCTTCGCGCGTCCGCCGCGAAACTCGCACGAAGTGCTGCAGCCCGAGGCCTACCTCAATCGTGAAAAGCTGCCGGCAACCGGGGTGCCGGATTTGCAGCAGTTGCTCGGCGAAGACTACGACGTATACGACTCGGGAGGCATTGGCCAACTCGATGTGCGTGCGTACCTGAAGCAGTACGGCGAGCGAAAAGGTGCGGACGATGTTTCTGGGGCATGGCAGGGCGGAGCCTACGTGACTTTCCATCGCAAGAACAAGACTGCGAGCGACGCGTCCGCGACCACGGCCGACCTGGCCCTGATTTACGTTTCGCGATGGAAAACGCCCCAGGCGGCCGAGCGTTTCGCTCGTTTCTACGCCGGTGCGGTCGCGCAACGCTATCACACTGCGACGGCGCAACCGGTATCCGCGTGCAGCGGGACCAACTGCCCGGTTTCCAGCGCACAGATATTCACCGAGGAGGGACCGGTGACAGTGGAGCACTGGGGAGACAACAGCGTGATCGTTTCCGAGAGCTTCGACGCCACGACAGCGGTGAAAGTGCGCAGCGCAGTGCGGGACGGAGCCGCGCACGCGGAGAATTTTCCGCAGGATGAGATTGGGCTCCGGCTCTACGAGATTCCCGCCTTCCAGAAGTTTGCCGAAGAGATCGGCGCGCAGATCGCGCAGGCGATCACGTCGAGCCAGAACCGCTAACAGTTCCGACTGCGGGTGTGTTGCAGCGATTTCTACCCATCTGCCATTTCCCTTTTCCGGCGGGTTGAGTAGTATGTTCTGCAGTTCCCAAACTCCACCACTGGACACACATGGCAGACCTCACACTCCGCGTCAACGGCAGTGATAAGAAAGTCAGCGTCTCTCCGGAAACTCCGCTGCTCTGGGTTCTCCGCGACACCCTCGAACTTACCGGCACAAAATTCGGATGCGGCGCGGGATTATGCGGTGCCTGCACGGTGCACGTCGCTGGCAATCCGATTCGTTCCTGCTCGACTCCGGTTTCGCAAGTCGCGGGCAAGAGCATCACGACCATTGAAGGCCTGGGAGCTAACGGCCTGAGCGTACTGGGGCAAGCGCTGCAACAGGCCTGGATTGCGGAAGAAGTCCCGCAATGCGGCTACTGCCAGACGGGACAGATCATGTCGGCCGCAGCGCTGCTGGCGAGGACACCGAATCCAACCGACGATCAGATCACGCAGGCGATGAATGGAAACCTCTGCCGCTGCGGAACCTATGAACGGATTCGGAAAGCAATTCATCGTGCCGCCGGGAATGGAGGCGCGCGATGAGCCCACTATCGCGCCGTGAGTTTGTGGCCGCCGGAGTCGCGGCCGGCGCTGGACTGGTGATCGGCTTCTACCTGCCGCGCGGTTCTGCGTCGCACGAAGAAGCGTTCTCGCCCAACGCATATCTGCGCATCACGCCGGACAACAAAGTAACGATCGTGGTGGCGCGCTCGGAGATGGGACAAGGCGTGCGCACCGCGCTGCCCATGATCCTCGCCGAGGAACTTGAGGCGGACTGGAACCAGATCGAAATCGAACAGGCCGGAGCCAGTACGCTCTACGGCGATCAGGGCACGGGAGGCAGCGCAAGTGTTCACAGCACGTGGGATCCGATGCGCAAAGCCGGCGCCACCGCCCGCGAGATGCTGATCTCGGCCGCGGCTTTGACTTGGGGCGTTCCGCGATCGACCTGTACCGCCGAGAGCAGCCACATCAAGCACGCCGCCACCAAGCGAAGTTTGAGTTATGGCGAACTCGCCGGCAAGGCTGCGACGCTGTCGATTCCGACCGACGTGACGCTCAAGCAGAGCAAAGACTACAAGATCGTCGGGCAACGACTGGCTCGTCTCGACACGCCTGCCAAGGTCAAGGGCGAAGCGATTTTCGGGATCGACTTCCGCATACCGGGAATGAAGTTCGCTTTGCTGTCGCGGTGCCCGGTGATCGGTGGGAAGGTCGCAAGCTTCGACGACAAGGAGTCGAAGAATATCTCCGGCGTGAGTTATGTCGGCAAGGTCGGCGACGCAGCAGTCGCCGTGGTCGCCGACAGCGTGTGGGGGGCGATGGAAGGGCGGCGCCTGCTGAACGTCACATGGGACGATGGCCCGAACAAAGATTTGAATACGACTGCAGTCATGGCGTCGTTGAAGCAGGCCGTATCGAAGAAAGGCGCTAGCTTGTACTCGGCGGGCGATGCTGCGAAGGCTGCGGGACGAAAAATCTCCGCCGAATATACGTTGCCCTTCATGGCACATGCACCCATGGAGCCGGGGAACTGTACGGCGAACTATCAGGGCACCAAGTGCGAGTTGTGGGCTCCTACGCAGGTTCCGCAGGATTGCCGCGACTCGGTGGCGACCGCCGTCGGGCTCGATCCCGATCAAGTGAAGGTCAACGTCACGCTCATGGGTGGAGGCTTTGGCCGCCGTCTGGAACACGACTACGCGGTCGAAGCCGCGCTGGTGTCGAAGGCGATCAATGCGCCGGTGAAAGTGATCTGGACACGCGAAGATGACATGCGGTTTTCTACCTACCGCCCGGCGAGTTTGCATCAACTCAGCGCCACGCTTGATGGCTCCGGATTTCCGGTCGCGCTGACGCATCGAATCGTTGCGCCGTCGATCAGCGGACAGAAAGGTCAGCCGACTCCGGGTGGAGTAGATCCCGACCTGCCCGACGAGGCGGGCCCAGTCTATGGATTACCCAATTACACGATTGAGTCGGTGATCGCCGAGACCCCGGTGCCGCTGGGCTGGATGCGATCGGTGTACGCGCTGCAGGCGGCGTTTGCGCTGGAAAGTTTCATCGACGAACTCGCGGTCGCGGCGGGCAAAGACCCGCTGCAGTACCGGCTGCATCTGCTGGCCAAGGATCAGGACTTGCAATATTTCACGACGACCTGGAAAACCGCCCGCATGCGCGGCGTGCTGCAACTGGCTGCTGAGAAAGCGGGAAGGGACAAGCCTCTTCCCGCTGGGCACTATCGCGGTGTCGCCTGCTTCGGTTGCTTCTCGTCGTACATGGCGGAGGTAGTCGAGATCACGATGGAAAAGGATGAGCCGCGCGTGCAGCGCGTGGTGGCCGCGGTCGATTGCGGACAGGTTGTGAATCCCCGCATTCTGGAACAGCAAATTCAGGGCGGAATCGTCTACGGACTGGCCAACGCGCTGCGGGCGAAGATTACGATTGAGAAAGGCCGCGTGGTGCAGGGTAACTTCGACGATTACGCTCCGCTGCGCATGGACGAAACGCCCACGGTCGAGGTCTACGCGGTTCCGAGCGCCGAGGCGCCGACGGGGATCGGCGAACCTTCGGTGCCGCCGATCGCTCCGGCGCTGTGCAATGCGATTTACGCCGCGACGAAGAAGCGGATTCGCGCGCTGCCGATTCTCAGCTAACCAGCCGCTCGAGAGCCAGGCTTCGCCCGGCGGACAGCCGAGGGCGGCTGTCCCCACATTTGTTGATTCGAGTCCGCTGCCGAAGGAGCGAGCCGATGCATAGATGGGTCTTTAAAGCTCTCGTTGTCTTCATCGCCTCAGTTTCGTCTGTGCAAGGTCAATCCTCCACGACCGTTCCAGCAGCCCGCCTGGCGCATATTCGCCGCGGCATTAATCTGAGCGGGTGGTTCGCGCAGGTCTACGAACCCAAGGGATACACGAAAGAACATCTGCAGACCTGGGAAACCTCGGCGGACATGGCGCTGATTAAGTCTGCGGGCTTTGATCATGTACGGCTCAGCGTGAACCCGCAGCCGCTGATGGACGCCGCCCGCCATCACGACAGCAAAGCGGAAGATCTCGGAGATCTCGACGCCGCGGTCAAAATGATTCTGGACGCAGGTCTCGCGGTCGAGATCGACATGCATCCCGACTCCGACTTCAAGGCGCGACTAGCCAAGGAGGACGACTTCGTCGAACGTTTCGCCGATTTCTGGAGCACCGTCGCAAAGCGCTATGCCTCATCCTCATGGGATTCGGACCGGGTGTTCTTCGAAATCCTGAATGAGCCGGAGATGCGCGACGCCTATCGTTGGTATGGTGTGGAGGCGAAGCTGGCGGCGGCGATCCGACGGGGCGCGCCTTCGAATACCATCATCGCCGCTGGCGCGCGCTGGGACGACGATGACGACCTGGTTTTTCTCGAGCCGCTGTCCGATACGAATGTTATTTACGTATTTCATTTCTACGAGCCGCATATTTTCACGCATCAGGGAGCGACCTGGGGGGCGTATTACTGGCATTGGCTGAAGGACCTGCACTATCCGTCATCGCCGGAGAATGCGGCGCAGGTCGCGGCACTCGTCCCCGAGGCGCGCGATCGCCTGCAGGTGATCCGCTACGGGCAGGATCACTGGGACGCGTCGCGCGTCGAAGCGGAAATCAATCAGGCTGCCGAGTGGGCGAAGCAACGCGGTGTGCCCCTGATCTGCAACGAATTCGGAGTGTTCCGGGAGCACTCCGACCCACAAGACCGTGCGGCCTGGATCAAAGACGTGCGCACCACGCTCGAGCGCCACAACGTCGGCTGGGCCATGTGGGATTACGACGGCAATTTCGGCGTGGTCACGAAGAAAGAAGGCAAGGCTGCGCTGGATGAAACCACGGTGCGGGCTCTCGGCCTGCCCTGATTAGGCGTCATGACAATCGGAAAGCCGATCAAAATGCGCCCAGCCATTTGACTGGCAAGTGCGCCACCAGAGCATTGGCCAGACGCTCATCGGCGGTGATCAAATCGGTCTTGGCTTGGACCGCCAAAGCGACGTACAGGCAGTCGTACACGGATCGGTCGTACGCGAACGCAATCTTTAAGGCCTCGGGCAGCAATTTGATTGACGACACCGTCGCGAAATCGCGAGCCTTCATATCAGCCGCGACGGTCTCTGCCTCGTCCTGACGCCACCTGCGCTGGCGTGCACCCTTCCACAAAAAGTTGCCGATTTCGGCCCAGAAAACATCGGGCACGATAAACTCGATTTCGCTGTCAACATAGCGCCTTAGCAATCGCAAGGACTCGTCGGTTAGCGGCTCACGCGCCGACGGCATCGTCCACTTAATGGCAACGCTGGCGTCAAGAACCAATGTGTTCAACGCTCGCGGTCCTCACGAATCATCTCTTCCGCTGAGGGGAACGGACCGGGGGTGAGCGGAGGTTTGGCTCGGAGTTCGGCCAGCCGGTCGTAGAACTCCTGACGGCGCTTTAGTTCTGCCGCTGTTGGGATGCTCTGCTGCAAAAGCTCGATCACTTCGGCCGCAATCGACTTGCGGTTGGCGCGGGCGCGTTTGCGGAGGGCTTTGTAAATTTCGTCGGGAACATTTTCCACGTACAGGGTCGCCATAGGGAACTCCTAGGGACAGTCTAGCATATCCCAAGGGACGTAAACGGCGGCTTTTCTTGACACCTCCGCGCCTTCCCCTTTATCCTAAGTCTTGCTCCTTGCGGTACTTACGCCTCTTGGCGTGCTTCCGCGGGCCTGGGTTCGTTGGCCAGACTGGGTTGTTGACGTGGGCGCGGAGGTTTCGCAAATGTTCCTGGACATCCATGAATTGGAACGCCATCCTCTGGATTTTGAGGAGGTGTTTCAGCCCGATGTCATCGACCTGGGAGGGGAAGCCCGGCAGCGTACGCCGCTGAAGACGAGCGGGCACGCCGAGTTGGTCGAAGAGCAGCACGGCAAGCATGAGGTAATCAAGGACATACGCCTGCGCGGGCGGCTAGCGACGGAGATCGAATTGCAATGCGCCCGCTGTCTCGAACCGGTGCCGCAGGAGATTTCCCGCGAGTTCGAGTTGCTTTACCGGCCGCTCGGGGCCGATGCCGGGCGCGACGAGCTTTCGGTGACCGACGCTGAGGCTGAGATCGGCTATTATCAGGGCGACGGCATTCTGCTCGAAGACGTTTTGCGCGAGCAGGTGCTGCTGGCGTTGCCGTTGAAAGTCACCTGCCGCGAAGACTGCAAGGGCTTGTGCGTGCAGTGTGGCAAGAATTTGAACGAAGAGCAGTGTTCCTGCGTGACCGCGCTGGAAGATCCGCGGTGGACGGCGCTGCGGGAAATTCGCAGCAAGTTGGAACACTGAGAAGCAGCTGTCAGCTATCAGCCGTCGGCTTTCAGCCACTGCTTCTCCGATTGCGGCTGCGTGCGCATCGGAAGTCATGTTTTTATCGCTGCGCAGGCGGCGGTCACGATAGGTTTTCAAGCTGAGAGCTGACGGCTGACAGCTTGTTCGAGAGGAATTCAATACCATGCCTAATCCAAAACGGCGACACTCCCAGAAGCGCACCTCAACCCGGCGCGCCCACGACGCACTGAAGGGCCACAGCCTTTCCGAGTGCCCCAACTGTCACGAAAAGAAAATGCCGCACCGCGCCTGCCCGAAATGCGGTTACTATAAGGGGCGCGAAGTCCTCGACGTTAAAGAAGCCAGCTAACCATATACACCATGCCTAGCGTCATCGCGCTGGATGCGATGGGTTCGGACCGGGCTCCCAAGCCAGAGATTGAGGGCGCCATACTCGCGGCGCGCCAATACGGCGTGCGGGTGCTGCTCATCGGCCCGGAAACCGCGGTCAAGGCGGAGTTGGATCGCCACTCGGGGGCGGCGCGCCTGCCCATTGAAGTCGTCCACGCCAGCGAAGTCATCACCATGGAAGATAGGGTGGAGGCGATTCGCGCCAAGCGCGATTCCTCGATGCGGGTAGGCTTGCGCATGGTGCGCGAGGGACTGGCCGCGGGCTTCGTTACGGCGGGCAACACGGGCGCGGCCATGGCCACGGCGAAAGTCGTGCTGGGCGCGGTTCCGGGCGTGGATCGTCCGGCGCTGGCGGCGGTGTTTCCCACTGCTCCGGGAAATCCGGCGATGCTGCTGGACGTGGGTGCGAATGTCGACTGCACGCCGCAGAATCTTGAACAGTTTGCGGTGATGGGCGACATTTATTTTCGCGCCATGTTTGGCAAGCGTCCGGGGACGCCCGGGCCGCGCGTCGGATTGCTTTCCATCGGCGAAGAGGAAAGCAAAGGGAATGACCTCACGCGCGAGTCGTTTCTTCTGCTCAAGCAACTCCCGCTGAATTTTGTGGGCAATGTGGAAGGCCGCGATCTTTATAACGGCAAGGTCGACGTGATTGTGGCTGACGGATTTGTAGGCAACGTTGCGCTGAAGATTTCCGAGGGTGTGGCCAACCTGGTGCGCACGGCCCTGAAGGAATCGCTCAAAGCGACCATCACGCGGCAGGTGGGAGCGCTGCTTTCGCGGAGTGCCTTCACCGATTTCAAGAAGCGGCTCGACCACACCGAATACGGCGGAGCGCCGTTGCTGGGTGTGAAAGGCGCATGCATTATCACCCATGGCTCGTCGAATGCCAACGCGATCAAGAATGCGGTGCGCGTGGCTGCGGAATTTTCCGAACGCGGGATTAACGGATCGATTGAGCGCGGGCTGGCGGCGGTGCGGCCGGCGCCGGTCGGAACGGTGTAGCTTTCACAATCTTGTTGTCATCCTGAGCGAAGCGAACGATCTGTGCAGCTCCAGCGAGTTACATACATCCTTCGCGCAGAAGACGCGCTCAGGATGACAAGACTATTCATGACAAAACTATTCATGACTGAAAACATGATTGCATTGCTGTTTCCCGGCCAGGGCTCGCAGGCCGTTGGCATGGGCAAGGATTTAGCCGAGAAGTATCCGGTCGCCCGCGATACTTTCGAAGAAGCCGACGACGCGCTCGGCTACAAACTTTCCACCGTGTGCTTCGAGGGGCCGGAAGATCAGCTTCGCCTGACCGAAATCACGCAGCCGGCGATTCTGACGGTATCCATCGCGGCGCTGCGCGTATTGGAGACGCGCATTCCAAAGCCGAGCTACGTCGCGGGACACAGTCTGGGTGAATATTCCGCGCACGTTGCGGCGGGGACGTTCGGTTTTGCCGACGCCGTCCGCACGGTGAGCAATCGCGGCAAGTACATGCAGGAAGCGGTGCCGGTCGGCGTGGGTGCGATGGCCGCAATCCTGGGCATGGATCTTGAGAAAGTCACCGCCGTGTGCCACGACGCGGCGCAGAGCGAAGTCTGTGAACCGGCCAACATCAATTCGCCGGAGCAAATCGTCATCTCGGGCAACACGGCGGCGGTCGAACGCGCGGCTAAACTCGCCGACGAACGGGGCGCCAAGCGCGCCAAGTTGTTGCCGGTGAGCGCGCCCTTCCATTGTTCTCTGATGAAACCCGCGCAGGACCGCCTGCAAGGAGATCTCGACGCCCTGAAACTGCAGAAGCCTGCCTACCCCGTCGCCTGCAACGTGGAAGCCGAGCTGGTGACGGACGATCTCCGCGCCCGCGACACGCTGGTCCGGCAAGTCACGGGATCGGTGAAGTGGGACCAGTGTATGCATCTGCTAATTGGGAAAGGCGTGCAGACGTTCATCGAAGTGGGGTCGGGAAAAGTTCTTTGCGGTCTGATGCGGCAGATTGACCGCTCGAAGACCTGCCTGAATGTCAGCGACGATGCTTCGCTGACGAAGACTGTAGACGCCATTTCACCGCACACGTAGGTTGCGCGACCACTGGGGCTAAAGCCCTAGTCATTTCTGCACGCCTCGCGCGGCCCTTGAAGGGCCGCTCTTCCACGGCACTAAAGCGTCTCACCTCAATGCAAACATCTCACCGCAGGGCAAAACGTCTCAGGGGAGCGCTCACGTCTCATATTCACGTCGGCGGCGCATATCGTCTGACTTTGACGCCAGCGGCACATCGTCAGCGCATGTCGTCAGCGGAAGATCAGTTCGCAGGGGGGGTAGCTGAGCGTGTGGTCCGATTTTTCCACCCATACCTGCGCATGTTCGGTGCGGTCGTTCACGATGACATCCACGACTACGCCACTGCCGCCGCCGGGGCAGCTGCTCGCGCCGTAGACTTTTTGAGTCTTAATGAGGCCCCACTGGCCGCCCGGGCCCCAGTCGCGATAGAACTCGTTGAACGGATACTTCGGATGCTCCTGGGGATGCTGCTGCCATTGCGGATCCTGCATCCAGATGGCGTAGGCCGTCTTATAATCCTGCGCCTGCAGGGCAGCGAAGAACTTTCCGACAAGGTGTTCTTCAGGCCAATAGCGATTCCACCAGACGACGCCGGCCACAATCAACACGATCGCGATGGCCGAAATGATCCGCCTTGCGCGTTTCCGCCCTTTTTCGGGGTCGTACTCTTGGGCATCCAGAAGGGTCATACCTCTCTAGCATAACGGACACGGCGGACAAGTCCAAAGTTCCCAGATTTGAGTAATCGGGAAATTTGGTAATTGAGTAATTGTGACGACAGGTTTGAGGGGTTTTCAATCATCCAATTTCAAATTACCCAATTACTCAATTTCCGCTACAGGGTTCGCTTGAACAGCGGGATCGCAATCCCCAGCGTGACGGCGGCGAAGATGGAGAGGAAGAGCATGTCTCCCCAAACGGCGGAGATGGTCGTCTCTTTGAGCAGCAGGCACTTGAAACCGTCGACCGCGTAGGTGAACGGGTCGCACTTCGCGATGAAGCGCAGCCACGGCGGAAACGCCTGGATGGGATAGACCGAACCGCTGGGAAAAAACAGCAGCGTGTTGAGAATGCCGAACATGGCCCTTGGCACCAGCGGGTCTTCGATGCGGACCATGAGCAGAAACATCATCGTGTTGAAGGCCAGCGAAGTCAGCACGATCATGATCAGCAGCCCGAATATGGTGACGGGATTGAAGATTGTGCCTACGCCCGCCATCAGGGAGCCGATGATGACGATGATTACGCCAGTCATCACGGCCTTAATCGCACCCGCGAGATTCAGCCCCAGCACCAGTTCGAGCTTGGTGATGGGCGTAACCAGGTAACCTTCGTGCACGCCGCGGGCTTTGTCGTCGATGTAAAGCATGCCGCCGCCGATCATGACCGACACGAACATGGCGAGCGCCAGCGAGCCCGGCAGCAGGAACTTCATGTACTCGATGTAGGGATAGAGTTCGACGATATCGAGCGCGGTTTGCTGCAGAATGCGCGGCGAGACCGTGGGCTGGTTGAGCGAGTTGGTCAGGTCGGTGAGTTCCGCCTCCACCGCGGAACTCATGAAGTTGTCGCTGTTGTCGACGACCAGGGCGATGCGCGGATGGTTCTCTTCGTACACGCGACGCGAAAACTGCGGCGGGATGATGACCGCGCCTTCCAGCTTGCCGTTGCGCACATCGTCCATGGCCTGCTTGTCGCTGTCGTAATAAAGGGGAACGAAGGTGCGAATGTTGGCGCGCACCGAGTCGAAGGCCTCGCGGACGCGCAAGGCCTGCGTGCCGCCGTCCTGGTCGACGATGGCGACGCGGGCGTCGTGAATCTTGCCGCCGAAGGCGTTGCCCAGAATGATCAACTGAACCAGCGGAAAGATCATCGACGCCAGCATCAGTGCCGGTGAGCGGAAGAACTTGCGCATTTCGCGCTCGACAATGGCCATCATTCGATTCATAAGTCAGTCCTAAGTCCCGAGTCCTGAGTCACTGGTCGTTAGTCCTTGGTCGTTGGTCGTTAGCAAAAACAAATTGCTACGTTGCAGGGCGAACGACCAACGACCAGCGACTAACGACGCCCTTACGGCTGCAACCCCGGCCGCTGCGGCATGACGAACGCATAGGCCTTTTGCAGTTCGTCGCGCAGCTGTCTTCCGGTGTAATGCACGAAGACGTCGTCGAGCGTCGTATTCTGCACCGAGAGCGACTTCACCGGCACTCCCGACGTAACCGCCATCTCGACTAATTCTGTAGTGGTGCGCGAACCGTTGCCGGTCAAGACGCGAAACATGCCGGCGCCTTCGTGTTGCACCGACGTGACAGCATCGAGCGTGTGCAGGCGCTGTTCCCAGTCGGCGGGAGGATTTTCGAACTGCGCTTCGATCACGTTCGATCCCGGCACACTGGCCTTGAGGGCCATGGGTGCGTCGAGCGCCACCAGCTTGCCGTGATCCACGATGGCAATGCGGTCGCAGAGGCGGTCGGCTTCGTCCATGTAGTGCGTCGTGATCAGGATCGTCAGCTTCCGGTGTTCCTTGATGTTGCCCAGCATTTCCCACACGGCCACGCGCGAAACCGGATCCAGCCCGGTCGTGGGCTCATCGAGAAAAAATATGCTGGGATGGTGCACCAGGCCGCGCGCAATTTCGAGGCGCCGGCGCATGCCGCCGGAGAGCGTTTTCGTTGCCGCGTCGCGCCATTTCGTGAGGTCGACCAGTTCCAGAAGTTCGTCGATCGATTTCTTGCGCTCTTTCGCCGGGACGTCGTAGAGCTTGGCGTAAATGCTCATATTCTCTTCGATCGTCAGGTCGAGATCGCTGGTCAAAGCCTGCGGAATCACGCCAATCAGGCGGCGGGCCGCGTTCGGTTCTTTGGCGACGTCGTGTCCGGCGATCAACGCTCTTCCCGAAGTGATGGGGATCAGCGTGGTCATCATGCGGATCAGGGTCGACTTCCCTGCTCCGTTCGGGCCGAGCAGTCCGAAAATTTCGCCCTCTTTCACGCTGAAGGAAACGTCGTCGACCGCGGTAAAGTCTCCGTACTTCTTGACGATGTGCTCGACCTCGATAGCCGAGGGCGCGGTGGGATCGTAGACTGGCTTCTCCAGCGTGGTACTGGAAGCACTCGCGGGCGCGGGGATCGCGTGATTCGTCTTTGCGTTGACGTCGGCCATCATCGTTGCTCCGCGGCGGCCGTGCTCTGAGTATTGGTTCCCTTGAGCTGCTCGGGCGAGACCAGCACTTCGGCGGTCATGCCGGGCACGAATGCACCTTTGGGATTCTCCATGCGAACTTTCAGCACAATGGTTTTGATGTCGCGCTTGCGCCGGCTCACATCGCGCTGCGTAGCGAAATCTCCTTCCACTCCTTTGAAGAAGACTTTGCCGGTCATGACGGTTCCGCCCGGCAGGCGCACGCGCAGCACGTCTCCGTAGCCGATGTGGTCGGCGTAGGTCTCTGGAATCGCCGCACGCGCCCAGGTGTCGCTCAGATCGACGATGGTGACGATCGGTGCGCCGATGTTGACAACTTCTCCCTGGCGGGCAGCGCGCACGGAAACCGTTCCGTTCACCGGCGCATACACGTTGGTATAACCCAGCCGAACTGCGGCCTGATTCTTCAGCGCAACCGCATTCTTCAGGTCGGCTTCGGTGGAGGCCACCGTGCTCTTCGCAGCATTCGCCTGATGGGTGCGGGCGATGGCGGAGTTCAGGTCGGCCTCGGCGGCCTTGACCAGTTCCTGCTGTGCCTGAACGGTCGCCTGCGCAGCTTGCAGATTTGTTTCTGCCTGCACCCGCTCCTGATCGGAGGTAATTCCCGCCTTGGCCAGTTCGATGGCACGGCGACTGTCGCTTGCGGTGCGATCCAGCGCGGCTTTTGCCTGCAGCAGTTGAGCCTTCGCCGACGACAGCTTGGCCTGCGCATTGGCCACGTCGCTCGATGTAGAACCAGAGGTCGATTGTGCGGTGTCCTGCATCTCCGCGACTTTATGTTGCAGGCTGGTAATCGTCGCTGTGGACGCGGCTTCTTGCGCCGCGAGTTCGGAGGGGTCGAGCACTGCGATTAAATCTCCAGCCTTCACCGGAGTGCCTTCGTCCACCAGCAACTTCTGGATGCGGCCTTCGACCTGCGCGCTGACGATCACCTGGTTGGCGTCGACCGTGCCGATCAGCACCAGGTCGCGCGAGTGGTCGGTGGAGAAAAAGTAGTAGGTCGCGGCCATCAAAAAAATAATTCCGAGAAGAATGAAGAAACGGTTACGCGCGCTCATGAGCGTGCTCCTTGCGTGGCGTGGGGTTGGATGCGGAACGGTCGCGTTCGGGACGGTTGCGTTCCTGGCGGTTGCGTTCTTGGCAGAATAATGCGGCGGAAATAAAATCCAGCACGGCGGCGCGCCGCTCCGCGATCCGCTCCGGAGTGAGGGGATTGAATCCGACAATCTTCTGCATCATGGGGGCACTGCTGAAATAGAAAACGATCATGGCGACCATCGAGGGTACGAAGTGCGCCGGGTTGACCGGACGAAATTCGCCGTCCGCGGTCCCTTTGCGGATCAACTCACTGACTCGGACAAAAATCGGCTGGATGTAGTTCTTGACGACCTTGTCGATGTGCTGCGACTGGCCTTCCCGCGCCCGCATCATCTCGCGCTGCATCAGCCTGGGATAGAGCTGGTTGGAGGCGATGAAATCGAAATAGGCGCCGACGTAGGCCATCATCTTCTCGCGCGGCGGCAGGTCGTCGTCGAGCACGCGGAAGACGGTCGTCTTCAGGCCGGAGAATGCGGCGTCGAGCACGGCGCCGTAGAGGGTTTCTTTGTCCTCGAAGTAGTAGTACAGCAGAGCCTTGTTAACCCGGGCCTCGCGGGCGATGGCGTCGGTGCGGGCTCCGGCAATGCCGTGCTCGGCGAACTCCTGCGCGGCGGCCTGCAGGATGGCCGCACGGCTCTCCTCCGGCTGGCCGCGGGAACCCATGCGGCGGGGCAGGACGTGACGGTGATGGAGGAGGCGGGCCATGTTTATGGGATGCTGGTACTTAATTAACCAGTTAGTTAGATTATACACCCGCGGGGAAGATGCACAACCTCTTTCTGTCGGAAGCAACTTCCGCCACCCACCGAAGGGGCGCTTTCAACCTGTGCAGAGTTCTCTTTTTCGTTACCATTGAACGTTGGACAGGTCGTGTTCCAAATCTGAATAAGCTTGCTACACTGGCGCATGTCGCGAATGGCCATCGTAGGAATCGTTACCTTGCTGCTTCTGGCTCTCTTCTTGGCGTTAACCCGGTATCGGCTACATTCGGCAGGTCCACAGAATTCCGCCTCAGCAACACTAACAGCAGCCCCCACCGTCCTAAACGCGACACAGCAGAGCGAGGGATGTAAGCTCGGCGCCTATACAGGCACAACTCCTTTGACCCAAATGCAATATTATGTCGCTGGCGAGGAAGATCTCCGGGGCGGCATGACTTGCACATTTCGCATCCATTCCAAGCTTCCGGTGTTCATTTTTCATTTTGCCGGTCACGAGGACAATACTTTTGGCGACCTCGACATCACATCTGGAACCAGCAGCGAAGTTGTTCAGACTATCGAGAATTCTACGGATCCCAATTCAATCGAGCCAGCTGCTGCCAAGAGTGTACTGACCGCCGTGGATGCCAATTTCGATGGCTATCAGGATCTGCAAATATTGAGCAATTGTGGGGGGACGGGAAATTGTTCGTACCATTTTTATTTATACAATCCGAAGACGAAGCAGTTTGTTCATAACGATTTTCTGAGCGGTCTCACGACCCCTTCGTTTGATCAGGCGAAGAAGCAAGTGATGACCGGCTCGAACCTTAGCGCTTACGATTCGGAAGGCGAAACCTATCAATACGAGACTGGTGATCGATACACGTTGATCCAAAAACAGGTTTCGACCTGGGATAGGAGTGGCCACACTGTTACGGTTCGCACCTATGAACTCCGGAATGGGCAAGTGGAATTGGTTGACTCGACAACCAAACCTGAATGACCCTCGAAGCCGGTTCCACACCAGTGTCTTCCTTGCGATGCCGCTTCTTCATTACTAGAAAGGATCTTTCTCATGAAATCGCTGCCGATCTTATTCGCTGCCGTCTGTGCGGCCTGCTTCCTCTCCGCTTCCGTGAACGCGCAGGCGCCGCAAAGACCGGACCGCCAGGTCTCGATCACGATTGACGATCTTCCGGCCGGCATGGCTGATCGCATGCCCGCATCCGATATCACCGCGATGACTGCGAAACTACTGGGTACGTTGCGCGATCACAAGATCCCAGTGGTCGGCTTCGTTAACGAGAAGAAGCTCTACAAGACGGGAGAGGTCGACGAGCGTATTAAAGCTTTGCAGATGTGGCTCGACTATGGCTTTGAACTGGGGAACCACACGTTCAGTCATGCGTCGCTGAATCAGGTTGGATTGAAAGCCTGGGAAGACGACGTGATTCAGGGCGAGAGCGTGATCCGGCTTTTGCTGGCGCCACGCAAGATGAAGCTGCGGTATTTCCGCCATCCGTATCTGGATACCGGACGCGACCTGCTTACGCGTCGCGCAGCCGAAGCGTTCCTGGTGGAGCGCGGTTACCGCATCGCTCCGATCACGCTCGACGGATGGGACTGGATGTTCGCCGGACTCTACGAAGACGCCAAGAAGCGCAACGACACGGCGCTGCAGCAGCAAATCGTGAAAGAGTATCTCGCCTACCACGATGCAGTGTTCGCGTACTCGGAGCAACTGTCAGCGAAGGTCGTGGGTTACGAGCCGAAGCAGATTCTGCTGCTGCATGCCAGCAACCTGGAAGCCGACCACATCGGCGAGTTGCTGGACATCCTTCGCAAGCGGGGATATCGCTTCATCCCGCTGGAAGACGCGCTGGGAGATCCGGCCTACAGCCTTCCGGACACTTACGTCGGCGAGGAGGGCACGGGCTGGATCGATCATTGGGCGATCACGCAGGGCAAGATTCCGCAGGGCGCTCCGGCGTTTCCGCAGTGGGTGATCGAGCGGACGAAGCTGTTGCATCTGTCGACGGGGCAGGTCTCAGCGGAGCCGCCCAACTAGTTCGCGCCGTAGCAAATCAACGCACCGTTGGCAGCGCCCGAAACTTTGTAAGCGCGTTCCTGGCTTTGTCTGCCTGGGGACCGCTTGGTTCCTCGCTGAGATAAAGCTCCAATTCAAAGATGGAATCGGCGATCCTGCTCTGTTGCTCGTATGCATTGGCAGCGACCAGGTGCAACATCGCGTGGTGATCCAGCTTCGTGGCATGCCCTCGCCGGCTCGTCTGCAGTGCCCGATCCAGATGACGATCGGTGAGTTGCGAATACGCCAGCAGGAAGAGTTCGTCCGCGTTCGTGGCAGGAGCCAGAGTGATAGCTCTCGTCAGTAGAGATTCGGCATTGGGGAAATCCTTTTGGAGAAAACTGAGGCGACCCAGGTTGACGTAGGCGGGAGCGAGATGGTCGTCGAGAGCAATTGCTTTTTCCAGCGCCTCGCGGGCTTGAGCCTCGTTTCCGAGCTGGGAATAAATCGCCCCAAGGTTGTTGTATCCTGCCGCATACTTGGGATACACTGCAAGCCCTCTGTGCAACCGTTCTGTCGCCCTGTTCCAATCCTGCTTTGCGATCAGCTGATTGGCTTCTTCAAATTCCCTTGCGGCCTTGTCTGGAACGCCAAGGTCCGTTATCGGGATGAATGAAGCGGACGCAGCCCAATGAATCGGATCCGCCTCCACTGAATGCGTGGCACGGACCTCCAGATCCTGGCTTATCACAGGATTGACTTCAACATCCCTTTGATCGGCGTTCGTGGTAACTGCGCCGCTCACGGTAACGCGATATTTTCCTGAAGGGACATCGAAGAACTCTGCGACACATTCCCCGTTCACCGAACCTTCTGCGAGCGCAAAACCCATCCCTCGGGTCAGCATCACTCGAGTGGAGGGATCGCACGGTGCATGATCGGAGAACGAGACTCGCACCCGCAAACGTGGTACGACGTCAGACGATCCATTTTCGATTTGCGCGCAAGCGGCGCCGAGAAGAATAGAAACTAACGCGATCAGGCGACCCGTCATAGACTGCTCCGGAATCGCCGCTGCGCATCCGCGTTCGTCGCAGTTGTAATGACGAAATCTGCGGTTTGCGCGACGACGATGCGAGATCAGACGTAGCTGCCATAAAAGGGATAGCGTGAAGAGAGGTCATGAAAATGTAAATTCTCGAATCGGAATTTTCGGCAGAACATCACGGAAGAACATACGTGTACTCCACAATTGTATTGACTGTTTTTGTGGATTGCACGTTCCGGGGCAGAGCGAGTATCAAAACAACAGCGGCTAACAGAAGGTGTGAGGCTTGAATGTTCTTCTGCTGTTGGTCATGTGTAAATTCTGCGTCGAAGCGCCGCGACCAAAGCAGCAAACTTCAGAGCAGTTCAAAATCGCGTCAGCGTGGCGAGACAATCCGATCCGCCCGCGATTGACGGCACGAGCAGTACTTCGTCGCCTTCCCGGAAGGCGTAGGTCTGTCCGCCGAGGAAGCGGATGTCTTCTTCGTTCACGTAGATATTGAGGAAGCGGCGGATCTGGCCCTTGTCGTCGCGCAGGTGCGGCTTCAGGCCGGGGAATTTTTCGTCGAGAACAGAGAAGAGTTCGCCGAGGTTCGAGGCGGCGCAGGTGATCGATCCGACGCCTTCGGTATGGCGTCGGAGCGCCGTAGGAATTTGCACCGTGATCGGCATGTTACGCTCCTACCGCCTCGGCTTCGGCAATCACGCCGGGGATCTCGGCCGGGGTCAGCACCTGCTGCAGGTAGCGTTCGAACTCCGCCAGCTTCGGAGCGATCGCCTGCTCGGTCGGGTAAACGCC
>Ga0210384_10000336_pt1 | contig 73573 bp, 67 predicted proteins | sample IncBWH2MmetaG_FD_160574 | JGI IMG/M metagenome (GOLD analysis project Ga0210384, IMG submission 160574) | Forest soil microbial communities from Barre Woods Harvard Forest LTER site, Petersham, Massachusetts, United States - Inc-BW-H-2-M | ecosystem: Environmental > Terrestrial > Soil >... | reverse complement strand
TCAACGTGCCAGGTGAGGGGCCACGCGAACTGGATCGGCGTTACCTAGCCGTCGCCGGAACGTCGAGATGACCACGGGAAGACAGATTCCCATCCCTCGGGGTAAAGGCAGATAAAGATGTTAGCGTGTGGGACAAGCTTTTCCGGAACCTTCAGTGAACTCACTGACTTTGGCAAGGCTGGTGCTCACCAGAACTGTTCGCGGAACATTAGCGGATCGGCAACATTCCGAGCACTAGGCTCCAGCGCATGGCTCGGTGCGGATTGTCTAAAAGCGAAGGCGTTCCCGCGTGAACTTGCCTCCAGGATTCAAGATGGACCGCATGACGCACCACGATCACGAACCGGTCAGTCCGCACGCCGGCCACAGCATGTTGGGAACCCACGCAAGTCACGACCGTCACGCGGGGCACTCCGTCGCCATGTTTCGCGACAAGTTTTGGTTGAGCTTCGCTCTCACCATTCCTGTGGTCTTTTGGTCGAACGATGTCCAACATTGGCTTGGGTACACCGCACCCTCCTTTCCCGGCTCGAAGTTTATCCCCGCTGTCCTCGGAACGGTCGTCCTCATGTACGGTGGGCTAGTCTTCATCCGCGGAGCCTGGGGCGAACTTGTCGATCACCAGCCCGGCATGATGACGCTCATCACCCTGGCAATCATCGTCGCCTTTGGCACGTCGCTCGCGGGGACTATTGGCCTCTTCGAAGTCGAGGTCTGGTGGGAGCTCGCGTCTCTCATCACCATCATGCTCCTCGGCCATTGGCTGGAGATGCGGGCTATTTCCCAGGCTCGTGGCGCGCTCACCGCACTCGCTGCGCTTCTCCCGGACACTGCCGAGCGCGTAAGGGGCACGGAGACCGAAACCGTTCCGCTCTCTGAGTTGCAGGTGGGTGACATTGTCCTCATCCGGCCCGGAACCCGCATCCCGGCGGATGGCACGGTCGTCGAGGGCATCGCCGATGTTAACGAATCGCTGATCACCGGCGAGTCCCGACCTGTGTCGAAGGGCCCTGGGGCTGGTGTTATCGCAGGCAGCGTCGCCAGCGGTGGAAGCCTTGGAGTCCGTGTCACAGCCGTCGGGGAGGAGACGGCTCTGTCCGGAATCATGCGGCTGGTTGCCGCTGCCCAAGCTTCTGGGTCTCGCGCACAAGCTCTTGCTGATCGTGCGGCAGCAATCCTTTTCTACGTAGCAGTCGCTTCCGGTGCGATCACGTTTGCTTACTGGTGGCTTTCGGGAGACAAGGTACATGCTCTGATCAGAACGGCAACCGTCCTCATCATTGCTTGCCCACACGCCCTGGGACTGGCAATTCCTCTGGTGATCGCGATCTCGACATCGCTCGGGGCTCAGAATGGCCTTCTCATCAAGGATAGAATCGCTCTTGAACGCGCCCGGAATTTGGATGTGGTGATTTTCGATAAAACCGGAACACTCACACGAGGATCCCCTGCGTTGTCGGGCGTTACGGTTACGCCTGGCAGTAACGAAATTGATGTGCTTACCCTGGCTGCTGCCATCGAAGCGAACTCCGAACACCCGCTCGCGAAAGCAATCGTGACCGAAGCCAGGCGGCGAAAGCTGCCCACTTTGCATGCTACGGATTTCGAAGCGTTACCCGGTCGAGGGGCACAGGCACTCGTAGACAACAAGAGCGTCATCGTCGGCGGCCCGCGCCTACTGGCCGAAAGCAAGATAACGGTGTCCCCCGAAGTCGAAAAGTTGACCGCCGGATGGGGGTCAGAGGGCAAGACGGTTCTCTATGTCGTCGCCGAAGGAGGACTGCTAGGCGCTTTCGCTATTGAGGACGAGATTCGGCCCGAATCCACTGAAGCAGTCACGGAGCTTCATCGGCTTGGTATCCGCGTCGCAATGATTACCGGGGATTCGAAGACGGTCGCCCACTCGGTCGCCCGCCGCATTGGCATAGATGACGTCGCTGCCGAAGTCCTCCCAGCCGACAAGGCTTCCGAAGTGAAGCGGTTTCAATCGGGGGGCAAGAAGGTCGCGATGGTTGGTGATGGTGTGAACGACGCACCAGCACTGGCGACCGCAAATGTCGGAATCGCAATTGGAGCCGGAACCGACGTAGCCATTGAATCGGCCGGAATCGTGCTAGTGCGCAGCGATCCGCGGGACGTCGTCGGAGCGATCGAACTATCTCGTGCTGCCTACAGAAAGATGATCCAGAATCTGGTTTGGGCGACCGCTTATAACGTTGTGGCAATCCCGGTCGCAGGGGGCCTTCTCGTCCGGTGGGGAGTTGATCTGCCCATGAGCATTGGCGCAGTCGCCATGAGCGCTTCTACTATGATCGTGGCTGTGAATGCGCAGCTGCTTCGGCGACTGAAGTTGCGGCGTGCGGCCCATTCGCTGATCACCAGCCAAGTTGCCCTAGCGCATGCCCCGAGCGGGTAAGCGCTCAAAGAAAGTCATCTCTTCAAACGTAAGCTGTTGATTCTGTCAGAGAACCATGACTCGGCTGAAGAGATTGACCCGTAGCAAAGCTGCTTGGGAAGGGCGGCGCTATTTGCCACTCGACCGTCCGTAACCTTGCGTGTCCTTCGTGAAGAATCCTGTGCCTTGGACGCTAATTTCTGATCGGATCTCCTGTGCCACTGCAGCGATAGATTCCAATGCCAGAACGCCCACAACCACAATTGCTCGCTTCATCCAGTATTTCAGTTCCATGCTTTATCTCCTTGTTATGTGTGCGACGCCCGTTTCTCGCGTTTGGCAGAGGTATCAGCGCTGGCTTTAAGGTTCATTGCCGCCATGATTAACACTTCCCCTAGCGTGAAACCGCGAGTTGTGATCTTCCACATGACCGCCTCACAATTGGTTCGAAGCATCGCAACTCTCTCCAAGGCAAACGCTGTGCCAAACCTCGTGGCCCGTGTAAGTGCTGGAAAATGGCGATGCTGTCGGGAATTTCGATTAGCTAAAGACTGTCGAAAGTCGAAACTGTCGATACTGGTCATGATGGCTTGCCGAAACTTTGGTTGGACGCAATAGGGGAAAAAGAACCAGTATCCTCAACCGCTCCCTGAACTAGCTTTGCCCAAGGCTTGCCACGTTGAGAGGAAGTGAGTCATCATCTATTTGGCTATTTGGGGTGAATTAAAGGCCGGCCAGCGGCGAGTTTCTGGATTGTAAGGCTTATGGGTACAGACCCGATCATTGCGCCTCAGAGCGACACCCACCGTTATGAGGCCGTTGTGCGCATCAGCGAGGCGATCGCCGCGTGCCGCGAACCTGAGCAGTTGGCTACAACTCTCGCGGACGAAATCGGCAAGTTCCTCAATTTTGACCACCTGTATCTCGTTGTGGTGAAGGAGAACTCCCAGGAGATCGAATATCTGGTTTGGGGTAAGGGCCGACTACCTTTTCCGGAACTGCCGATAGAAGAGTTGCTGCCCTTGTGGGATGCTGTGCGTAGTGGTGACCCACAACATACTGCCGATTGGGAGGCGGACGAGCGGTACCCGCGATTTAAAGAATGGGCAAAGAAAACAGGCCTCGGGTCGGGACTCCGTGTACCCTTGACGACGCTGCATCGTCGATTGGGTGTTTTCGGAATCAACCGCGACACAGTGAATCCATTCAGCGAGGAAGAGATAAGCTTCCTGGGGCTGATTGGGCGTGTCGTGGCGTTTGCGCTTGATGATGGTTTGAATCTCAGGCGCGCGCAACATCAAAACGATCAGCTACAGTTGCTTCTCAACTTGACGAATCGAATCACATCCAATCTTGAGCTTCGGGACTTGTTGCGCGCGATTGCCGCGAACATACGCGAGGTCATGCACGCTGACGCGGTAACAGTTGTACTGCCCGATGCCGGTTCGGAGAAATTCAGGGTATTGGCTATGGATTTTCCGCATGGAAAGGGGGTCGTCAAGGAAGAGTTGCTCGTTACGCCAAGTGCGGCCGTTAAGAAAGCGCTAGACACCTTGAAACCAGTGGTCATTAACACGTGGGAACCTAACGAGCTCGCGTCTGAGACATCTGACATAGTGGCTGCGGAGGGCATAAAAGCCTTTTGTAGTATTCCACTTGCAAATCGCGGCCGGGCCCTCGGGATTCTGTCAATTTTACGCACGACGGAGACTCCGTTTTTGCCGGGAGACGTCGATTTCCTCAGCCGGGCTTCAGGCCAGATTGCCATCGCCATTGAAAACGCGTTGGCATACCGCGAGATTTCCGAGCTGAAAGATAAGCTTGCCCAGGAGAAGCTCTACCTCGAAGAAGAGATCCGCAGCGAGATGAACTTTGAAAACATCATCGGAAACAGCTCGGCGTTAAAACATGTTCTGGAACTCGTGGAAACGGTTGCCCCCAGCGATTCGACAGTCCTGTTGCTTGGTGAGACCGGCACGGGCAAGGAGTTGATCGCCCGCGCCATTCACGACCGAAGCAGGCGCAAGGACCGCACGTTTGTGAAGCTGAATTGTGCTGCGATTCCTACAGGGCTGCTTGAGAGCGAACTGTTTGGACATGAAAAGGGAGCTTTTACGGGCGCGATTATTCAGAAAGTCGGCCGAATGGAACTGGCGGATCAAGGCACTTTGTTTCTGGACGAAGTGGGAGATATTCCGATTGAGATTCAGCCGAAGCTGTTGCGCGCATTACAAGAGCGTGAATTTGAACGACTGGGAAGCACTCACACGCGAAGAGTGAATATTCGCCTCGTAGCGGCAACCAATCGCGATCTCGAACAGATGATCGCGGCCCGCGAATTCCGAAGTGATTTGTATTACCGCTTGCATGTGTTTCCCATCCGGATACCACCGCTGCGGGAGCGTAAGGAAGACATTCCACAACTGGTGAGTTATTTTGTGCAGAAATTTGCCAAGCAAATGCAGAAGAAGATTGAAGCTATTTCCCCGGCCGTCATGAAGGGGCTGATGGCGTGGGAGTGGCCCGGCAATATCCGTGAGCTGGAGAACTTTATCGAGCGGGCGGTGATCATCACGCGGGGAAAGTCGTTAGAGGCGCCGCTCGGAGAACTCCGCAAACCGAACATGATAGAGTTACCGCGTTCCGACCAGCATGAAACCAGTCAATCCCCTGGAGACACGACAGATTCACGAAACGACAAAATCAGTGTTGTTGACGAATATGAAAGAAGGCAGCGCGATGAGATCATACGGGCGCTTACCCTATGCAAGGGGCGTGTCGGTGGTGCCGATGGAGCTGCCACACGCTTAGGGATGAACCGCACTACTTTCCTTTCTCGAATGAAGAAATTTGGCATCTATGCGAAGCAGTATGCTTGATCTGAAGCCCACCCTTTTATCCTAAGCTCACCTGGCAGCTTCGACAGTTTCGACCCTTTCAACTTCTTCAACCTCGATATTTCGAGCTCTGGCATTACTCTCCTGAAAATTCAGCGACTTGCGGCTCCGCAGGTTTGGCGTGCGCCTTGCCTTATCGCGGGTGGGAGAAGCAATGCTGAAGATTTCGCTAGTTGATAACGCCAGGCAGCGTCGGGTGATTGTGGAAGGAAAGCTCATAGCGCCCTGGACAGCCGAGCTAAGGAATGCGTGTCAAGAGGCAAGAGCAGACCTTCGTGGTCGCGAACTCGTTGTCGAGATGAAACATATCACGACGATCAGCCAGGAGGGCGAGAACGTAATCCTTGAGTTGATAAACGGGGGAATTCGATTCCGCTGCGACGGCATGTTTACAAAGCATGTAGTGAAAGAACTAACTCGCCGCACAAGCAGGAATCTAGGGATACGAGCGAGGGATTGAACGGGCGCAATTTCAAGTTCGGGAAGAGGAAGCTATCTACGCGGGTCGCGAGGACTTTCGCAGGATTGAGGAAAACAGCATGCAAAAGGCAAATGCATACGGCAGGAATGACGAACCCGATGAAGTTCCAAGTGATGACGGAGCAGCTCAACAGTTGGAACAAATTCTGGCTAGTGGCCAGCCGTCTCTGCGCAGAAGGGCATACCGCATCCTAGGCAATGCAGCTGACGCGGAGGACGCGGTTCAGGATGCTCTTCTCGCCGCCTATACCCACCTGGACCAGTTCAGAGGGCAGTCACAGATCTCTACTTGGCTGACCACCATCGTGCTTAACTGCGCTCGATTGCAGCTACGCCGGCAGCTAAGACATGTCCAGGTGTCTCTCGACGAATGCACCTCCGATCTGCAACCAGTTTCAGTTTCGGAACGGCTGGCAGATCACCGGCCTAATCCCGAAGATGAATGCACAGAATCTGAGCTGAGTGCTCGCTTGACTCATTTGCATAGTTACCTTTCTCCCACTCTGCGTAGGACATTTCAGCTGCGCGACGTTGATGGTTTATCGATCCGCGAGACTGCACGGATTTTGGGAGTACCAACCGGCACTGTGAAGGCCCAGTCAGCACGAGCTCGCAAAAGACTCAAAGAATTGATGTGGCGCACCCTCGGGCTGCGGTCTCGCAGGCTGCCAAATCGATTGTTACGTTTCGCAAACTCGGCGCTTCATACCGGCGCTCTCGGGTAACTCATATGGTCCGTGAACTTTTGGTGGACAGCGAGCCTGATCGCGCAGGTGTCTTGGTCGAAGACGCTCACGAGATCATCAGATGACTCATGCCGCTCAATTTGCACTGACGCACGGCACCGCACTTCTTTTTACTTGGATTCTGCTCCAGCAAGCCGGTGTACCGATTCCGAGTGCACCGCTGCTTATTGCGGCCGGATCACTTGCAAGCTCGAGGGGGTTAGGCCTGCCGTCTTCCCTAATGGCAGCTTTCAGTGCTTGTCTGCTGGCGGATGGATTCTGGTACCGAATAGGGCGGCAGGGCTGGTCAAAGGGCCCCCGGTTTTGCCGTGCAAACAGCAACTGGAAAAACCGGGTACTGAGTCTCATCTGGCGCCATTCGGCTGCGACGTTGTTATTAGCAAAGTTCATTGCTGGCTCGAATGTGGCTTCGCTACTGGCCGGTCAAGCAGGCATATCGGCAGCACGGTTTGTTATTTATGACAGCATCGGTTCTCTGACATGGTCTGGTAGTTACATTGCCCTTGGATACCTTTTGCATGGTCAACTGCATTGGACGCTGGCGCAGACTTTACGTCCGCTCTTCATCGTTCGCGTCGCAGTGTCTCTAGCGAGATTGTGGCGCCGCGGATCGCTGGCGCACGCCGTGCTGGCACCGGCCATCGTCTTCTTCGCGGTACGACCTGTAAGTCAACACAACGCCGACATGCGAATGTCGGCAGACGCATGGCAGAAATGTACGACCTACAGGCTCAAGTCATTTCCCATGTTGACGTGTACTGGGTTCTGGCGGTGACTTCCGGGTTGATGTTTTTGGTCGCTTCTTTGCTAGCGAGGAACGAACAGGAGCAGGTGGCAAAGTTCCAATGCATTGAGGGAGATCATGCTAAAGAAACACAAATCAGGGTGGAAAATCGAAGATCCAACATGCATGGAGAAGGACGATGACGCCACCGCATCCGTGATCTGCGTCGCTGTAGTAATTCTATTGATATTTTGCCTAGTCTTAATGTCGCTATATTGGAGATGACAGGCGCGTCAAGTTCGATGCCACACCTAGAAAGCGAGTTTGTGCATACGCCTGTTCTAGAAAACTGTGTGTCCTTCAGTTACGTCCAATGCGGTTATTGCGGATATCTCATTCTTGGCGGTTCGGCAACGGAGTTACTGCACGAGGAAAAACGACATGCAGTCGAGTGCAAGGCAACACATCGGCTTGATCGGAGTAAGAAGCCTAAGCGCCCAGGAGCAGAAGCGCCGGGTTCGTGGGAACACACGCGCTCTGATTTGGAGTACGGCTCTATTGATAGCGATTGCGAGGTGGTGTGAGTGTACGCAACATCGTCATGTTTTGGAGCATTGCAATTTCATTGTTCTTGCTGTGGGCAGCATTCACAAGCTCGCATCCTTTCTTGAAATGAAGAAGTTCGGCTTTATACGAGGCAGTATGCTTAATTTGCAGCCGGCCCCTGTTTGGTAGCCTTCGCTTCTAGCTTCGACACTTTCGACCGTTTCGACTTCTTCGACCTCGATATTTCGAGCTCTGGCGTTCGTCTTCTGAAAATTCAGCTACTTACGGCTCTGCAGGTTTGGTGTGCGCCTTGCCTTATCGCGAGTGGGAGAAGCGATGTTGAAGATCTCGGCAGTTGGGTGATCGTGGCAAGGAAGCACATTGCACCCTGGGCAGTCGAACTGAACGTACGTGCAACCGGCAAGACAGAGCTCCGGGGCAGCACACTTCTTCTCGCAACGCTGATATCGCGGCGAGGCCGTACAACAAGCGGCGGAGAAGGAGCCTATGGGCAACCAGTGGTGTTGCTAGATAAGCAATGGCTGGAGGAGGTTCTTATGAGGAGATTACAGAAAGTTCTGGCGATATGTCTTTCGTGGTGGATGTTATGTGCGCCTGGGGCAATGTACGCTACTCCGATGCAGCAATCGGCCGGACAAGTTCCCTCGGCTCCGGTCGAGAAGCAAACCCCCGAGGAGTTGCAGCAGTTGGTTGCGCCAATTGCTCTCTACCCAGACGCGTTGGTTTCACAGATACTCGCCGGGGCAACGTATCCCACCGAAATTGTTCAAGCAGATCGCTGGGTGCAAGAGCACTCGACCCTCAAGGGAAAAGATCTCGCCAACGCCGTCGATCAGCAATCTTGGGATCCCAGTATCAAGGCGCTCACTCAGTTTCCCTCCGTGCTGGCCAACATGGACAAAAATCTTTCCTGGACCTCCGCCCTTGGCGAGGCTTACGTGAACCAACAAGAGGCTGTGATGGACGCCGTGCAAGTCATGCGGGCTCGCGCAAAAACGGCCGGAAATTTGGAGAGCAATAAACAGGTGAAGGTAGTCACTGAAGGTCCGACCATCGTCGTTGAACCTGCAGACCCTGAAGTCGTTTACGTTCCCGCATACGATCCCTGGATCGTGTATGGCGCGCCGGTGGTCGTGTGGCCCGGCTGGTACCCATATCCCGGGCTGTACGTTGCGGGCCCCGGCGTTTCTTTCGGTGTGGGCTTCGCGGTCGGATTGTTCGCTGGTTTCGCTTGGGGATCGCACGGCTGGGGATGCGATTGGGGGCACCGAACGGTTGTGTTCAATCACAACACATTCATTTCGAACAGTAAGACGTTCTATGGCGGGCGGGGACGGGGAGGATTCCGCGACTTTGGAGCAGCGCGCGGCTATGAAGGGTCCCACAACTCTGGTGCCGGGCGTGGGTACGAAGGATCCCACGGCCCCGGAACCGGGCGCGGGGATGAAGGATCCCGCGGCGGAGACGTCCGTGGAAATGGATTTCACGGCGGCGCGGCCGAGCGTGGGTCTTCAGAGTCGCACGCCGAAGCTGGCGCGCATTCCGGCGCGTTTGGAGGGTACGACCACGGTGGCACCACGCGCAGCTACTCGGATCGAGGCAACTCGAGCCTGCACGGCGGCGGCTTTCACGAAGGTGGTTCTCACGCAGGTCGCTTCGGCGGCCGCCGTTGACTGAATTTCAGAGACGCTCGACAGCTACATATACGGAGAAATGATCATGTACGAAGCAAAGAACGGATTCGAAAAAGATCTGCAGTTTCGGTTCTCTCGGCTGCGGCTGAACACTTTCGCGCTTGTGGCGACGCTCGTGCTGTGCGGCCAGCTAGCGCTTGCCGAGGAACCGAATCAGCAGGTGTTTCGCTCCCCGGAAGAAGCTAGCGCCGCCCTATTCGCCGCAGCGCAGCAAACAGATAATCGTGCATTGCTGGAGATTCTGGGCCCGGCAGGAAAAGACCTAATCTCATCAGTCGATCCTGCTGAGGATAGGAAAGAGCGCGAAAGGTTCGTTGCGAAATATAAGGAGATGCATCGTGTCGCAAAAGACCCTGGCGGCGTGATGGTTCTCTACGTGGGCGCTGAGAATTGGCCGCTTCCGATCCCGCTGGTAGAAAAGAATGGCGTCTGGTGTTTCGATACGCACGCAGGGAAAGAAGAGATCCTGGCACGGCGAGTAGGCAGAAATGAACTGGCCGCTATCAATGCTTGCTATCAGCTTGTCAATGCCGAGGAGCGGCATTACGCAACGGCAAATTACGGCGAGCATCAATATGCGCTGAAATTCATCAGCGATGACGACAAGGAGGATGGCCTGTTTTCATCCGAGATCAGAGAGCAATCCGGAGGTCCTCTCGACCCGCTCATCGCCTCCGCTGGCATAGAAAACGCAGCGAGTGGTGTTGACGCGGTGGCACGCCAGCATTCCGAACCGTTCAACGGTTACTATTTTCGCATTTTGACAGCTCAAGGAAGTAATGCGGAGGGCGGGGCAAAGAGTTACATCGTGAACGGTAACATGGTTGGCGGTTTCGCCTTTGTAGCTTATCCAGCTGCGTACAGCTCATCGGGCCTCATGAGCTTCATCGTGAATCAAGATGGCGTGATCTACCAAAAGGACCTCGGTCCCGACACCAACACGATCGCCTCTGCAATGACTGAATACGACCCAGATTCAACATGGGAGCGGACAGTGGATTGAGGCGAGAGTCCGCACGAAAGTCCTGCGGACTCAAGTGACTCAACCGTGGCTTAGCGGTCGGTTGTGGTTAGGGTTTGGTCGTACAAGGACATAAGATGTTTATACTTGACTTCTTCCTCGCAGTATTCGCCTTGGCGCCATTTGGACTTCTGGTCCTGTTCTGGAAAGCGTTTCACGAAGACTGTGGTGTGCACCCGATTTATCGCAACTCCAAAACTGAAACTACAAAAAAAAACAGAGATCCATGAAAAACCTGGACAAGGCCATTCCGAAATTGCTGAAGAACTATCCACCCAAACAGAAGTAGAAGTCACGAGCGTCCGCGCAAATCAAGTACGGAAAGACCACATTCCAGCCGGAATCTTGCGAGTCAATCGCAGGACCTTCCGGCAGGCAACGGAATAATTGCCTGCTCTATCTGCGGCCCGCCTCTTTAATCCTAGCCCTCAACCGTAGCTCGACAGTTTCGACTCTGTCAACTTCTTCAACTTCGTCATTTCAACTTCTGGTGGTCGCCTCCCGAAAATTCAGCGAGTTACGGCTCTGCAGGTTTGGTATGTGCCTTGCCTTATCGCGAGTGGGGAAAAGCAGTGCTGAAGAAGCATGTCGAAACAATTAGTCCGCTACGCGAGCACGAATGTTCGAGGGCGCAAGCTTTGGGGGCATGCAATGCTTGGGGGCGTGCAACGAGTATCACCTGGCGGCAATACGAGTTCAACTTTGAACATCGCCAGCAACGCCTGAAGGAGATACAGGGGTATGAGTGGGTTCTGATCCTCTCTTGGCTTAGCGCTCTGCTCCTTTTGGGGGCTACCTGGTGGGCTGCTTTCAAATTCCTTTGCTGTATTGTCCAACTTATTCAGTACGTGCCGAGGTCACTGCCATGATTACCGACGCTTCCTATTCCGACGAAATTAGGCCCGGATTGGCCTACGTTCACAATCGACCAGAGAGGACATCTCGTTGGCTGGAACGATGGATGATTCACAGACCGGACGTGGGCTCTGCCCTGTATCTCGTCAACTGGGAAGTACGCTCAGCTGGCAACTTTCAGCCCTTCCTCATAAGAATCCCGGAGCTGATTGTCCCCGAGGTGGTGAACGCTTTTGTAGAACGAACAGTTGCCGAAGACCAGACGTACTGATGAGAGTGCTTTATGCTGAGAAATCACGAGCCCGATCGCAATATCGAAGACTTGACCGAAACGGAGATATATGACGCGATTCGCTATCTTGAGCCGGACCCAAGACGCGCAAATGGCCAGAACGACGATATCGCCATAACCGACCAGAATGACGATAACGGCGTCGTCATCTGCGTCGTTTTATATGTCGCACTCTTAGTGTGCCTGGTCTCCGTGTGGTTCTACTGGCGATGATGCACGTTTCTGGGGAGGCTTGAAAATGAGATTCATAGGCGAACCCTGGGACCCGGCAGGCATTTCGGCGCTGGCGGCCATCTTTGGCTCGCTTACCGGCGCATTGGCATCCAGTGTGAGCACCTGGATCACGCAAAAGCACCAAGATCGACGGGATCTTCTGGCTAAGCGAGTCTTTTACCGCGAGCAGTTATATTCCGACTTTATCAGTGAAAGCGCGCATGCCCTGGCTGACGCCATCCAACATAACCTTCAAGACCCAAATAATCTCACCCCGGCCTATGCACTTCTGAGCCGCATCCGTCTGAGCTCCTCAACCGATGTGCTCGCGAGCGCTGAACGGGTTATTCAGCACATTATTAGTACGTATTCGGAGCCCAACCTTACTCCCGAGGAAATTCAGTCCAGGGCAGCCAAGCGCGAGGACCCCCTGCGCGAGTTCAGCGATATCTGCCGTGCTGACTTGAAAGCGATGCACAGTCAACTGCGATAACGTCTCAGGCGGGAACGCGAGCCGGCTTCAGTCTTCATGAAGGTGCTCAAAGCTCGTCTCTCTCAACACTTTCAACAGATTCGTCACCCCTCCCGAGGCATGATGTTGCATCTTCGCTCTAGAACTCAATCACTTAAATGAGAGTCAGATTTGGCATGAGCCTTGCTTTCTCCATGAGCTATGGCACGGAAATTTCAAATGGAGATTGCGACTATGGTTCACACTCAATCTCTCTCGCTTCTGGCGCGAAATGCTCATTCTGCTCCCTTCGTCGAGTTGCGACAGTCGCTCCCAAGTAAAGTTGCGACCATCTCTCCATTCACTGATCAACTCATGCGCTTCATTCTGAACTTTCGAAGCATGGATGGGGGTGAAGGTGACATCGAGATGGCTCTGCATGAAGCCGTAGCGAATGCCGTGATCCACGGTAATGGTGAGAACTCTTGCAAACACGTTTACGTGACATGCCGCTGCTACATGGACGGAGAAGTGGCAATCACCGTTCGCGACGAAGGAAAAGGATTCGACAGCAGCACGGTGCCGGATCCCACCTTTCTAGAAAACCTGCTGTTCACGCATGGTCGTGGAATCTACCTCATGAAGACGTTAATGGATGAAGTCTCTTTCGAAGAAGGCGGCGCGGTAGTCATGATGCGGAAGAAATCTAACGCAAGCTCAGCCGAACAAAGGAGACCATAATGACGAGGAAATTTTCAAGGTTCTCGCTTGCAATACTTCGAGCCGGCGCCCACATATGCATGGTTCTTTTGCTATCAGGCTTCGGCTTGGCGCAAAAAGCGGTGATCGCGAGAGCCACCATTCCATTCAAGTTTTGGGCGAAAGGCTACGAGTTTCAAGCTGGGGAGTATGATTTCGACAATGCTTTGCCAGGTTCAGCTACGATCCATCGTGAAGGAACGACCTCAGCTATTGGGGTCTCAGTCATCCTCTATGCGGTTCCGCTAGAAAGAGAAAATCCTAGAGTGATCTTCGTACGTCGAGACGGAAAGTATTGTCTAGTTGAACTCTGGGGTGTCCAGGACCGACACGTGGTTACGGCCGAATTCGAACATCGCGGCGAAGCCAGCGAACAACAACGGCAAGTGCCATTGACGATCGTGGAGTCACACGACGAATGATGTTTCACAATAGGTGGTCAGATCGAAGGGTTTGAGCGGTATGGAATACGACTGCTGAGTTCTGATCAGGTACGCGCAGCGATGCCGGAATTCTCGCTCTAAAGGGCTTACAAAACGATGAAGAACCTCAGCTGGCTGGGGCACGGGACGACTCTGGCCTTTATTGACAGGCGAGCGGGGGCATCACGAGATTGCCGCTGGACGCGACGCGTCGCCGTATTTGCGGGCCCTTGAAAGCTTCTCGCAAGCAATCGGACTGATGCCAGAACAAGTCTGGGACGGGCCGGACCTGCCTTCCAGCTATCTTCGGTTCAGAGGACCCACCGATGCCGCAATGCCGGTGATTAGGCCGCATTCGGAGTCGGAATGATTACCACAAACAATGCGAGTACCTGCACAATTCTGCAATTCAACACAATCGCTCTCCTGCTTACCCCGTGATGCAACGGGGTTCGACGGGCCTGCATTGCGCCCGGTGTAACTCTTCCGAGTCGACCAATTCTTCAATTGAGCGTGCCAGAATCGAAAAACCACAGGAACACTTCGATTCCGGGAAGAAGACCTGGTTCTGTACCACAGGATTCCGCGTAAAGTCGTAATCTTCGAATTCCATATCGCAATCCTTTAGCAATGTCCTTAGCGGCGAAGCGGAGGTGAACCTGTCCGTATCGTTTCCGCTCACTTCGTTCGCTTCAGGCGAATTAACGCAATAGCCTTGCCAAAAAATGCCGATAGAAAGGTTCTTCCTCTCGGTACTTTTCTCAAAGTCGTTACATCGCTCTTGCCATGCTGTCTGGTTGGCGATTCCGGCTGTCAGTATCGGCTTTCTCGACACTTTCGACCTCTTCGACAGCTCCCGTGCTTCGCTGCCTGAAAACTTCCTTCAATTGTCGTTACTTAGCTTCATGTCGGTTTTGGTATGCGATTTGCGTTTGCAGAAGAGTGCAATCGCGTGACTGACGCGCCTGAATCGACAAGACGACTCTCGGGCCACATTTCCCCCCAACCGAGCAGCGTCCCGATTCAGGCGCGCCAGTGACGCGATTTGAATCGAAATTCAGTAACCACGATTGAGGGGAAAGAAATGATGAAGCAAATATCTACAGCTTTAGTTAGTGCTGTGCTCCTGCTGAATGCGCTGGGCTGCAGCAACGGTAAGGTGCGGGCTGCGGCCCCTCCTCCACCACCGGTGGTCGAAGTTGCACCGGTCATTCAGAAGAATGTGCCAGTTCAGGGCGAGTGGGTAGGGACGCTCGAAGGCTACGTTAATGCGCAGATTCAGCCTCAAGTGAGCGGTTACCTGATTCGCCAGGATTATCACGAAGGCGCATTCGTCAAAAAGGGTCAGCTCCTCTTTGAGATCGATCCCCGTCCATTTCAAGCCGTGCTCGATCAAGCCAAAGGGCAATTGGCGCAGGCTGAGGCTCAGATGGCAAACGCCGAAACGAACGTGAAGCGTGATATTCCCGAAGCGGAAGCCCACGCCATTCCCCAGAGCCAGTTGGATACTGACACGCAGTCGCTCCGTGGGACGAAGGCAGCAGTTGAGGCCGGCCAGGCGGCGGTCGAACAGGCTGAGCTGAATTTGGGCTACACGAGAGTCGTCTCCTTAATCGACGGAATCGCCGGCATCAACACTGTGCAGGTGGGCAACCTGGTGGGACCGTCTACGGTCCTCACCGCGGTTTCGCAGGTCAGTCCGATCAAAGTTTATTTCCCCATCAGCGAACAGGAATACCTGCGCATGGCGGATGGCGGGGCTCCAGGCAGCGTGGACTTTATGACACACGCCTCACGAATCCCGTTGCAGTTAACTTTGGCCGACGGGAGTGCCTACCCGCATCCGGGCAGAATCATCTTCGCGGATCGCCAAGTAAACACGCAGACCGGAACCATCCAGATCGTGGGCGAGTTCCCCAACTCCAGGAATCTGTTGCGGCCGGGCCAATATGCACGCATTAAGACGCCCACCGGAAACATCACGGGAGCGCTTCTGGTGCCGCAGGCGGCAGTTGCTCAGCTGCAGGGAACCTATCAGGTGACGGTCATCGGCACCGATAATCGGGCGCAGCTCCGCACGATAGAGGTCGGGCCGAGGCTAGGCACGCTCTGGGTAATCACCTCCGGCCTCAAGGCGGGGGAACGCGTCGCTGCGGTTGGCGCGGAGAAAGTCAAAGACGGCGATCTAGTAAATCCCGAACCGTTCAAAGAAACCGAGGAGCGCTAATCATGTCGAACTTTTTCATTCGACGGCCCATCGTTGCGATCGTGATTGCGATCCTTACGGTCATAGTCGGCGTGATCACAATCGTCACCTTGCCGGTAGCGCAGTTCCCGAACATCGCCCCACCCGAGATCAGGTTGCAGGCCACCTACCCCGGTGCGGACGCGCAGACTCTCGAACAAGCTGTTGCGACACCGATCGAGCAGCAAGTCAGTGGCGTCGACAACATGACCTACATGTACTCGCTGAACGCCACGGCGAACCAGCAAACGCAGTTGCTCGTCGATTTCGATCTCAAGACCGATCCAAACATGGATCTGATGCTCACCCAGTCACGCGAGCAGCTGGCAAACGGCCAGTTGCCGCCCGAGGTGAACAACTACGGGATCACCCTCAAGAAATCGACCACTGCTCCTCTAATGCTGATCACTCTGTACTCGCCGCATGGCAGCCGCGATTCGAACTATCTGGCTAATTACGCCTATATCAATCTGAATGATCCGATCGCGCGCTCGTACGGCGTTGGCCAGACCCAAGTCTTCGGCTCAGGGCAGTACGCCATGCGGCTGTGGGTGAAGCCTGATCAAATGGCCAAGCTGGGCATCACGGTCACCGATATCGCCAACGCCCTTAGGGCTCAGAACACAGTCAATCCGGCGGGCCAAGTCGGGGGCGAGCCAGCTCAGAGCAATCAGCAGTTCACCTATGCCGTGTTGGCTCAAGGTCGTCTGACTTCGCCGGAACAGTTCGGCGATGTTGTCGTGCGCGAAGCACCGAACGGTGGGACCGTTCGCGTCAGAGATGTCGCTCGAGTTGAGTTGGGAACGCAGGACTACAGCCTGATGTGTCGACTCAATGGCAAGCCCAGCGCTGCCGTTGCCGTTTACCAGTTGCCCGGAAGCAATGCTGTTCAAACAGTCGAGGGCGTCCGCAAGCTCATGGCGCAGATGAAACAACGCTTCCCGCAGGACATGGATTACACGGTTTCGCTCGACCAGACACTCCCCGTCACGGAGGGCATTAAAGAGATCCTTTGGACCCTCGTGATTGCGATTGTGCTGGTTATTTTTGTGGTCTACCTCTTCCTGCAAGACTGGCGCGCCACGCTGATTCCCATGTTGGCCGTGCCGGTCTCATTGGTGGGGACGTTCGTCATCTTTCCGTTGTTCGGTTTCTCGATCAACACGCTTTCGATGTTCGGGTTGGTGCTCGCAATTGGACTGGTGGTAGATGACGCCATCGTGGTCGTTGAAGGGGTGCAGCACCACATCGAGGAAGGGCTGAGTCCCAAAGATGCGGCCATCAAAGCCATGGCAGAACTTTCCGGCCCGGTGGTGGGTATTGCCCTAGTTTTAGCCGCGGTGTTTGTGCCGACGGCTTTCATACCTGGCATCACTGGCAGGCTGTATCAGCAGTTTGCTATAACAATCGCCATCTCTGTGATGCTGTCAGCGTTCAATGCTCTTACGCTGAGCCCCGCACTTTCGGCGCTTCTCCTCAAACCCAAGAAGCAGACTCGCGGACCGTTGGGAAAATTCTTTGGCTGGTTCAACGCATACTTTGAGCGCTCAACCGACAGCTTTGTGCGCTGGTCGGGAGACCTGATTCGCAAGGCCGGCGTGGTGATGGTGCTGCTTGTAGTCGCAGGCTTGGCAGCTTGGTTCTTCAGCAAAAATCTTCCCACGAGCTTCCTGCCCGATGAGGACCAGGGCTACCTCTATATCAACATGCAGCTTCCTAATTCGGCGTCCATGGAACGCACCAGCGCGGCTGCAAAACAGGTCGAACAGGTTCTCGCAAACACGCCGGGGGTTCAGTACACCACAAGCGTCATAGGTTTCAGTCTGCTCAGCTACGTCCGGACTTCCTATAACGCCTTCTTCTGGGTATCGATGAAACCCTGGGATGAGCGCCAAAGCCGGAGCGAACAATATCAAGCCATTAAGGCGCGTTTGAACCAGGAACTCAAGAAGCTGCCAGATGGGACGGTCTTCAGTTTCTCGCCACCCGCGATACCAGGCGTCGGCACTGCTGGTGGCGTTACGTTTGTCCTTGAGGACCGCGCTGGCAAAGATGTCAAGTTTCTTACGGATAACCTGAACAAGTTCCTGGCAGCCGCTCGCAAGCGTCCTGAGCTCGGCATGGTCAGCACCACCTTTATCCCGAGTGTGCCGGAAGAGTTCATCGATGTAGATAAGGACAAGGTCTTGAAGCAAGGGGTGAATCTGACGGATGTCTACAACACCATTCAAGCGTACATGGGGGGATTGTTCGTCAATTACTACAACGATTTCGGCCGCACGTGGCAGGTGTATGTAGAGGCCGAAGCTCCTTACCGTGCGACGACCAACGATCTCGGCCAATTCTATGTTCGCAACGGTCAGGGGCAGACCGTGCCGCTTACTGCGCTGGCAAAATTCGAGAACCGTTCCGGTCCTGAGTTCACCATGCGTTACAACGAGTACCGGTCGGCACAGATCAATGCTAGTGCCGCGCCGGGTTATAGCTCCGATCAGGCATCGGCGGCCCTGGAAGATGTTTTCAAGCAAACCATGCCTCGCGAAATGGGCTTTGACTACATGGGCATGTCTTACCAGGAGCAAAAGGCGCGACAAGGAGTGCCGCCGTCCGTCATCTTCGGATTTTCGCTGCTGTTCGTTTTCCTAATTCTGGCAGCTCTCTATGAAAGCTGGACAGTGCCCTTTAGCGTGCTGCTCAGCACACCAGTCGCGGTATTCGGCGCCCTCGCTACGCTCTGGCTGCGTCGTGTCGTGGTCGGCTTCTTTCTACCTCAGTACATGGTTCAAATCGAGAACGATGTGTACGCGCAGATCGGCTTGGTGATGCTAATCGGCCTGGCTGCCAAGAATTCGATTTTGATCGTGGCATTTGCGAAAGAGGACTACGAACGCGGTATGTCCATCGTCGATGCGGCACTGTCGGCGGCGAGGCTTCGCTTCCGGCCCCTCATGATGACCGCGCTCGCCTTTATTCTCGGCTGCGTGCCGCTCTGGACAGCGTCCGGAGCAGGTTCGGTAGCACGCCAGATTATGGGTACGGCGGTAATTGGCGGCATGGTGGCGGAGACCTTCATCGGCAGATTCTTTGTTCCGGCGATCTTCTATGTCGTTGAGAAATTGTCAGGCGCCGAGCGACGGAGAGCATTGCCACTCACGCCCGCCGAGGCGCCCAGTCAGGGGGACTGAATTATGAAAAACACTGCACTCTTCGGAATTCTAGCCGTGCTGGTTCTGGAAGCCGGCTGCATGATGGGACCGAAATACAAGCGGCCGACTGTGGATGTCCCGCAGGAATATCGTGCGCCGGCCCCGCAACAAGCAGCTGCAGCCTCGTCGTTGGGCAATGAAGGATGGTGGCAGGTCTACCAGGATCCAGTTCTGGCACAACTGATCCACACTGCCATTGCGGACAACTATGACGTGCGCATCGCCGCCGCCCGCGTTCTTGAAGCCCAGGCACAAGTCGGGATCACCCGCTCCAACCAGTTCCCGTCGGCGAGCGTCGGGGCGGATGTTTTCAGCCAGCAAAACGCCAAAGTGACCAAGCTGTTTCCTGCATATCAGGTCAATGGCGGCGAACTGAATCTCTCCGTCATCTGGAATCTGGACTTCTGGGGGAAATATCGCCGGCAAACCGAGGCAGCCCGTGCCCAGTTACTCGCAACCGAGTGGGGGCAGCGAGCCGTCATCTCCTCGCTGGTTGCTAACGTAGCGACAGCTTATTTCCAGCTGCGGGCGCTCGACAATGAACTCGAAATTTCACAGCGCACGCTGGCGTCGCGGCAACAATCCCTGAACTTGACTCAGTTCCTTGAGAGCCATGGTTCGGCCTCTGGACTGGACGTAAGTCAAGCGGAGCAACTCGTCTACACGGCGTCCGAAACGATTCCCGACCTCGAGCGGCAGATTCAGCAGCAGGAAAACGTGCTCAGTGTTCTGCTCGGCGAAAATCCTCAATCCATTCCCCGCGGACGCGCGCTTACCGAACAGCCCGTCCCCCAGAACGTTCCGGCCGGCCTTCCCTCGGAATTACTCGAGCGCCGGCCGGACGTCCGTCAAGCAGAGCAGATCATGGTCGCAGCCAACGCGCAAATCGGCGTCGCCAAGGCCTCATTCTTCCCAAGCCTGTCGCTCACCGGACTGGGAGGGCTGGAGAGCAATGCCTTGCACAAGTTCATCAGCCAGCCGTCGGAGACTTGGTACGGGGCCTTCAACGTGAGTCAGCCTGTCTTCCAAGGAGGGGCTCTCCGCTCTCAACTCAGGCTTGCCCGCGCCAACTGGCAGGAAGCGTCGCTCTCCTACCAGCAAACAGTTCAAAACGCCCTGGAACAGGTTTCCAATTCACTCGTCGCTTCTCAAAAAGACCGCGAGTTCCGCGAACAACAAGAATTGCTCACACAGGCAGCCCAGCAGACCGACCAACTGTCCGAGGTCCTTTATAAGGACGGCGGCGCGAGTTACCTCCAGGTGCTGACCAGCGAGACGAATTACTTCTCAGCGGAACTCAACCTGGTGCAAGCCCAGCTCAACGAGCGTTTGGCGCTGGTTCAGCTTTACCAGACCCTCGGCGGTGGATGGCAGGAATAGGGGAAGGGAACAAGGATGTTTAAGAGAATTCTGGTTTGCGTATGACGGATCTCCTGAATCTGGACGTGCATTATGAAACGGATAGCGTCTCTTTCAATCTTCTTTGCCGCGCTCATCGAGTTCGCGATTGAGCGCGCAAGGTTCGACCTTTGGATTGTGGCGGCAGTTGCGATCGTGACCCTACTGTGGAATGTCGCGGGACGAGCGCTACGCCCTGATGTGAACTCGAAGAAGCACGACCACGATACGTCCACTTCCGGGGGATAGTTTGTTAATTTCGATGAACTGTCTGAGCACCAGACCGTCGCGTACCGCTCCGTTGGCTGGTTTTGATGGAGTGTTCGGGGAAAGGTAGTTTGAAAATGAAGACCAAGTTGTTGTTTTTGCTCTTCCTGTTGGCTGCTGCTGTGGCACCTGGTGCACTAGCCGCTAGCGACAATAGCGAGACAAATGCTCGCTCCGAAAGTCAATTGCTGGTTACTCCCGTGGAGCAGTCAGCACCCACAAATGTTCCACCAAGTCCTGCGGTTGTGCCAACCGATCCGAAACAAGCGTTGCAGGATTATGACTCAGTAATGCTCGCTATTACACAGAAGTTCTCTGCCACACTCGCTGGTATTGCGGAAGCGGTCACACGTGGAGAACTCAGCAGCGAGCAGGCCAGAGAAACCAGTATCGAGCAATATCAACTAGCCCTGATGCAGTTCGGACTGGTCAGCCTCTGGCGCGAAATCGGGGAAACAGACTCGGCGAGAATTCCCGATGGTCAAGCGACACCCGATCGTGGGCAGGAAAATGAAATCGTAGTGGTGGCGTTGCCGTTCTCATCCCTACAGCTAAACCCCACCTTGGTTGAGTACCTTAATTTAAGCCAATCCCAAGTTGAAGCTATCCAGCAACTGATGATGCAGGAACAACAGAATCTCGAGCCTCTGATGGCAGAGCTTCGAACTACACGAGCCAAGCTACTTGCAGTCAGCAGTGAGCACATAAATGAAAAGGAGGTCAAAGGTCTGGCTGATAGGGAAGCAAATGTGTTGGCTAAACTGATCGTCGCTAATGCTTGCATGCAATCCAAAATCTACAAGATTCTCAGCCGCGACCAGAAAAAAAGCTCAGCGACCTCGAACGAACGCAGGGGATAGTCACAACGGGTGCTAGATAAAAGTATGAAGAAGCGAATCGTTATTGCTGGTGGGGGCTTCGCTGGCCTTTACGCAGCAAAACATTTGGACAAAACCATCGCCCGTCACGCTGACGTGGAAGTGGTGTTGATCAGCAATGAAAACTTTACTCTGTTTACGCCACTGCTGCACGAGGTTGCTGCGGGAGATCTTTATCCAGGCGACATTATCAATCCCCTCCGCCGTATTCTTCGTCACGTCATGGTTGTCGAAGCGGAGGTGGAAACAATCGACTTGAACACAAGAACAATTAGCTGCAGAGCGGTGCCTCAAATCCAGCCGCCGCAACCAAACCTCCTCTCATTCTTCTTGATACAACCGCCCGTCGAGACGGTCGTTGCCTCTTCTACCTTCTTATTGGGGGTCTGCTTGCGCCAGCGCGCAATCGCGTGAACCTCGCAACTGTATGAAGGACAGGGTGTTCGATTCAGGATGCTCACTTGTGACCTTTGGGAATTGGGCACAACAATGTTGAACACGTGCCTGATCTCTATCGCCGATGTGAAGGTGAGTCGGACTTCCCACAAGCGCGTTTGTCGGTACTAATCGGCATTACGTGCGAAGCGATAACTTCATCTAGTCCGCACACGTTGACTTACGGCTTGAGCACAGCGTGACACGTCCCAACAATCAGCTGCTCGCAGCTTCTATTTCGGGACTGCGCACGAGAAGTTTGCGGCGTCGGCAGACGGGCGGAAGCCCGCTTGTACGTATTAGAGCTCCAGGCGGTGCTGAAGGTCTGCTGTTCCGCAGCAAAGCATCTATGCTCTCTACGGCTGAACTTGATACATTGCCATCATCCCCGCTTCCATGTGCTCGTCAATGTGGCAGTGGAACATCCAGGTGCCGGCTTTGTCGGGTACCATGTCGGCGGTCACGAATTGCGCGGGGGAAATCGAGAAGATGTCAGTGTGGTGTTTATCGACGGTGACCACGTTTCCGTGCCAGTGAGGCGTGTGGAAGTTCGCTCCGCCGCCCATGGTCATGACGTACCAGCGTACGTGTTCGCCGCGCTTCATCACGGGTGTAGGGAGAGTGCCGAACAGATAGCCGTTGATCGTCGCCTTGAAGTTTGAGCCAGCAAAGCCCATGCCGGCAAAATTGAGATTGCCCTCCAGGTCGCTGGGTACGAAGTCCAGCTTGTTTACCGACTTGGGATCTTGCACATAGCTATCGATATTGTGCTTAAGGTAATGCGACGTGTTTTCGTCGATGATCATGAAGAGCATCGCGAATTCGCGGTCCACATCTTTGGGGCTGCCGTCTGGACGAGCCATGCCGTGGCGGGTGATCACCAGGGGCCCGATCAGGCCGGCATTGACATCCTTTGGCTCCCAGTTGTGGGAGTGATAAAGCCAAACGACAGAACTGCCGTCGTCCTCGCCGGGGCCGGCACGCTCAGGCACGTTCCATACGTAGGTATGCATCTGGCCTGGCTGAACCAGCCCGCAGGCCTCCATGTCTGAGTCGGGATAGGGCGTGCCTTCTGAGTCGCGATCGTAAGAAACTCCGTGGGGATGCAGGCTATAAGCCTGGGTCGTTTTGTTCATGAAGTGGATCACAATCGTGTCGCCAACCTCGGCGCGGATCAGCGGCCCCAGGACGCCCAGGTGCTCCCACTCCGGCGGACGCGTCTTTTCGGTGGCGAAGGTGTCGTCGGTGTACTCGCGAAAAAGAGCCTTGCGATAGACGGTGCCGATACGGTCTTTGGCATGCTCGGTCCAAATCTTCGCATTGCCTGTAAATCCCGCGCCCGTCATCATGTTCATTCCGCCGGGCGTATAGTCCCAGTTCGATTCTATGGCAGCGATGTAATAGGTTCGGACTTTGCCATCGGGCAGTGTGGGTTTGATGTCTGCCGCTGCCTTCTTGGGACGCGACTCAGGCGGAATCATGCCAGCTGCACGATAATAGACGGTGAGCTGTCCATAGGCCTCTCCCGAGTGCTCGACGAGGCCATAGGCCAAATCGACGAGCCGAATCTGGGACTTGCCGGCCTGATCGGGATTGTCCTGAGCGAAAGGATCAAGCACCGATGCCGACAATCCTTTGTCGCCTTTTGCCTTGATAGCCGCGGCGCCGTCGGCGAAAGATTTTTTCACATAGGCAACCACCTCAGCCTTATCCTTAAACTGGTCGCGTTTCGGATCTTCCTCCGCGGGTGGCTTCTGGCCGAGCGCCACATTGGTGAAGAAGTAGTTCGCAGCGGCAGCATGGATCAATCGTTGGGCGAAAGTGCCGGCTGATGGCGCGGCCTTGAAATCGTATTTGTCTTCGGGGAAATCCTCGGCCATCGCAATCAGCTTTCGTCCGATCTCGTTCCAGTTTGCGAGCAAGCCTTCCGACGCGCTTGGCGCGGGCTTGGGCGGCGGAGTTTTTTTTGGCGTTTCCTGCGCGTGCACAGGGGTGACTACGATAGTGCTGAAAAACATGATTACGGCAAGCAAACTGCTTTTCAACGCGGGCATACTCCTCCTCATCATTTTGGTGACTGTGAATCTTACCGCAATGCGGCAACGGAAATACAAGGAAGGCCAGACGAATCAGTCTATTTTTGCGCCTGCTGGCCAGCGGACCATCCGACCACGACTCTAATTTCGGTGGGGTTGGCTTGCTCGGAACGAGTCATTACAAATGTCTGACCGTCGGGAGTGACGTCATATCCGCCGACGCTACCGCCTCGGTCGAACTTGCGATCAAACAATTCAACCGGCTTGGCGACGGCGAAAGTTGGCTGAATCTGCACCGCGGCGCTCATCATCTTCGTGCCGTTACGGTAAACGATCTCTTTCCCGTTTCGCACCCAGCGCGGTTGCTCACCGCCGGCGGTGGAGATTTGCCAGCGGCCTCCCGGGCCGGGCACCGGCTCGACATAGATTTCCGGGCGACCGGATTCGTTCGAGACGTATGCCATCCAGTGGCCATCCGGCGAAAGCGTGCTCTGGCGTTCGGCGGCTGGAGTCTGTTTGAAGGGCCGCATCTCGGGATGATTTCCCAGAGTAAGGAGCCATAGATCCGCGCTGGTGGCGGGATCATTTACCATGACGGCAGCGTAGCCGCCTGCCACCGAAGTGATGTGACTGCTGATCGTGGTTTCACGGATCAACTGCGGAGCTGCACTTCCATCCGCGGCGATACGATACAGGCCGCGCTTTTGCGATTCGCCAACGGAATCAAAAAACAAGTCTTTGCCATCCGGCGACCAAACCGGAGCGTTGTTGAGCGCACCATTGGAAACGATCCTCATCATCACTCCCCGGTCGCGCTCATAAACGGCGAGCTGTTGCGCACTCATATACTGAAGGGCAATCGCGATGCGCTTCCCGTCCGGTGACATCGCGGGATCGATATAGCCCGCAGCGGGGACGTCGAGTTTTTGTTCCACGCCACTACGGTTGACGAGATAAAGATTGCGCAGGAAGTTTCCCACGGCCCCGGGCGCGTACGCCAACACGCCGTTTCCCGACGCGGTTGCCTGCCCGACAAAATTGTCCTCCATTACTCCCGACGCTACCTGGAGCGCACTTCCCCCGACCACCGCCTTGTGGGAGTCGAATGGGACTGCCCACATCGCGCCCGCCCAGTAATAAACCATCTGGTCCTGGGAATAGGACGCGCCTTGCGCGTTGTTGAGCAACATTCGTACCTCGCCCGAGGTTAGGTTCACCGCCATTATCCGTCTGGTGGTCCCGTAGTAGTCGGTGAACCCAATCCATTCGCCTCCGCCGAACCAAGCCGGCCCCTGAGGGTAGAGAGGCTCCTTAGTATTCATCCGTAGCTTCTGCAAAGAGCCGCCCCTTGCCGAAACGGTGGCCAGACCGTAGCTGGGGAGCGCCACAACGATGATGTCCTGCGGCGTCCACGTCCCGCCGAAGAATGTAGGCAGTTCGCAAACGACCTCTGGATTGCCACCGTCCGACGGAGCCTTCTTGAGTTTTCCCTGACTGAAGTATGCGATCCAGTCGCCGTCGGGAGAGAAGAATGGAAAGGTGGCGCCTTCGGAATCCGGTATCTGCACAAAACCAAAGTTGTCGAGGCGGCGGACATCGAGGTGAGGTACGCCATTCTCGGCCGCCACGTAAGCCAAGTGCCTGCCATCAGGCGAGAGCGTGATGGCCTGCGTGGTGTCGACGGACAAGTCCTGTCCGGGGGGCAGCATGATGCTGAAGCGGGTGGGACCGAGTGAGGTGGCCGGGGGCCGACTACTTGTGAACTTGAAGAACAGAAGCACGAGCACCATAAGGAGGGCGGCAGCCAGGCCGACGATCGCGCCCATTTTTCGCCGCGATCCCAACCCCCCGGGAGGCGGCTGGGATGCCACGCTGCCCGATTGCAGCAACCAATTCAATTGAAGTTTCACGTCCTGCGCGGTCTGAAAGCGCTCGTCTGGATCCTTGGCCAGACAGGTGCGAATGGCGAAGTCCAAAGACGAGGAGACCGCGGGCTGAGCGCTAGCGATAGGCCTAGGGTCCTGATGAAGGATTGCGGAAATCACCGAGAGTTGGGTCTTGCCTTCAAAGGCCCGCCGCCCTGTCGCCATTTCGTAAAGCACCGCACCCAGCGCGAATACGTCACTTCTGGCATCAGCTTCCTTGCCCTCGATTTGCTCGGGGGACATATATTGAATGGTGCCGACTAGCATTCCAACCGTGCTGATCGGAGTGGCGGGACTTTGCATCGTGGCCGTCATCGCTTCGGACGATGAGGGGGTGACGACCGGTCCAAGGCCCGCCGGCTTGGCCAGGCCGAAATCCATCAGCTTGGCGCCGCTTTTCGTCAACATGATGTTCGCAGGCTTGAGATCGCGATGGGTGATGCCGAGCCGGTGCGCTCTCGCTAGGGCGTCCGCAATCTGAACGCCGATCTTTAGAAGCTCAGGCAGGGGCAGCGCACCCCGCTGCAAACGGCTGGCTAGTGTTTCTCCTTCGAGGAGTTCCATGACCAGGAACTCGACACCAGCCTGCGAGCCTACATCATACAAATGACAGATATGCGCGTGCGTGACCGAGGAAAGAGTTCGGGCTTCACGCTCGAAGCGGTTCTTCAGCTCAGGGTTGCATGAAAGATGGGAAGGCAGGATCTTGATTGCGACGGAACGGTCAAGGCGCGTGTCGCGAGCACGATAGACTTCACCCATGCCGCCGGCGCCGAGAGCCGCGACAATTTCGTACGCCCCGAGCCTGGTCCCTGCCGAGAGGTCCATCTTAGGCGCGAATTATAGCGCAACTAATGACGTGCAATGCCGCGGCATGCGCCACTGTGCTTGACGAGTACAGTCTGCTTGCCGCTGTTAACGCAAGTGTTGATCGGTGTAGAATGCGGTCGCCCGTCGCGGCCACTCTGGCTTGGGAAACGAAGCACGTGATGAAGTGATCTGATGCCGACTTAACTGGATTAGTAACAAGAAGTCGGCTTACGGGAACTGATTGTTAACGATGGATCCATGGATGGGCTTGTCCGGGCCTTAGTTTTCTGCGGCCTTTTTCATTTTGCCTGTCGGAGCGCCGGCCGAAGTGGCATCTGTACCAGCTTGCTGTTGGCCTGGACAGTTCCTACCCTCGCTTGACTACCCTTGTCCTCTTGATCTAGGTATTGGTTCTTACGAGGGACTGGATGGGGAGCGGCTTCGCTTGAATGTCGCACGAATGACATAAAGATGAACAGCATGGCTGTCGACGAACGATTCCAGAACGGTGCGCAAGATTATGTCGCGTACCTTGAGACACCTGAGGGCCGATTGCGCGCCGACTTGGCATTCGCCAACCTGGAGGATGTTCTTCCGCGGTCGCGGGCTGAGAAGTCGTTGTGTGCGCTGGACGTCGGGTGCGGCACAGGAGCGACGGCGGTTCGCCTGGCGCGACTTGGCATGCACGTTACGCTGTTGGATTCGTCTCCGGCGATGCTGGATATAGCGACACGTACAGCACAGGAAGCAGGAGTTTCGGACAAAGTCGTACTACGACATGGGGACGCTACCCAATTGGCAAACTTGTTCCACGCCGAGTCGTTCGACGTAATTCTGTGCCACAACGTACTGGAATATCTCGACGACCCGATTGCTGTGTTGTGCGGCGCGGCTCGCACTTTGCGGGATTCATCAGCGATACTTTCAGTACTGGTGCGGAACCGGGCCGGCGAAGTGTTCAAAGCCGCAATCCAAGCAGGCGATTTGGCGGTTGCGGAAAATAACCTCAGCGCGGAGTGGGGACAAGAGTCTTTGTACGGAGGCCGGGTACGCCTGTTTACATCAGATAGCCTGCAAGCCATGCTGAAAGCGGCCTCGCTGGCAGTGATTGCCGAGCGAGGTGTGCGCGTCCTTGCGGATTATTTGCCGTCGCGGATTTCTCGCAGCGCCGAGTATGAGCGGATTCTTGAGCTGGAGCGCAAACTGAGCAGCCGGCCAGAGTATGCCGCAGTCGCGCGCTACACGCAATGCTTCGCACGTTTGCCTTGATGGTTGAGGGAGAATGGTCCGTGAATAACGTCGCCGGCAAATCTTCATCCATCCTATCCAGCGCGAGGGCGCCTGATGCGACGATTGCGCTTGGGCTCGGGCTCACCAACGAGTGCAATCTCACGTGCTCCTTCTGCTACCGGGATCCAACCCGCACTGATCGCCTTTCTCTGGATCAGGTGAAGTCCGTTATGGAACGACTGCCGATCCGTTCGGTGAATCTGGGCACCGGTGAGAACGGGATGCATCCGGACTTTAAAGCGATTCTGGCGTACCTGTGCAAGAAACCCATCAAGCTTACGATCACTTCGAACGGCCACAGTGTTGCTGTGTTGGAGGACGACGAGTTGCGCGCCTTTCACGATATTGAATTTTCTCTCGATTACCCAACGCAGGCGGAACAGGATGCACAGCGCGGAAACGGAAATTGGGAGCTGATTCACGGGCAAGCAGAGCGTTGCATAAGGCTCGGCGTGCCTGTAACCATCGTCGCGGTCATGATGAAGGCGAACTACCTGCGTCTGGCGGAGGTCGCCCGAGTAGCCAAACAGTTTGACGCTCCCTTGCGCGTGAACGTGTACCAGGCGGTGCGATCCGACATCTATGCGTTGTCGTACGACGAATATTGGGATGGGTTCCAGCGTCTCTTTGCGGAAACGGACGTGATCGCCATTGGCGAGCCGCTGGTTCGAGCCATGGCGGGGCTTCCGCCGCTGCAGGGAGGATGCGGTGTAAGCACGGTGAGGGTTACGCCGCGCGCCACGACACAGCCCTGCGTTTATTGGCCGGGATCGGGGGAGCCGCTGTCAGATTTGATCTCGATGGGGCTCGACATTCTAGACTCCGCGTCCTTCGAGCAAGCCCGCACGCTTCCCGAAGCGTGCCAGCCGTGCGAGTTCCGGGACTCATGCCATGGTGGCTGTGCCGGACGACGACGCCTCCAGGGCGCGCTGCTGGAACCGGACCATTATTGTCCAATCATTCGCGGAGAGCGCCCTAGCCTCCAGATTCGCATGGCCGCGAATCGCGATCTGCCCAAGCTGAGCAGTTCCTGCACTACCGTCGTGATCGCCAGGTAGTCTGATTCGTGACGAGTACGGATTCTTCGAGCGGCTATTTGCCAAGTTGGCCTGACAAACCGAGGCGATCTGGCCTTTTAGAGTTCCCGAAGCCGGGCACAAAAGAGTTGTTGAATCGCAGTACGGCCCCTATTAGGCTTGTTCAACGGCTTGATTGGAGGAGACAGTGGATTGTACGCAGGAGAAGTTTGAGATTAAGCGCCTCGTGAGTGCTTGGAACAGCGGCTCGCTAAAGACCAACCAAGAATATCAGCGCGGCGCATCCTGGAAACCCTGGCAGATGCAGGGACTAGTTGACTCAATATTTCGACGTTACCCGATTCCTCCGCTTTTCTTGCATGAGATAACTGAACCTGGCCTGAAGGGACAGACACAAACCCGATATGAAATTGTTGATGGTCAGCAGCGAATCCGTTCGTTGGCGGAATATTTCGGTGATAAATTCCCGCTGCTTGACGCGCACGACAAGCGTTTGCGGCTACCAAACAGCCTGCGCTCAAATCCCGCGCAGTGGGCAAAGAAGCGGTATTCAGAGCTTGAGCAGTTGCTAAAAAACTATCTCGATAGCGCTCAGGCATTTAAGGCTGCCCTTCAAACGACGACAAAGATTGTGGAAGAGGCGATCCGGCACTCAGGCCATCCAAGAAGAAGTTTCGAAAAATTGACATCATCGCGCTGTTCTTGGTGGTCTGCGATCTCTCGCGCACAGCCACTTTCAAATTTGATAAGACGTTCACTCAGGCAGCGGCAGAACAATTGATCCTTGGGACAATTCCCGTCACGGGAGGAAAATCAACGTCGGGAACAGCAGTTTTCAATCATTACGAGACTTGGCGAAACCATCTCATTCAAAAGACCGGCATCCGTTTGGACCCGAAGCGCCTCTTCGATGAAAACGATAAAGCGCGAATCTATCAGCGAGACAGCGAGATTTGCCAAATTTGCCGTGAAAAGGTTGAAGCCGCCGAAGCTGAATATGACCACTATCCCGTTCCCCACGCATCAGGTGGTCGTACGGTTGTTGAGAACGGGCGTCTTGTGTGCCGCAAGTGCCATCCTAGAGGCATTGCCGCCGGACAGCTAGCGAGCGCGTGAGCTAGCCCACGGGGCTGTCCACCGCCCGTTCGCGCGACCCGGTCCTCGACTCGATCTGCACAACGAATGCTGAAATCGTAAAAGCGATTTTGCCAGAAGTGTTGTTCCCCACTCAAGCCAACGGCGGGCTTGAGTGGGCCACCCGTCGAGAGTGCAGCAAAAGCTGCGGGACTTCTCGATGTAGGCCGGTGTCGGGATGGCATCAAGCCCCTGATCTCTTGTGCAGATCGCGAAGCACATCCTCGGCAAGCTTCCTAGTGAATTGATCCGCTGGCATTGACTTTGCAAGTCCCGCTGCCTGACCGGCCCAAAGCTGCATGTAGTCGAGCGAAGCCGCCTGCTCAGAAGCGGCACGCAAGGGTGCAACGAGCGTTGCTGCGTAGGGAAAAACCGGTGCCGCGTCGGACATCGGTCCTGATTCCTGAAGATACCGGTTCAGAATGCCTCGGGCGGGGCGTCCACTGAATAGGTTGGTCAAGACCGTCCCGCGATCCGCTGCCTGCTCAAGCGCACGGCGGTATAGAGGAGATACATTGGCCTCCGGGCAGAAAAGGTACGCAGTGCCCAACTGCACACCGGATGCGCCAAGAACCAGTGCGGCAATCACGCCTCTCGGGTCCGCAATGCCGCCGGCGGCGATTACCGGAACAGACACTGCATCCTTGACTTGAGGCAACAAGGCGAATAGTCCAAGTTGACTCGCTAGGTTCGTTTCAAGAAACATGCCTCGGTGTCCGCCCGCCTCAATGCCTTGAACGATGATGGCATCGCAACCGTGCGACTCAAGCCATTTTGCTTCGCGTACAGTGGTCGCCGACGAGAGAATCTTGATGCCGTGCCTTTTGAGTCGCCCGACCAGGTTGGGGTTGGGCAGCCCAAAGTGGAAGCTCACGACCTCCGGTCTGGCTTCCTCTACAACGGCGCACATTTCGTCGTTGAACGGGAGTCGAAGGCGGCTTTCTGGAAGGCTCTCGATGTCAAGGCCAAGGCGCTCGTAATGCGGCCTCAAGAACCTTTTCCACCTCTCTGTCGCACCGGAATCGGGAGCTTCCATCGTGTGACAAAAAAAGTTCAGGTTGAAGAGGCGTCTCATGTCCTGGCGGAGTCGACGCACTGCCTCGCGGACATCATCGGGGCTGAGCAGCGCACACGCGAGGGAACCCAGCGCTCCAGTCGATGACACACTGCGCGCCAATGCAACAGAATCCGATCCCGCCATTGGCGCTTGTATGATCGGAATCTCAAGGTTCAGCAGGTCGAGCAGGCGGCGATCGGGCCAGGGTTGCATGCTGACATTGTCTCGCATTGATTGGGAAAACGCTTGATCCTTGCGTAGATGATGGCGGGTGGCCCATTCTAGGCGCGTTTCTCTGCGACTAGAGTGGGGCCTTTGACTTTACTGCTCTGCGGTTTCAATCACAATAGGAGCTTGGCATTCGCTCTTATCAAGGCTACACGTCTGCTGGCCCACGGCGTCATTGTACCCCACTCAAGCCAACGGCGGGCTTGAGTGGGCCACCCGTCCTTTGGCACTACTCCGCGAACTAGGACTCCTGTAGTTCCAGCAACGAACTTACAATCGGGCCCGTTATAATCACGCGATGGCCAACGACGCCTTTCTCTCGTGGGCGAACCGGACCGTGCCTCGCCCGGGCCGCGAACAGCCCTACCTGTCAATCCAGGACGTCGTCGTTTTCGTCCGCGATCTGGAAGTGAGTAAGCGGTTCTACGTCGACCAACTGGGTTTCGAACTGATCACAGAACAATGCCTTCCCACCGGTGTCCGTTGGATTGAAGTGGCGCCTCCCGACGGCAGCGCCAATCTTGCGCTGGTTGAGCCCAAGCCTGACCGCCCCGAATACAAGCTGATTGGCGGTTACCGCTGGGTTCTTTTTATGACGGAAGATGTTCAGGCCACGTACAAGGAATGGAGTGAACGTGGGGTTCGGTTCTTATTTGCGCCGGAGACGCCGGGGTGGGGCGGGACCTATACACGGTTCGAAGATCCGGACGGGAATGCGTTTGGCCTGGAGGGGTTCGATGAGGTGAGGCAAAGCCTGGAGTTGCGGCGGCAGGCGCACGCCGAGAAACTCGAATCCGAACGCCGCACCGCCCAGGAACTGGAAATAGCGCGGCAGGTGCAGGCGCGGTTGTTTCCGCAAATTCAGCCGGAGTTGAAAACGGTCGAGTACGCGGGTATCTGCCTGCAGGCGCGCCAGGTGGGAGGGGATTATTTCGATTTCCTCAATCTCGGGCCGCAGCGGCTAGGGTTGATCATCGGCGATGTTTCCGGCAAGGGAATCGCCGCAGCTCTGCTGATGGCGAATTTGCAGGCCAGCCTGCGGAGCCAGTCGGCGCTGGCCTTCGATCAGCCCGAGGCGTTGCTCCGGTCTGTGAACCGCCTGTTCTATGACAACACCGGCGAAAGTGCCTATGCCTCGCTTTTCTTTGCCGACTACGACGAGGCGGCGCGGCGACTGCGCTACGTCAATTGCGGCCATTTGTCAGGGCTCTTGATAAGAAGCGACGGCAAGGTGGACCGGCTCGAGTCCACCAGCACGTTGCTCGGACTGTTCAGAGAGTGGAATTGCTCGATGCGGGAGCAGGAGCTTTCTCCCGGGGACGTGCTTGCGCTTTACACTGATGGCATCACCGAAGCCTGTAACGAGCGAGGAGAGGAATTTGGCGAGCGGTGCCTGGTTGAATCGCTTCAGAAACATCGGGACCTGCCGTGCCAGGCTTTGTTGAGCGCAATCGTAGATGGGGTTCGGCGATTCAGTTTTCAGGAACAACACGACGACATTACGGCGATCGTGGCGAAGTTCAAGGCCACTAGCTGACGTGTCGTCGGGGGTTGTTGGTGTACCGTAATTAAGAAGCAACGAGAGTTAGTTTAACTATGAGATCAGTGTGCGCGGCTATTTCGCGTCCACCCAGTTTTCTGATCCCGTCACCTTAACTGACACATCAGAAAGCCAGATGTGCAGGGGCTTGCCATCGGCGAAGCCGCGATGCTCGGTTGAGAACAGAATTGGACCTGCTTTTTTGTAGCCGGCCCACGTTGCGAAGACGCGGCTCGGCGGCTTGGCCCCGCCGCGGTGGTAATCAAAGTACACGACGCGGTTGTCTTTACCGACGTAAAGATCCCAGATGTCGCCGGGCGTGTAACCGCCGTCTGCGGAATACTTCACGGGGAGCAGCTCGGCCGTGCCGGGGCCCTGTGGTAGGTTAAACTTGCCTTGATCGATTACGCTGGCGCTTTTGTCCCAATACGCGTGAAAAGGGAACAGAGCCCAATAATTGTCGTTGACGAAACTCGGATCAACCTGGTTTTTCACAGCGTCGGATTGATTGCTAAGGTCGGTGTGTACATAGGAAACGTTAACCGGCTTACCGTCTTTATCCGTCCCTTCGTAGCTGACTTTGCCGGTCTTGGGTTCCCACTCCCACTTGTGAGCAATTTTGAAGAGTCCTGTGATTTCCCCGTTCCAGGTGTAGCGGATACCCTCAACTTTGTCCCACGAATCGATGCCGTAGGTCTTGGCGACTTGATCGAGAATTGGCGGGCGCTGTGGCGCCTGCGCCCAGGAGGCTGGAGTAAAGACCAGCGCTCCGCAAAGCAGAAGACCCATCATGGTTAAAGTTAAACGGCGGATATTTTTCATGGGTTCGCTCCTCGATTAAATTGAACTCCCACATCGGGTGCGTGCATTTTACAGGCTTGAGAGCACCTAGAGATAGCTTCGTACGGCAAAAGCTTTCGGATACACGAGTCGCAGGTCGGTACAGTTCCCTTCACCTAGTCCGTTGAGCATGTGGTACCGCCGGTTGTTTGAATCGGCGAAACCCGATAATTGCAGCGGTCATCGCGACGCATCCGTATTCCAGCAGCATAATCCAGCCAGGAACCAACCACGGACGACCAAGCGTACGCAAATGCCAAACGTAGTAAGTTGGGATAATGCTGACTGTCCAGATCATGAGCGGCAGCGTCGAGGCCGACCGCAGAAACGGCAGCAGCCAAAGAAGGTACCAGGGATATACGACCGGTGCACAAAGGAGAGATGCTGCCATGGGCCATGCAAATGCGTCGGAGGACCATTCCGGGGCTGTGCTTCTCAGCCAGCTTGCGGTAAGAAAACCGACGAGCACTGCCAGCCCAACTGCAAGCTGCGGAGCCGCCACTCGCTCGAGCGTTGCAAACACCGGATCATTAAAGCGGAAACTCTGCACGTAAGTGCCGAGCGAGCCAATTGGAATCCGCCCGTGGTCGAGAAATGGTACGTATAGGAGTCCGACCACGACTGACGCCAGTGCGACGTCGCGCACACGAACGCGCTTCCAATAGAGAGGCAGCAGTACAACCGGGAGCAATTTCACGGCAACTGCCAGCCCAAATGCCAGGGCTGCGACCGCACGCCAGCGGCGTTCTAGCGCGGCGAAAGACACCAACAGCAGCAGCACGCCGACAATATCGATGTGACCGCTTCGCGCCACTTCCGTCGCCAGCAGTGGGTTCCAGGCATAAGCCAGAACCCAGTGTGCTTCTTGCCCACTACTTCGCAGGACATCCATCAAAACAAGAACAATTGCAAAATCGCAAAGTACAAATGCCACCTTCAGTGCAAAGACAGACTCATGTATCGCGGTTACGGCGCGGAAGAAAAGCTGAGCGCCCGGTGGATAGGGGCTTGGTAAATCCGGATTATTTAACGTGCGGGTCGCAGGTGTGTGCAACCCGGCGAGCGCGGGGTCGTTGGGAACGACAATATAAGGGTTATAGCCGAGTCGCTGCACGCGGCCATCCCAAAGATATCGATGAATGTCGTCATCTAAGCCTGGCGGCGTCAGTAGAAACGGAAGATGCCACAGAGCTGCCAACACGAGCCCGATCACGATAACGCGGTGCGGGAATTCCGGCGGGGAGAAAAACTCACGAATGGCGAGGAGGTACGCGATGCCAGCAACGGCCAGCGGAATGATGAAGGACGGATCACCCATCCGGCTGAAATTGCGTGAGCAGATCGTCAGCGTCACAAGCAAGATGGCGCCGAGGACGTACAGTCTGTGGGATGGCGTGAGCTTCACAGGTGTCCCGTGCCCGTCCGCAACGGTGGCACCGCCTGTCCCCACTGTTTCAGCCAGCCCGCCGTTCGTGGCGCCCTCGCCGGAGCGAGCCGCAGTTCCGCGGCAAGCCGAGTCAAGTCGTCCTCCACATCGATGTCGTAGAAGGGATCCGTGAAGCCTGTTGAAAGATTGAGGCCCCGAGCACGCGCCAGTAACGCCTCCAGCGCATTTCTCGTTCCCATCCCATCGCCTTCGAAAAGCGCTGGATGAGAAGCCTTTGCCCCTACGAGATAGTAGCCTCCGTCGTGCGTTGGTCCAACAACCACGTCGTGCCGGTTGAGCGTTTCGAACGCGCTTTCAAGAACCGAAGCCGGCAGGTGCGGGCTGTCGCTGTTGAAGGCAACGACGCGTTGCCGGCCAGGCGCTGCGAAGTGTGCAAACACCGAAGTGAGACCTGCGGCAAGACCTTCACCTTTCTGGGCAACTACGCTCGCTTCGTTGCTTGCCAATTGCTCCAGTTCGTTGACGTCCGAGGCCGGGCACATGATGGCAACTTCCACATCGCACAACGAGCGCGCTACCGCTATTGTGTCGTCCAAAAGGCAGCGATAGAGCTCGATGACGGCTGCAACTGGAATGCTCTGAGCTAAACGGGTCTTGACCATGCCCGGCCTGGGTGCTTTCGCCATTATTACCAGCACACGGTCACTACCTGACGAACGCACTACCGTCTCGCTTGAAGATTTCATAGATTGTTGGGGCAATAATATACGACTGATTAGATGGCGGGTGGCCCACTCAAGCCCGGGTCCTGGCTTGAGCGGGGATGTTAGAGGTGATCCAAACCAGTAACCGGCAGCGAGGGAGGGACGAGATTGAGTCGAAATGGACGGCACGCAAACGCGAACGAGCGGCGGGAAGACTTTGTCCAGGCGTCGAACTGCCCCACTCAAGCCAAAACCGAGCTTGAGTGGGCCACTCGTCCAAAGCCAGGCTTGAATCGGCCACCCGTCGGCAGTGCCTCAGCTAAACAATATCCTGCTGATGTCCTCAAACGATGCGCGTTCTCTCGCAGCCTCAGCCCTCATCACCGTGCACAACTCCGCAAATGCTTGCCGTCCTTCGGGTGTAAGTGTCTGAGTTCCCAGACTGATGAACTTGGACAATTCGCGTACGACAGCCGCGCTGCCATAGATTCCGATTCGCGACCTTGTGTCGGTCACGATTACGCTGCCTTCACGTTCCTCGAGAAGACTTTGCGCATCCCTCTTTTCGTTTTGCGCCCTAGTCACTTTTGCAAATCCACGCAAGAAATCCAGTAGGCAGCGGAGCGTAACTCCTGAAGATGTTTGAACCGCTCCGTACGCCGCGTGAGGAATGCGCCGAATATTGCGCCCAATCCCGCTGCCACGAAGGTCACGGCAGTTTGAAGGAGAAGCTGTTGCAGTGTCATAGCTCCTTAGCCTCGCCATTGCTCCAAAAGAAACAATACTCCTAGAAATGCAAGCACGGGACGGGTGGCCCATTCAAGCCCGGTTTTGGCTTGAGTGGGGCAGTTCTATAGCTGGACAAAAGTCCTCCCGCGGTTCGCTCGCGTTTTCGCGCTGTCCATTCCGACTCGATTTCGACACGTCCCTCAAAACCGGTTGCATAGCGGCGAAAACTGCTCCACTCCCAACGCTCCGGACGTTCGCACAACCCAGCCTTCACCGGATTGCGATGAATGTAGCGCAGCTTCTCCACAAACTGCGGGTAATCGCAAATGTTGAAATCGTAGTACCGCTTTTGCCAGAAGTGTTCCGCACGGTTAAGCAAACGCCGCGATACTCCCTGCTTCAACGACTTCAGTGCATCGGCCAGCGTATCTTTTTTCGGTTCGCTGAGCAGCAGGTGAACATGCTCGGGCATGACCACGTACCCGTAAACCTGGAGTCTGAAACTGCGACGCACTCGCTCTAAAGCTGATTCGAAGATTCGTCGGCTTGCGTCCGTGATAAATTGCCGACGACGATGGTAGCAGCAGAAAGTGACAAAATGACTTTGCCCACTGCGGTGAAAACGCGTTAGTCCCCATGGCATGAGGACAATCCAGTCTGTCAGTCAGAGCAAGTCTGTAACGTGTGAACATCCCCACTCAAGCCAGAACCGGGCTTGAGTGGGCCACTCGACCCGACTACGCTGGCCGCGGTCTCCCGGCCCTTCGACGCCGGAAATAATAGCGCACTATCAGGCTGAGGATGAACCACGCCGCTCCGACCGTGCCCTTCAGCGTGCCGCTGATCTTCGATTTCCCGATGCGCGGATAATAGCTCACCGGCACTTCAACGATGCGGAATCCCCCGAGCGTTCCTTTTAGAATTATTTCAACCGCCCAGCCGTACGTGTTCTCCTGGAGCTCAAGCCGGCGAAGGACATCTGCTCGCCCGGCGCGGAAGGGTCCGAGGTCGCTTATCTTTAGCCCGTAAAGAAGGGTAATCAGAGTGGCCGCCAGGCGGTTACCAAACGCCGCGTGCCAAGGCAGCGCCCCAGGAATGCTCTGCTTCCCCAGGCGCGAACCCAGCGTAATATCGGCACGACCGTCAATGATTGGAGTCAAAAGAAGCGGCAACTCAGCTGGTCGATCGCTGTAATCGCCGTCGAGGAACACAACAACGTCAGGGCTAGTTGCACCAGCCAGTCCGGTTAAACAGGCGCGACCGTATCCGCGACGAGGTTCGTGGAGGACGTGGGCTCCCATCTTTGAGGCGATCTCAGGAGTCCCGTCGGTTGAATTGCTATCTACAACCAAGACCTCAGTGACAATGTTGGCCGGGAGATCAGCTAAGACGCGGCCGATGGACTGCGCTTCGTTGTGCGTAGGAATAACGACCGACACTCGCAGTTGATCCTGATTCAAGTGATCGTGATTCAAGTGACCCTGGCTCAAATCACCACCATGGGGAGGACGGCCAACGCCTCGCTAGCAGGGCGTCGACACCCCAGGCTCGACCTGCTCGCCCCACCGCGACACCAAGGGATGCGAGCACCGGAACCAGCAGTTCCCAAATCCACGCCGTGCCCCACTCAGAGATCCAAAGGCTACCAAGATACAGGAACGCCACGAATGCGGCCGGACGGGTAAGCAGACCGATGACGAGCAGGATCCCGAGAGAGATCTCGGTCAAGGCCTGCATAGGAGCCGCCATCGCGGCGTGACTCGCCGCCAAACCCATAACTGCTTTCCATACGGCCGGCGAGTGACTCGTCTTTATGTAGCCGTTGATCAGGCCTGCGTAGCCCGCTGGAGTGTAGAGACCCTTTCCCAGGTTTTCGAAGAAGACCCACACCAACATTGCGCCAATCGTGACACGAACTATTGCCAGCCCATTTGCCGCGGGCAGTTGGTTGGCCACATTTTGCGTTGGGCTTGCGTTCGTCATCGTCGTAATCTCCTGCCCGGCGAAGTGGTGCCGGTTTGCGAAGGCCCAGATCATTCGTGGGCCAGAACCGCTTGGCTTTGTCTACCCCAACAGAGAAGAGACATCTTAAGCCGTCCTTAGCGGACTTGCCAGTGGATGTATAAAGAACACTTAAGTTGCAAAGCATACAGAATCTGGGTATTGGCGCAGTTTGACAAGGAAGCGAGCCCGGCGTGCGATATTGCGTCGCGAAGGACGCGACGCTTCGCACGGCTCGCCCAGATCCTTCGCGGCGCAAAGAGCGCTTGCTCCAGGATGACAATCAAACTGCACCACCCACCTGAATCTGGATCACCTTGCCGAGCAGACAGGGCAACACGCTGCACCAATCACGGGGTTGCGGACGATTCGTTCAGGATGCAAAATTGAATGTTGATGTGCTGTTTGAAAACGCTCTTTAGCATAAGGAGCACAAATCGAAATTTTCGTACGTGCGAGGCGCAATTCAGAGCGATGGAGGTTCGGGGGTGCGGGGAATCGGATCAAGAACAATGGTGAATTATGAGCAGACTGTCTAATAGAGTGGCAATAGTTACGGGCGCCTCCAAAGGCATAGGCGCTGGGATTGCAACGGCCTTGGGAGCTGCGGGCGCGCGCGTGGCCGTGAACTATTCCTCCGACCGGCAAGGCGCCGAACGCGTCGCTCAGGCGATCACCAAAAACGGGGGCGAGGCGATCGCGGTCGGGGCCGACGTGTCCAAGGCCGCAGAGGTCGCGCGGTTATGCAAAGAAGTGGATTCTGCGTTCGGAAGACTGGACGTCCTGGTCAACAACGCCGGGGTATTCCGCTTCGGCGCCATCGCGGAGATTACCGAAGAGAGCTTTCACCTCCACTACAACATCAACGTTCTCGGGACGATTCTCACCGTGCAGGAGGCGATCAAGCGATTCGGCGCCAACGGCGGGAGCATCATCAACCTCAGCTCTATCGTGGGCTCGCATCCGGTGGCGGGGGCTCTGCTGTACGCGTCCACGAAAGGCGCCATCGAAACACTGACCAAGGGATTGGCGGTCGAACTGGCGCCGCGCAAGATCCGGGTCAACGCCATCGCTCCGGGTCATACAGAAACCGAAGGCAACGTAACTGCGGGGACTTTTGCGGGTGGGGCCGGCGAGGTTCTAGCTGGGAAGACGCCGCTCGGCCGGCTCGGTCGCGTTAGTGATATCGCCCCGCTAGCGGTGTTCCTAGCGTCAGACGAATCAGCCTGGATCACGGGAGAAGTCATTCGTGCCGCAGGCGGCCTCGTTGTTGCCACCTGAGTGCGATGTGCTGACCTCGAAGCTAATTCAGGAGGACAACTTTTCCAACCTGTAATCATATGCACGACCGGTCGTACCGCAGCGGAGGTCACGATGCACAAGAACGCTTCGCCGAAGGCAGATAAGAGTCCGCAGACGTCACCTGAAGCTCCGTTCACAACGTTCATTCAATTGGACGGGAAGTCCCCCGTTCCATCGCAGTTTCGTACTCCGGGAACTTTTACGATCACCCGGCTCCAGTCGTCGGCTGGGCTTCCTGATCGAATCACAAAGCTATCGCCCGTCCCAGCTCTGCTAGTGTCGATCTCCCTGAAGTCTCTGCCATCATCGAGCTATCAGGTGTGGACAGCAGACAAGCTCATTGCCACATCCATCGTTCACCTGTTTCGCTCCAATATCATCGATTTCGATTCAGAGCCAAGGTGCTGGGCAGGTAGTGCCTTCGATTACGTTCACTATTCTGTCCCTCGCAAGGGACTCGATGACATTGCCGAGGATCTCGGTTTTGGCCGGGCAAGTGACTATCGCCTGGCAGTGCTCGAAGACGATCTAGTTGTGGCCCAGATCACCAAAAGCATCCTTCCGTTCCTTGGGCGGAAGGACCGTCTTTCTGTGCTGGCTCTCGATCAATTCAGCCTCGTCCTCGGAGCACATCTTCTCCAGCAGTACGGTGTACTCCAGAAAACAGGCCGGCGTTCGAAGGGAGGTCTGGCACCGTGGCAGAAGCGACGAGCGTCGGAACTTCTTCATGAGAACATGCACGGCCGGATCCGGCTTTCTCACATTGCACGTGAATGCGGACTTTCCGTCAGCCACTTTGCCCGCTCATTCAAAACCTCTTTCGGCGCCTCCACTCACCAGTGGCTGATTCAACATCGCATTGACCACGCCAAACAACTGATGAGCCAGACCAGCATGTCGCTGATCGAGATCGCGATTCAGTCGGGATTTAATGACCAGGCAGCGTTCACGCGCACATTCCATCAATTCGTCGGGGTCAGCCCCGGAAGATGGCGACGGCATTACAGGACAAGACATTTGCGAGCGTAGGTCCCATTTCCTCATGCTTCGGGAGAGTCGCGAATGAAAATCAGACGGATACACAGAAACCGTCCACTCTTCTAGTCATCTCACTAGCACAGAAGGAAAATCCCGACAATGGAGGAAATATCATGATTGTCGTCACCACACCAACAGGCACTATCGGCCACCAAGTCCTCGATAATATCCTCAACAGCGGCGAGCCTATCCGGGTGATCGCGCGCGACCCTTCGCGCCTCCCCTCGCAAACGCGCAAGCGCGTCGAAGTCTTACAGGGTTCGCACGGTGACATCAATGTCGTCAATAAGGCGTTCAAGGGCGCTGACTCCGTGTTCTGGCTGGTTCCCCCAGACTTTCGAGCGGACAGCGTCATGGCCGCCTATCTCGACTTCACCCGGCCAGCCTGCGACGCTCTGCGGAGCCAACGGGTCAAGCGGGTGGTGGGAGTTTCGGCCCTGGGCCGCGAGTGGCCTAAGAACGCCGGACTCGTCTCGGCATCGCTGGCGATGGACGACCTGATCGCGAGCACGGGCGTAAGCTACCGGGCTCTGACGATGCCCTCGTTCATGGACAACGTCCTCAGGCAGGTCGAGGCGATCAAGAACCAGGGCATGTTCTTCTCGCCGATCTCCGGGGACCGCGAGGTTCCGACCTGCGCCACTCGCGACATCGCCGCTGTCGCAGCCAAGTTGCTGCTCGATCCCTCCTGGAGCGGACAGGGCAGCGTCCCGATCCTTGGCCCCGAGGACCTGTCTTTCAACGACATGGCGAAAATCATGTCCCAGGTGTTGGGAAAACCAGTGCGCTTCCAGCAAATCCCCTTGGAGGCCTTTAAAGCCAGGCTGACCGCATCCGGGATGTCCGAGGCAATGGCGCAAGGCACGCTCGACATGATGGTGGCCAAGAACGAAGGCCTCGACAACGCCGAGGCGCGCACCCCGCAGGCCACCACGCCGACCAGCTTCCGAAAGTGGTGCGAGGAAGTATTGAAGCCCGCGGTGCTTCAGCTGGTCGAGAGGTAACTGTCAGTCGCCATGTCGTCAGTAGATTCATCACTGGTGAAATCGGAAAGAGCGAGGATTACGAGCGAATATTCATAGCCAACAATAATCGGTGATTAGCGTCGGGGTGAACCTGGGGGCACCGGGCGTAAGGCCCCCAATTCCTAATGTTTCGAGACGGCCCCGCCACCCACCCGCTTGGGATGAAACGACTCAACCATCGCCTGGATATCACGGTTCTCGAGAACCAGGGTTCTGCGCTCTCCTGCTCCTCGGACAACGACATCGATCATGGCCTCGGCCAGTTCGTCGGCCCGAATCACCTGGTTGGGGAACAGCACCCGAAACGCGGGGTAGATCGCGCGCATAAGCCGATAGCTGAAATTCGGTTCCTTACGCGGTTCCACGGGATAGATGTACGCGGGCCGGAAGAGGTAAACGCGGGGAAAACCCGCGGCTAGTAGCGCTTTCTCGGCCTCACCCTTGTAGCGCGCGTAGGGAATGCGACTTCGCCCCGCCGGGTCCGCGCCACTCCCGCTTAAGAATGAGAATGCGGCGTTGGGGCTGCTGAGGCGGAGAACTCGCGCGAACTCAATCGTGTAGTCCACGGTTATCGTGCGGAGCTTCCCATCCGATACAGCTCCGGTATACGTGCCCAGGCAAAACACCGCTGCATCCTGACCCGAGAGTGTCTCCGCGAGTGCGGAGCAGTCCGCGAAGTCCCCATGCACAGCCTCTTTCAGCTTGGGGTGCGAGATGCCCAGTTTCCTGCGTCCAATAGCAGTCACGCTCGCGACGGCCGGGTTCTGGAGCGCATAGCGAAGGGCGTATCCACCGACCATTCCAGTGGCGCCCACGATGACGAGACGCTTTTGGCCCGCGGGAACGGCCATCGACGCGCCCGAAGCCACCTGGTTGGCGGTTGTCATGACAGAATACGTTCCTCGATCCAGTCGACGTAGAGCAGGCGCTCGGCAAAAAGCCAAGCGCCGTCTACCCTCATGAATGTGTCGTAATAGCGGAGCGCCGCGATCATGAGGCTCCTCTTCCCACCGTCGACAGTGACGTGATGGGGCATGCAATAAGTTTCCCCTGTGCCTCGGTCGTTGGTCAGCGTGAGGATCGTGGTCTGTCCAAGGAAGTGCATGGTTGCCGCGTACTTGTTCAGATCTGCAAAAACTGGAGCGAGCGCCTCGCGCGAGTGCAGCTCCTGCGAAGGCTTCGGATCCTTGGCGTTCATGTACACCACGAAGTGGGTGTCTGCGGTAAAGAGAGCCATCTGACCTCTTGCATCGCGACGATCGGCGCAGTGTGCGTAGGCTTCGACGAGTTCCTGGATCGCGAGGCGGTCCGCGGCCTCATTGGGGGAGATGGCGACATGCTTGCTCATGAGTGGTCTCCTTGTTCGGTCAGTTCACGTTCGCAAGAGTGTTCAGGAGATGCGGAAATACGAAACCACTAGTTTCGTTTGTACACTCGCAATAGCTACTTGTCAAACTAAAACGAAACACGTATTTTCGTATTTCGAGATTAATCATTTCGAGATTAACCATGGAAGAAGCCAAGAAAGAGTTACGGCCTGCCGGGCGGCCAAGAAGCGAGCAGGCCAGGCGCGACATATTGGAAGCGGCTTACAAATTGCTGGAAACCAAAGGTTTTCACGCCGTTGGTGCGCACGAGATCGCAAGCGTTGCCGGCGTAAGCAGCGCCACCTTATATAGGTGGTGGGGCTCGAAGGAAGAGATTTTGTTGGATGCGTGCTTTGAACACATGAAGCCAGTGCTCGCTGTTTCAGGCAGTGGCCCGGCCTTAATGAGCCTGCGGCGCTATGTGCTGTATGTGGCTGAGTTCCTTGCCTCCGACGATGGCGCAGTCATGGCACGTCTCGTCGCCGGCATTCACGATGACACGAAACTTCAACGACTGTTTTTGGAGCGCTATGTGATGCCAAGGCGTCAGATGCAACGCCGCTTTATCCGGGAAGCCATTGCGTCGGGCGAATTGAAGCGGGGAACGGACCCGGAACTGCTGATCGACGCTCTGAATGGGCCGCTGTTCTTTCGCTGGCTGCAGGCGCACGCTCCTTTGAAGAGGAGCTTTGCCGAACGCATCTTCGATAGAGTAATTCTGGGCTTCCGGCGATAAATTCCAACCGGATGGTAAGTGCGACTCATTTCTAGGTAATAAACAACAAAACCAGCAAAATTCTGCAAGAGAGTAGCCAGCCTTGAGCCTAGGGTGAGTAACATCATGGCTGCAAATTCCCCGCAAACTACAGAACGTCTGACCCGCAACAACGCCCTGCTACTCCTGGTAGATCACCAGGTCGGTTTGTACACTGGCGTTCGTGACATCGATGTCCTTCAACTCAAGCACAACATCGTTGGTCTGACACGAGCAATGCTCGCACTGAAAGTGCCGGTTGTCGTGACCACGACATCTGAGAAAATGTGGGGACCGCTTATCCCCGAACTCGCCGACGTTGTGCACGGGGTGCAGAGAATCGAACGTACTACGGTCAACGCGTGGGACGAAAAGCGCGTCGTCGATGCAGTTAAAGCTACAGGACGCAACAACCTTATCGTCAGCGGCATTTCCACCGATGTGTGTCTCGCGTTCCCGGCCATGGCTGCTCTGGCCGATGGCTTCCAGAGTTATGCAGTAATCGACGCGTCCGGTGGCTTCAGTCAGACTCAGGTTGACATGGGAATCGTGCGCATGCAGCAAGCTGGTGTCGTTCCTGTGTGTTATTCCAATGTCGCTATCGAGATTTTGGCGGATAATGCGGCGCCGGAGGCCGAGGCGGTCTATGGCGCGCTCGGCATACCGTTCAGCACGTTGGTCTTTGGTCTGAAGCAATATTATTCCCAAGGTCGTGTGAACCAGGTCGCGTGAAGAGGAGAAGTCGCGGGTCGGCGCATAGATGCTGATGTGCGGAAAAAGGTAAGATGTGCGAGAGAGGAAAAAAACAAAGGAGAAAACAATGACAGCGAAACCTACGCAAACCAAACCTAGCATCGTATTCTGTCACGGGCTCTGGGCGGACGGCTCGTGCTTTAGCAAGCTGATCGTTCCCCTTCAGGCGGAGGGGCATGAGTGTATTGCAGCGCAGTACGGCCTCAACACAACCGCAGAGGACGTCGCCTTGGTGAAGGCAACGATCGGCCGGGTCAGCGGCCCTGTCATCCTCGTCGGCCACTCCTACGGCGGAAGCGTCATCACAGGCGCCGGAACCGACGATCGCGTTGCCGGGCTGGTTTACATCTGCGCGCTCGCTCCGGACGCCGATGAGACGTCTCAGACACAGCAGTCTAACTTCCCGAAGACGGACGTCTTCTCCCACATCGACGTCGTGGATGGACGTATCTGGCTGCGTCCCGAGGGCACGAAGTATTTCTGCGGAGATCTTTCGGAGCAGGAGCAGAAGCTCGTTTGGGCGACTCAGGGAGTCCCCAAACCCGACTTGTTCAACGCGAAAGCCGGGGGAACCGCTTGGAAGTCGAAGCCAAGCTGGTACATCGTCGGCAAAAAAGACCACACCGTCCACCCCGACTTGGAACGGTTCTTTGCGAAGCGCATGGGCGCAACCACCTATGAGCTCGACAGCAGCCACGTACCGATGCTCTCACAACCGGAACGCGTCCTCGAGGTGATTCGTGCCGCTGCAAAAGCGGTTCAAGAAACCAAGGCAGCAGCGTAAAGCAAATCGGACACATGCCCACTCAAGTCAAAACCTGGCTTGAGTGGGCCACCCTTCCAACTATGACTACTAAGCGGTGCTCCTGGGCCAGCGCAGATAGTCCGCTGCTGGTCGAATATCACGATCGCGAATGGGGTGTCCCCGTTCATAATGACCGCAAGCATTTCGAGGTTCTCGTGCTCTCAGGCGCACAGGCCGGATTGAGCTGGTCGGTCGTGCTGAAAAAGCGGGAAGGTTATCGCCACGCGTTTGACAAATTCGATCCGGAGAAAGTCGCGCGCTACTCCGAGAGACAGATCCGGAAGCTTATATCTGATCCGGAGATCATTCGTAACCGGATGAAGATCGAAGCCGCAGTGCGTAACGCACGCGCATTGCTCAAAATCCAAGAGGAGTTCCGGAGTTTCGATTCCTATTGCTGGCGTTTTGTGGAGGGACGGCCCAAGCTTAACCGATGGAAGACGATCCGGCAGATTCCTGCGACTTCACCCGAATCCGACGCATTCAGCAAGGACCTCAAGCACCGGGGGTTCAGCTTCGTCGGCCCGACGGTCGTTTATGCGTACATGCAGGCGGTTGGAATGGTAAACGATCACCTCGTCGATTGTTTTCGTTATCGGGAGATCCGGCAGGGTTAGAAGAGTGGATCTTCCACGTAACGAAACGTTTGATCTTGCTGGCGTCACCAGTACAGCGGGTGCCCCGTCCCCAGAAGAGGCTTCCACTTGCGGAGGGTGCAGATTACGCTTAGCGCCGCTAAAATAGGTGCGAGAGTTGGAGCTGTACATGAGAAGGGCCCCTACCCCAGAAAGGAAAAGTCGCATGAAGACCACCGAGACGTCTCCATCCGCCCATGTTGTTAAGAAGTCGCAGCCGGAAGAATTTGATCTGGTGATTCTCGGCGGCGGCACCGGCTCGACCGTCGCTGCGTGGACGTTCGCTGGCGAAGGCAAGCGCGTCGCAGTCGTCGATCGCAAGTATATTGGCGGCTCTTGCCCTAATATTGCGTGCCTTCCGAGCAAGAACATTATCCATAGTGCGAAAGTTGCGGACTACTTTCGCCGAAGCAAAGAGTTTGGCATTGCTCACGATGGCTTCACGATTGAGATGCCGGGCGTCCGAGAGCGCAAGCGCAAGATGGTCGTCGGTCTGAACGAGATGTATATGGAGAATTACCGGAAGACGGGCGCCGAGTTCATTTTGGGCACCGGGCGGTTCGTTGCTCCGAGAACTGTGGAGGCCGCCCTCCCCGACGGGAGCATTCGTGAACTCCGCGGTACTAATGTGATCGTCAGCACCGGCACACGGGCCACATTGGAACCAATTCCTGGTCTTGCTGAAACACAACCGCTCACGCACATCGAGGCGCTCGAACTCGATGAAGTCCCCGAACATCTACTCGTTATCGGAGGTGGCTACGTAGGAGTAGAGCTTTCCCAGGCCATGCGGCGATTCGGCAGCAAAGTGACTGTGATTGATCGCAATGCACTATTGATGTCCAAAGAAGACGAAGACGTCTGTGTGGCTCTTAACCGCCTGCTTGAAGACGAGGGCATCGACGTTCATCTGAATACACGAATCAAACGCGTGTCCGGAAAGTCGGGAGACTCGGTGACCATTGTGTTCGAACAGAATGGAACGGATAAGACGCTGACAGGTACTCACCTGCTTGTCGCGACCGGGCGCACTCCAAACACTGAAGGACTTGGATTGGAGTTAGCCGGCGTTGAGCTCACCGACCGGGGATACATCAAGGTCAACGAGCGGCTGCAGACCACCGCGCCCGGCATCTGGGCGATCGGCGAGGTCGCAGGCAGCCCCCAGTTCACGCACATCAGCATCGACGATTTCCGCGTAGTCCATGCCAATTTGACCGGCGGCAACCGTGTAACCACGGGCAGGCAAGTCCCATATTGTCTGTTTACCGACCCCGAACTTGCTCGTATCGGTCTGAGTGAAACAGAAGCGGAGGCTCAAGGGATAGCGTATCGCTTGTTTAAGGTCCCAATGGAAACCAACTTGCGTGCACACACCCTTTCGGAGACCCGCGGGTTCGTGAAGGCCCTGGTCGAGGCTGATAGCGATCGCATCCTCGGGTTCACGGCCTTCGGTGTCGGTGCGGGGGAGACTCTGGCCGCCGTCCAGATTGCGATGATCGCAGGGCTGCCCTACACCGCGCTGCGCGATGCGGTCCTGACTCACCCAACACTGGTGGAAGGTCTCATACTTCTGTTCTCGTCCGCGGCGTCAGCGCACAACGTTGTCGAGACGAGACGAGCCCAGATCTCCGCCGCTTGAGGTGAATTGCAACAACGAGAAAAATAGGAACTAGTGATCCGGTCGTTGGGCAACATGTTTCGCCACTTGCGCCGCATTATTAGCATCAAAAGGCGGCTTGTATTCATTGGTCTGGCCACTTTCCCGGTGTCGGCTACACCCAAGCAATCGCCAACCTATGCCTTACCTCGCACGCCCCTTACGCTGCGAGTCGGATGAGTTCCAACCTAAAAGGCAGCACTAAACAATTCGGAGGGTTGCAGGCCCCCGCAACCACGCCGTCCTCCGCAATGGATTCTGTCCCGAGCTCTCACGCATCGGCTCCGAGGCAGATTTAACCGCTGTCAACAATTCGACAAGTGTCAAGATTTCCTTCGACACGTCTCGACACTATTCCCCGCCGGATCTTCTCTTCTTCATTAAAGTCAGCAATTTACCGACGCTCCCTAATCACCTCGCTTTGGCCGGTCGGTTGCTTGGACTAATCCGTAGCCAGGAGATTCGTGTGAGAGATTTCCGTTATTTATAGGAGAACGCGCATGAGGTGGCGTGTCTTTGTCTTTGCACTTGTGATCTGCCTTGCCGGATCAAGGACTTCGAAGGCTCAGGAGCAATTGACTGCTTTGCCCGACGCGCCTAAGCCGCAGCCTGGAATTATTGTCGGCACGGTAACCGATGTGAACAACGACAGCGTTCCTGGCGCCACCGTCGCTCTCGCAGGCTCTGCCCTCAAAGATCCCCGCACGGTGGTGTCGAACGACAACGGGTCCTTTCAATTCAATGACGTCGAGCCCGGAACCTACCAGGTCATCGTCAGCGCCCAGGGCTTTGCTAACTGGACCTCGCCCGCCATCATGCTCAAGCCCGGCCAGTACGCAATCTTGCCGGTCAGCAAGCTCCGTATCGCCGAGGCGCTCACCACAATAACCGTGGCTTCTCCGGCTGCTTCCTCCGAGGAGATCGCTGCCGAGCAGGTCAAGGTCGAGGAGCAGCAGCGCATTTTCGGCTTCATCCCCAATTTCTACGTGACCTATGATCGCAACGTCGTGCCGCTCACGCCGAAGCTGAAGTTCAAGCTGGCCACCAAGGCCCTCTTCGATCCCGTTACCGTCATTGGGGTGGCTGGATTTGCCGCCATCAACCAGGCAGCGGACAATCCCAACTACGGGCAGGGTGCGAAGGGTTACGCTGAGCGCTTTGGCGCTGGCTATGCCGATGGTGCTATCGACATCATGGTCGGCGGCGCCATTCTGCCATCTCTTCTCCACCAGGACCCGCGGTACTTCTATCAGGGCACGGGCACAACGAAGTCTCGCGTTCTGCACGCAGTCTCCAGTCCGTTCATCACTAGGGGAGACAACGGACAGAGGCAGCCGAACTATTCGACCCTGGGTGGTGATCTGACCACGGCTGCCCTCGCGAATGCCTACTACCCGGCGTCGAATCGCGGCGTGGGCCTGTTCTTGGGGAATTTCTTTATCGCCACCGGCCAGCGCGCGCTCGCCAACGTGGCACAGGAATTCATCCTGCGGAGGATCACCAAAACCAAAAATCAACAGTAGCGGTACAAGCGATAGAGAGGGTCGAGTACCGGATGCATTGTCGAACTTGTAGAGTTGTCGCGCCAATTCGATGCTCGGTCATTCAGCCGGGTCCGCTTGGTTGACCACTGCCCGAGTTGCGATCAGCGTGTCGCATCCCTGCTGATAGCCAGCGGCGAACGAGATGCGGTCTTGGTTTGTAGCCCATCGTCCAGTCGCAACGTGGGACTCGCTGCCGCGTTCTGCGGCAAGTTTTCCGAGATAGAGTCCATCGCGGAACGCCGCATTCGTAGCCTGGGCAGCATTTGCGTTTGGGTCAAGAGATGCTGCTTGATGGTTGGTACTTTGCAGAATTGCTGACCAACTCACACTGAGCGCTAGTGCGATTACAAATAGGGAGAGTTTCTTCCCGTCGTTTCCCGTCCTTTTTTTGAGTAAGTAGCGTTCTTCGATTAGACGACACGAGGGAGCTTGGTGAGGTAAAAGGCCTGTAAGGTCGCGGTAAGGTTTTTCCATCCACAGAAACCATCTCGATCTTCCCATACCAATCTTTACGGAGGGCTCACTAAGTCTTTACATCAAGCGCGACGACGCGAGCATCTATGGCTGTATAAGGAGCAAAAATGAAAACATTATTGATTTTTCTTATCGCATCATCGGTGGTTATCACCCCGCTTGTCGCTGTAGCCCAGCCAAACCGAGGGCCCGGGGAAAATACTGAAATTCAACCGCCGCCGGTACAAAAAATCGTTGCCGGCGCCACCAGCGAGACCGATGACGAAGTTTCCAGCCTGCTGGCGACCAAGCCAGAAATCCCGCTGGGGCCGCTGGATGTACTCAAGAACTATGAAAGTGAAATGATCATGATTGCGCAGAGAATGTCCGCCGAACTGGCTAGCATTTCGCAAGCAGTGGCCGCCGATCAGCTCTCACGAGAGCGGGCAGACTATCTGATTGGGGAGAGATATCAGATCGCAATGATGCAATTCCAGGTGCTCAGCACGTTGCATGACAGTCTTGCGCGCGATGTGGCGCGGGCGGGTGTCCGCGAAGTGGGCTCGGGCACAACGGGATCGCGCACGAATGTGGGATCGGATACGACGGTGGTGGAAGAGGCACCATTCCTAAGGCGGACGCAGTAAGTGATTTGTTTGTGGCGGTGGCAAGCAACAGCAGGTGCGAGATCTGCCGACCCATGGTTCGGCAGGTCTCGGTTAAAGCCTGATCATTGTCCGTTCGTGTACTCCAAGCCAGGACTCTGGGCTTACAGCTTGTTTACATTGCCCTGACGAACACTTTACCCACTCTCAGTGTTAGAACTCCTACTCTGTTCGCCCACGATTCGGAGACAAATTTTTACGGAGCTTTACGCACACTTTACGCGCGTCCGCGTGGGTTTCGGTTAATGTCAAGAGTGGAGCAAGTTGGAGGGAAGAAATGAAAATTGCGGCTAGTTACATCGAACAAAGTCAATACTCTTTTGATGGTGCCGATACGGCGAGAGTTCGAGCAGTGGTGGTAGACGGCTCCCCTTCTTATTTGCAAGCGGTATGCGCTCTATTGGATTTTCATGAAATCGTTGACTTGGTCGGACGGGCGGCTAACTTCAATGAGTCGATTCAGTTGGTGGTCGATCTTCAGCCGGATCTGATTTTTGTGGATCTAAGTATGCCCTGCGTGGATTTCCTCATTGCGCTCATGGTTCTTTCCGGAGATATTGCTGACATGAAGATAGTGGCAATGTCCTCCGAAGAATCAATTCCACTGCAAGCACCAGGCTTGATGCTGAATGTAAGCGCATTCATCCACAAAGCTAGAATCCGCCAAGAATTCTTGTCGGTTTTTAAGGTACTGTTTGAACTTCCGACAACCTCGCAGCGACTTCTGATGGCGCCGGGATCTGATTCTGGGGATGCGGAGAAGTCCTGGGAGAGTCATCCCAACTAACATTAGGACACATCGTCGCCTTGACGGTGTAGCGCTCGTCCGTCATGAAGGGGCGCATCGCCGCTTACTTCGCCTTCGCGATAGCTGCGACCGTAGCCTTGACTGCACGGATTAGTCAGCCGGGGCGATCAAGATCTGCAGCCCTCGTATGCCTGCAGACACCGAGATCACGTCGCAGATTTCCGCAAGTTCGTCGATGTACACCGGGTAATCCTTCTTGCACGCCAGAGCGGTAACTCCGCCACGAATGTAACCGGTCAAGGCTTGCACCTCTTTCAAAGGACCATTTCGATCTTCCGATCGCTTGTCTGTTTTGCGAGCGCCTTGAAATCCAGTTCCTGGTCCGCGGAAATCACTGCCAAACAGATTCCATTCCGGTCCCCCTCGACGGCGAGAGTCTTGAAGACCTGCTCTGGTGGTAAGCCGATCTTTGCTGCCACAAATCGTCAGGATTCACGTCGTAGTCACGTAACTCATAGTTGATCGCAAGTCGATCCAGGAGTCGCGCTGCGTTCGTCTTGATCATTCAAAGCGCTCTCTTACATTTTATGCCGCCGTCACTCGATCTTCCCCCTCGAGCACGAGGCGATCCCACGCGCCGCCGTACCTGATTGCACGAACCATTTCTCTCTCGTAAATACTCTGGGGGAATCCGAGTTCGATTTGGCTTGCCCCATCGAGTGATTTCAACTGTTCGGCGGAGAGTTCCAGATCCAAACTGGCGAGATTGTCCTGGAGTTGAGATACCTTCCGCGCTCCTATAATCGGGATTACGGGCACCGTTCGATGCCGCAACCTCTGATTACTCACTCATCCATTCGATGCAAAGAATTACTTTCGGGCGACCCCGGCCCAATAGATCTCAAATCCGCCATTGCGATACTTGTTTGCCAGGGCTGGTTTCAGCGCGATGAGGTCCATGGTCGCTTCCGCCAGAGCCGCTAGCGTCTTCGAAATCAACTCAATCGGAAGGTCGCCTCGCAGAATATGCTGTTCAATCGCATCACGAATCATGTTCTGCATTTCGACAAAGGGCGCGCTTCCGGCTTCGATCGACGCCTTCGAAAGCATCCCCGAGACATTCAATTGGGCCAAGACTTTGCGCTGCTCGGGATTCGCTGCTCCCCAATTTACATAGCCGTCCCACACATGCCGCAACCTGGTGCGAACAGTCTTTTTCCGAGGGAACCCGGACATCATGGCGTCTGCGAGTTCCAACTTGATCTCGCGGTATAGGGCATTGATCAAATCATCCTTGGTCTTGAAATACGTAAACAGAGTTCCCTCGGCGACGCCGGCCTGTTTTGAGATCTTTGACGTCGGGGCAGCCGTAAGACCGCGCTCCGCAAATACGCGGATCGCGGCATCGAGGATCGCGTTTCGCTTGTTTTCGCTTTTAGGACGGGCCACTGAACTCTTATGTAACTGAGTGTGTGCTCAATATTATACGCGTCAGCTCATCTAGCATACCAAATAAATGAGCAACCAGTCATTCATTCTATCATCTTAGGCGTAGGAGGATATTGTCATGGCAAAGATATGGTTGATTACGGGAAGCGGAAACGGCTTAGGGCGGAACATCGCGGAGGCGGCGCTGGCCACAGGTGACACCGTTGTAGCCGGAGCGCGTCGAACGCAGGAACTGGCACCTCTTGTGGCGCAATACGGCGAACGGGTTAAGCCCGTTACGCTGGAAGTGCGTGATGAGGCGGCAGCAAAGGCGGCGGTGCAGTTGGCGGTGGACACATTCGGGCGGCTGGATGTGCTGGTGAACAATGCGGGTTATGGACAGTTTGCACCGTTTGAGCAGATGAGTGCCGAGGATTTCCAGGCTGTCGTGGACACCTGCTTCTACGGCGTAGTCTACACAACGCGCGCCGCCATACCCGTAATGCGCAAGCAGAAGAGCGGTCACATCTTTCAGGTGTCTTCGGTCGGCGGTCGGCTCGGGGTTCCCGGCAATACGCCGTATCACGCGGCCAAGTGGGCTGTCGGCGGTTTTAGCGACTCGCTGGCGATGGAAGTCGCGCCGTTCGGGGTCAAGATCTGCACGCTAGAGCCGGGAGGGATTCGGACCAACTGGGCACGGCGCGCGGGTGAGAATATGCCGGACCTGCTGCCGGAGTACGAGGCCTCGGTCGGTTCGATACACAAGATGTTGCGAAGCCACGAAGGGCGTGCGGAAGGCGATCCGCGGAAGATCGCGGAGGTAATTGTGCAACTGGCAAATAGGGACGAGGTGCCAATGCGGCTGATCCTCGGCGTGGATGCGGAAAAGCGGGTGCAACAGGCGGAAGCGGCGCGTGCGAGCGAGGCCGAGAAATGGCGGCACCTTACTGTTTCAACGGTGTTTGAAGATGAGCGATTCGACAGCCGGCTGTCTATGGCAAATAGCGGAATCAATTCGTGAGCTGCCGACTCATTAGCTCAGAATGAAGGGGAGCCGATCCGATCGAAAGGCAGGTCCTTCGCTGCGCCCCAGTCGTAAGGTCTGGGTCTCGCGAAGGCCTCCCTTTTGGTGGTTCAAGTGATTCCTTACTTAATCAATCGGTGTTCTTTAAGTATCTCCACCGTCTTCTCGATCGGTAGAGCCTCGACCGTGTGTCCGTTGGCGGTCATGGTCGTCGCCTTAAACATCGAGTTGTAGACTGCTTCCTCCGTGGCTTCGATGGCGGCCAGGAACAGCGGCGACATTGCGTCGTTGGTCATCACTTCCAGGTTCCGCGTCAGCGCTTTGTCATTGGCATGGATCCGCACTTGCGGCGCCGTCGAGAATGCGATCGCGTAGTCTCCGCTGCCGTTTGAGGCCGAACTCCCGGTGCGCGAAACTCCTAGCCACGCTCTCGCTGCCAGCCGCTTCAGGTTGAGGCCGTCAAGCGGCGCGTCAGTGGCGACGACGATCATGCATGATCCGTCTGCCTTGTCGTTTCCTGTTCCACCCCCACCGCTGGCCTGCTGAAGTTCCTTACGGAGGTAGTACTGGCCGAGTTCCTGGCCCACAGGAGCGCCTGCAATCGTAAGCACGCCGCCGAAGTTCGTCTGCACCAGCACTCCAACCGTGTATCCACCGAGATGAGCAGGCAGGCGGCGCGACGAGGTCCCGATGCCGCCTTTCCAGCCGAAGACCACCGTCCCGGTGCCCGCGCCGACTGCGCCCTCCTCGACCGGACCGCCCTTTGCGTTTTTGACGGCGGCGAACACGTCGTCGGGCGTGATGTGGCGGCCGCGAATGTCGCTCAGATACCCGTCATTGGTTTCGCCGACCACCGGGTTAATCGATAGCACATCGTCGTTGCCCGGCAGCACCAACATGTAGCTGATCAGCGCGTCTGCGGCCCGCGGCACACTTGTGGTAGAGGTCAACAGGATAGGCGTTTCGATGCTGCCAATTTCATCCACCTGCGTGGAGCCCGCCAGCTTTCCGAAACCATTACCCACAAAAATCGCGCCAGGTACTTTCTCGCGATAGAGATTGCCGGAATGTGGTAGAACGGCAGTCACGCCGGTGCGAATGTTGTCACCGCGAATAATCGTCGTGTGCCCGACTTCGACGCCGGCAACATCGGTGATTGCATCGAGCGGCCCGGTCGGCAGGATGCCGACCTTCAGCCCCAGATCGGAAGCGCGGGGGCGTGCATAGGGAGCTGTGTTTTGGGCAGCAGCGAACACGGCCACCAACAAGGCTGTAGCAGCAACGAAAGGCTTATGGGGCATGGGCATAGCATACGACCAAATCTCGGGAAAATTAGTTTCTTGAAATCCCCAGATCCCAACAGCGTGGCTGGGAAGTCGCGAAAGCTGGAAACCATCCCTACCGACGACCAAGACTTGCAGGGTTTTGGATACGCTCCGCAGTTCCTCCGTGGCTTCGGAGGATTTTCCAATTTTGCCCTTTCGTTTTCGATCATCTCTATATTGACCGGCGCCGTGACCCTCTTTGACTACGGCCTGAGCATGGGTGGTCCGCGAGAAATGCTGCTGGGCTGGCCATTGGTGACCTTCGGCACTCTGATGGTGGCGCTCAGCATGGCTGAGCTGTGTTCCGCCCTGCCGACCTCGGGAGGAATGTATCACTGGTCGGCGGAACTGGGTGGACCTACCTGGGCCTGGTTTACGGCCTGGCTCAACATTGTCGGGCTGATCACCGCCATCGCTGGAATTGACTATGGCTGCGCCGAGTTTCTGGTGCCCATGTTAGGTTGGCAATCCGGCCGCTATACGTTATTCGCCGTGTACGCTCTCCTGCTGCTCTCCCAAACTGTGATCAATCACTACTCGACAGCCTTGGTGGCGTGGTTCAGCGATCTGAGTGTGGTGGTACACATTCTCGGTGTGATCGTACTGATTGGGTCGCTTCTGATTTTTGCGCCCAAGCAATCCCCGGCCTTTCTCTGGAGCGCCGGCAATATGAGCCCGGTTCGGGCTCCGTATGCCTGGCTGTTCATGCTGGGTTTGCTGCAAGCGCAGTGGACCTATACGGGATTTGACGCCTCTGCGCACGTGGCCGAGGAGACGCGGGACCCTCGGCGGCTTGCGCCCTGGGGAATGGTCATGTCCGTGGTGGTATCCGGAGTCTTTGGCTACCTTCTGATTCTGTCATTGACGCTGGCGATTCCGAGTATTGCCCAGGTATTGCAGAGCACCGATGCGAGTGGCCATCCGGTTCCGGCGGTGCTGACAATTGTACGGCTCGCACTGGGGGTTCGAGCGGCTGGCGCCGTGCTGGCGCTCACGGTACTTGCCATGTGGTTCTGCGGACTGGCTGCCATTACCTCAGTCTCGCGATCTTTCTTTGCTCTGGCGCGTGATAACGGTATGCCGCTGTCATCCATCTGGAGTCGAGTCAATGCCAGGCTGAAGACGCCAGTGCCAGCAATTTGGCTCACGGCAGCACTGGCGTTTTTCGCCATGATCTACGGCGGAGCCTATTCCGTAGTCACGTCCATCAGCGTCATCGGCTTCTACCTTGCCTACATCGCGCCGGTCTATCTGGGCTGGCGAACGAAGACGAGTTGGCTGGAGAAACGTGGGCCTTGGCATCTCGGCGGCGCGAGCAATGCGGTCAACGTGTTGGCCGTGATCTGGACCGTCATCATTTGCGTGGTCATGGTGATGCCACCCAACACGCGGGCCGGTTGGGGCATTCTCTCGGTCATGAGTGCGCTCCTCTTGATACATGTGGCCAGCGGCAAGCACAAGATGTATAAACCGCAATGGGGGCCAGAGAAAGATTCAGGCGGCTTGTAGATGCAAATCCCTGGAGTCGGCTGAAGATCGCGGGGATAAGTGTCTAAGAGAACAAGTAGAAACGTACGGTGAAATGGTTATGTCAGGTGATCGGCTAAGCGAAACCAAGACGCGCACGCCCGGGATGCTGACTCTCGAAGACCTGCGAGACCTGGTTCAGCGGGATCAGGTCCGGACGGTGATCGTCGGCTTCACAGACCACTTCGGGCGGTTGCTTGGCAAACGCTTCGACGCGGAAATATTCCTTGAGAGCGTGTGGGACCACGGCACTCATGCCTGTGACTACCTGTTGGCCAACGATATGGAGATGACGCCAGTCAGTGGGTATCGTTTCGCCAATTGGGTGCGAGGCTACGGCGATTTTCACCTGGTGCCTGATCCAAGCACCCTACGTCTGGCGAGTTGGCTGGAGAAAACCGCCCTGGTTCTGTGTGATGTGAAGGGTGAGAAGACCGGGCAGCTTCTTGCCGTTGCTCCCCGCTCGATTTTACGACGACAATTGGAACGGGCTGAAGAGTTGTCAGTCACGAGCGTGGTGGCCTCTGAGCTCGAGTACTACTTGTTCCGCGACAGCTATCACGATGCCGCTCTGCAGGGCTATGCCGGCTTGGAAGAGGCAGGCTGGTATTCGGAGGACTACCACATCCTGCAGGGGACGCGGAACGAGAACTTTACCGCTGCCGTGCGTCAGCATCTCAAGTCCTCCGGGGTCCCGGTCGAAAGCTCCAAGGGTGAATTCGGTACTGGCCAGCACGAGCTCAATGTCCGTCACGCCGGAGCTCTGGAGATGGCGGACCGTCATGTCGTCTACAAACAATGTCTGAAAGAAGTGGCAGAACAGATGGGCATGAGCGTGAGCTTCATGGCGAAATTTGCGAGCACTCAGGCGGGATCAAGCTGTCATATTCATCTCAGTTTATGGCGAGACGGTGTCAACGCTTTTGCTGGTGACGAGCAGTTCGGCCCGGTCGCATGTTCGAGCCTATTCCGATGGTTCCTAGGCGGCTGGATCCGGCAGGCATCGGAGGTTATGGTGTTCTACGCGCCGACGGTGAATTCCTACAAGCGCTACGTCGAGGGCTCATGGGCACCGACCCGACTTGCCTGGAGTCACGATAACCGCACTGCCGGGTTCCGGGTGGTCGGGAAAGGGCAAAGCCTTCGCATCGAATGCCGAATCCCCGGGGCGGATTGCAATCCTTATCATGCCTTTGCCGCTGTGCTGGCTTCGGGGTTAAATGGAATTGCAGAAAAGGTGGAACCGCCGGAATGCATGTCGGGCGATCTCTATGGCGCGACCGATGTCACGCGCGTGCCCAAGACTTTGGCGGAAGCTGTCGCGCTTTTCGCGAATAGCGCCTTTGCCAAGCAGGCATTCGGAGAAGAAGTGGTTGAGCACTACGCACACTTCTTCCGAACGGAGCAAAACACCTTCAACAGCGCAGTAACGGACTGGGAACGGAGGCGGTACTTCGAACGAATCTGATTAGCAAGTTCCTGCGGATACGAGCAACTATGAGGCTCAAGGACAAAGTTGCGTTGATTACAGGTGCTTCCAGCGGAATTGGCCGCGAAGCCGCGCTCTTGTTCGCGCAGGAAGGCGCTTGCGTGGTCGTGGCGGACGTGGAGGACGAAGGCGGCAGGGAAACGGTTTCGACGATCGAACGGCAGAAGGGAAGGGGAGCATTTGTCCACGCCGATGTCTCACAAGCGGCGGAGTGTCAGCGGATGATCGCAGCCGCGGAAGAGCAGTTCGGCAAATTGAATGTCCTGTTCAACAACGCCGGAATCATGCACAGTCAGGATGATGATGCAATTTCCACCGAGGAAAAGATTTGGGACCTCACGATGAACATCAATGCTAAGGGCGTCTTCTTTGGCTGCAAGTACGGTATCCCCGCCTTACGCCGCGCCGGGGGAGGCTCCATCGTCAACACCGCCTCTTTTGTGGCTCTGCTGGGAGCGGCGACACCCCAGATCGCGTACACCGCAAGCAAAGGCGCGGTGCTGGCCTTGACTCGTGAGCTTGCAGTGGTCCACGCGCGGGAGAACATCCGAGTCAATGCGCTGTGTCCGGGACCGCTGCGAACCGAGTTGCTCATGAAGTTTCTTGACACCGAACAGAAACGACAACGGCGGCTTGTCCATATCCCCGTCGGCCGATTCGGCGAGGCAAAAGAGATCGCTCAAGCTGCGTTGTTCCTGGCGTCGGATGAATCTTCCTTTGTTACCGGGACCGAATTCCTGGTTGACGGCGGCATTACGGCTGCGTATGTAACTCCGGAGTGAGACAGCTTATGTCGTCGAATGCGACTGCCACGTCCTCTCGAATTCAGTCGATCAGTCCGGTCGATGGGTCCATCTATGCGGAGCGGCAGGTGGCATCTGAGCTGGAAATCGAGGACAAACTAACAAGAGCGACGAAGGCGCAGCGCGAATGGAAGACGCTGCCGATCAGCGAGCGTGCTTCCATCTGCCGGCGAATGGTGTCACTGCTCGTTGGACGCGCTGAACAACTTGGGACCGAACTCACCTGGCAGATGGGGCGGCCGATTCGTTACAGTCCGATGGAGATTCGCGGCGGCTTCCAGGAGCGCGCCCTATACATGATCGACATCGCCGAAGCTGAGCTCGCTGATATTGCCATCGAGCCAAAAGACAAGTTCCGGCTCTTCATCCGCCGCGATCCGATAGGTGTGGTTCTGGCACTGATGCCGTGGAACTACCCCTACTTGTGTTCCGTCAGCGTTGTCATTCCGGCCATTATGGCCGGCAACAGCGTGATTCTGAAACCCGCGGCGCAAACGCCTCTGGTAGCTGAAAGATATGCCGAAGCTTTCGACCAGGCTGGATTGCCAGAGGGTGTTTTTCAGATGCTCCATGCCACGCATGATCAAGCGGAAAAAATCATTCGCGATTCGAGGATCGGATTTGTTGCATTTACGGGATCGGTAGACGGCGGACAGGCGGTCCAGCGGGCAGCCGCGGAGCGTTTCATCGGTACAAGCCTGGAGTTGGGCGGTAAGGATCCGGCATACGTGCGCGCGGATGCCTTCCTGGAGCAGACCATCGAGAACCTGGTGGACGGTGTCTTCTTTAATTCTGGGCAATCGTGTTGTGCGGTCGAAAGGATTTATGTCCATCAGGATGTTTGGCAAAAGTTCGTCGATGGATTCGTTGAGCTTACGAAGAAATACGTGTTGGGCAATCCCTTGAGTCTGGATACCACTCTGGGTCCAATGGTCCATGAACGGGCTGCTGGCTCCATCCGTGAGAAAGTAGCACAGGCAATTCGCAAAGGAGCCAAGCCCTTAATTGATGTTTCGCTGTTCCCCGAGGACAACAAAGGGACTCCGTATCTTGCTCCGCAGGTTCTGGTGAACGTTGATCATGGAATGGCAGTGATGACTGAGGAGACCTTCGGTCCAGTAGCACCGCTAATGCGAGTGAAAGATGACACGGAAGCTATCAGGCTTATGAACGATAGCCACTACGGGTTGACTGCTTCAATCTGGACGTCAGATGCGGAGGCCGCTGTACAAATTGGCAATCGGATAGAAACCGGCACCTGGTTCATGAATCGCTGCGATTATCTTGATCCTGCACTCGCTTGGACTGGGATTAAGGACTCTGGACACGGCTGCAGCCTGTCACGGCTAGGGTATGCATCGCTGACACAAGCAAAGTCATTCCACCTAAAGCTTGCTTTTTGAGCAGAATCGGCAGAAACGCTAAAGCCTGGCTTCACAACTCGGGCCTTAAGATTTATGAGATGGGCCGCGATGGCGGGTGGTTCCCGCGTCAGGTCGCGCAGCCAATCTAGCGTGACATCAGGCTTTCAACTTCCTCCTCAATTTCAGAAATCGCGATCGGGGAAAGACCCCTTTCGCGCAGTTGCTGGTTCAGCGTCGGCAGCTTCGTCTGCTTCAAAGTAGTCCACTCTCGAATGCACACTTTTACTTGTTGGCTAGACTGCTTATAGACGGCGATTGCCTGCGAGGGCACAGCACGTTCCCCGCGTTCGACGACTCGGAGCGCTGATGCAAGATCCTTGTACGCTTCCTGCAGTCCAGCGTTGCGCTCCGGATCGTGGTCCTTCTTTGTAAGAATTTTGGTCATTTCCGATTGGACCTGCGCCATCGCTGACTTGAGCTCTGGGTTTTGTCCTTCAGGCTTCTGCTGGGCATCAGAAATCTGTTTTTGGATCGAGTTGATCTCCGCCAGGGCGCGCCGCGCTTCCGTGGTTTCGGCAAAAATCTGGTTTCCCAGTTGCAACTGTTGGAGGAGTACTTCGGGAGTTGCGGACGAGCGCGGGTCCATTACGACTTGCAGCGGTTCGGTGTGCACTTGTCCATCCACGGTTAGGCGGACCTGATAAGTTCCCGGAACCGCCTTGGGACCACTGGGACTGTGGAATTCGGCTTCTTCATCCGCGATCGGTCCACCCGAACTTCCCCAGGTAAGGTCCCACACGAAACGATGCATTCCAGGCGTTTTCTCCGGGACCTCCGGCTTGGGGAGCCATCGCTCCGCCACTGGGAGTGACACGTGCTTGGGTGCGCTTTGGTCTTCCGAAGAGAACCTCCGCACGAGCTTGTGTTCCGGATCAAAAACCTCAAGCGTCACTCGGCTCGCTGCAGACCTAAGGAAATAATCAATCATTGCTCCGTTCGGAGGGTTCTCTCCCGTAGGCTCTTCGGGCGGCAGTGGTGTACCTACAAAATCATCGTTGTCCACCCGGATGGCAGCAGCGGGATGATAAAGCCATGCCGCACTCGCGCTGCGCGCCTCGGATGTCTGGCGGAGTGGGGTAATGTTGTCGAGGATCCAGAAGGAACGTCCATGCGTCGCAACCACGAGGTCGTCGCCGTGGATCGTGAGATCACGGATGGAGCTGATGGGCAGATTCAATTGCAGGGACTGCCAGTGATCGCCGTCGTCGAAGGAAACGTACACCCCCAGTTCGGTTCCAGCGAAAAGCAACCCTCTGCTCTGAGGATCTTCGCGAATGGCGCGTAAGAAAGCAGGAGCGGAAATGCCCTCGATGATTGGCTGCCAGGTTGCGCCATAATCGCGGGTTCGATAGAGGTGTGGCGCTTGATCATCCAGCCGGCTGCGATCAACGGCAGCATAAGCCACAGCAGGATCAAAATGCGAAGCTTCGATCAGCGAGATATTGCTCCAGTCGCTCAGTCCGGGGGGAGTCACGTCCTTCCAGGTTTTGCCGCTATTGCGGGTAAGGTGAATCTGGCCGGTATTGCTTCCAGCCCAAATCAGGTCACGGTTGAGAAAGGACGGAGCAATCGTGGACACGACCCCGTAGCCATCCTGCTTGGCGTTCTCGACGGTCGGCACCCCGCGTGGTTTATTGTCTCCCGAAAACACGGTTGAGCCGGTGAGATCGGGGCTGATGGTCTCCCAATGCAGGCCTCCGTCTACAGTTTTCATCACGTACTGTGTGCCAAGAAAAAGCTGCTTCGGATCAGCCGCGGAAAACAGCAAGACGGGAGACCAGGGGGCACGATATCTGCGTTGATCGATCTCCGAATCGAGAATTGAGACAGGCCACGGACTGATGTCCTGGCTGAGGCCAGTCCGGCGGTTGAAGCGAGCGACGCGACCATAACTCGCGCCCAGGTAGATGATGTTGGGATCGACGGGGTCGAGCGCCATGTATCCGCTCTCGCTCGGACCGGCCGGGAACCAGTCTCGCGGCGTGATCTGGCCGTGATCGGTACGACTTGAAACCGCCACACTTCCGGAATCCTGCTGAGTGCCGTATACCACGTAGGGGAACTCGTGGTTGGTGATGACGTGGTAAAGCTGTGCGGTGGGTTGGTTGTACCAGGTGCTCCAGCTCCGGCCGCGATCAAGGCTGATAGTAGTTCCCTGGTCGGTTCCGAGAACCATGCTGGCCGAGTTCCTGGGATCGATCCAGATCTGGTGGTAATCATCTCCGCCGGGAGCGCCACGGACGATTGAAATAGTTTTGCCTCCATCCTCCGAGCGGTAGAGAGCGACATTCAGGACGTAAAGCACATCGGGATTGTTCGGGTCGATGGTGACGCTATTGAAATACCAAGAACGGCTGGTGAGACGCGGGTCGTCGTTGGCAAGCGTCCAGGTATTGCCCCCATCATCGGAACGGTAGAGGCCTGATTTTTTAGCCTGAATGAGTGCGTATACCCGTTTGCCATCGGGAGCGATGTCAACACCGACACGTCCCCAATCACCGTCCGGCAGGCCAGTTCCGCTGAGTCGAGACCAAGTCTTGCCGGCGTTCTGAGAACGGTAAAGACCACCACCAGAACGATCGATTGGAGCATAGGTGCTCCAGGGAGGACGCCAAGTATGCCACGTGCCGGCAAACAAAAGCTGGGGATGACCGGAACTGATTGCCAGATCCGAGACGCCGATTTCAGGACCTTGATCGAGAACTCTGGTCCAATGTGAGCCGCCGTCGATGGATTTGTAGACGCCACGTTGGTGGTTCGGACCGTAAACATGTCCCAAAGCCCCGACGTAAACGACAGCCGCGTTCTGCGGGTCGACGACGATCCTGCTGATATGGCGCGTGTCTTCCAGTCCGATGTGGAGCCAGCTTCGACCGCCGTCGACGGACTTGTAGACACCGTTGCCGAAGGAGAGAGATGAGCGAATGTCGGACTCCCCGGTTCCGACATAAATCGTTTTTGGGTCTGATGGCGCAACCGCGAGAGCGCCGATCGAGGCGATGGGCTGGTTATCGAAAATTGGTGTCCAGACGACGCCAGCGTCGCTTGTCTTCCAGATGCCGCCGTTGACCGCGCCGAAATAAAACGTGGTGGAGTCGCCGGGTACTCCGGCTACAGCAACCACTCGGCCGCCCCGGAACGGGCCAATTAGACGCCACTTAAGCCCATTGAACAGTTCTGACGGAACTGACTGGGCCATCGCTGAGCTGACAAGAACAAGGAAAAACAATATGCGACGGTGCAAACGCGAGCTGAATTTGTGCAATTGGTTAGTCCCTAGTTTGGATACACAGTGTAGTGGAAGAGGGTGGTTTCATGAAGCAGAGCAAGACGTGCCCGGAGGAAAATCGTACTAAGAAGGTTGCAAGCGGGCCAGATCGGCTTACACTGTGGTTCCGTTTTCGATCTCAAAAGGAAGTCTGTTGGAACTCGCCGCAAGGAAGCGGGAATGAAAATCACTCTCGGGGCGGTTCTACTGGTGGGCGCGATCTTCGCGGCCCCGCCCGTTTTCGGCTACGGCGTTCTGTCGCATGAGGAGCTGATCGACATCGCTTGGGATTCGGACATCCGGCCGGCGCTGCTTAGGCGCTTTCCCGAGGCAACTGCCGATCAGGTCAAGCAAGCGCACGCTTATGCCTACGGCGGTTCGGTGATTCAGGATCTCGGCTACTACCCGTTTGGCAAGCGTGAGTTCACTAACCTGCTGCACTACGTACGCACAGGCGATTTCGTGGCTTGGATGCTACGTGACGCACGCAACATCAACGAATACGCCTTCGCGATGGGCGCGCTCAGCCATTACGCCGCTGATATTTGGGGACATCCCGCAGTCAATGCCGGGGTGGCCATCGAGTATCCCAACTTGCGCGAGAGATTTGGTCGAGCGGTTTCCTACGAACAAGATCCCGCAGCCCACCTGAAAACTGAATTCAGTTTCGATGTAGTGCAGGTCGCCAAGAAACGTTACATCTCCAAGCAGTATCATGATTTCATCGGCTTTCAGGTTTCCGAAGAGTTGCTGGAACGCGCTTTCGAAGACACCTACGGAATCAAGGTGGATGAATTGCTTCACTACGACGATCTAACCATCGAGACCTATCGTTTCGCAGTGAGCCGGGTTATCCCAGAGATGACCCAAGTCGCGTTGGCCACGCGCAAGGACAAAATTCAGGTGGAGAAGAATGATGCAGCGCGGAGGGAATTTCTCTATCACCTCTCTCGCGCTGACTACGAAAGGGATTTTGGATCGAAATATCGCAAGCCTGGAATTTTCGCCCGAATCCTCGGCTTCTTTCTGAGGCTGCTGCCCAAGTTCGGACCCCTAAAAAGCCTGGGATACCGCGATCCCACCGCCCAGACCGAAGATCTTTATTTCAAGAGCATGGACAACGTGGTCGATCAGTATCACCGTGAAGTGGAAAAGCTAAAAGTCAGTAAACCAGCGTTCCCCAACCGCAATCTCGATACCGGAGCGCCTACTAGCGCAGGTCAGTACAAATTGGCTGATGAAGCCTACAGTCAGCTCGTCCGCCGTCTCGCCCACAACCACTTTGCGCGCACTACACCGGCCTTGCGTTCAAACATTCTGGATTACTTCGCCAGCGGCCCCGCTCAGAAAAACATCAAGCCTCACGAATGGCGAGCCACCCAGATCGCGCTGAAGCAACTCAAGGCAGGGACCGCACGGCTGAAAAACGCCGAGTTTCAGGATGACGTCTTCGTGATGAGGAACACGTACTAAGGGTAGATCCCACTCCGGTGTCATCCCGAAGCCACGCGCTTTTGTCCTCGAAGGCTTGCACGGCTGACCGCTCGTAGAGCTGCAACAATCGAGCCAACAATGCAAACACCGATGATCAAAGTCACAGCGCTCAAACTCAGGCCGCAGAGGAACTCAATAGTGCTTGTCAGCATGCGTATTTCCTTCCAACACTTTAGGCAGCCGGGAAGATGACGGGAGGGTATGATGACCCGGCTGCCAGGCCCGCCTAAAATCGGAAAACAATTCCAGCGGACGGTTGCGCCGTGTGCGTCCAAGTGTCAGTGTTCAAGTTCCGAAGGCCGAAGTCCGGACTCTTGTACACGAAACCACGGTATTCAGCCCGCAACGAGAAGTGATGCGTCAGGACATAATCAGCGCCTACGCCATAGAGGAAAGCGCCTCTGCCTTGACTGGTGGCGCCGGGAACAGATCCTCCAAAATTACCAGTGGGATCAAAGATCAGACCGCCGCCTCCAGCGAGCGCGTAAGTTCTGATCCTTCTTATGGGCAGTGGGAGGTTCACCACCATATCGCCAGTTACTGCGTGCACGTTGGCTTGGACTCTGGATTCTCCGAAACTGCCAAAATACTCTTGCGTATTCCGGTCGAAACCGTAATTGCCTTCCGCCGAGAGCCAACGATTGATGTGATAACGGTATCCGACCATGAATCCGCCAGTTTCGGTGCTGCGTTGCAAGTTACCGTTGCCGGTAGAGTCCCTGGTGAAAAAGCCGGTGCCCTGCAAACTGATCTCAGAACGACTTTCCTGAGCAACGGCCCCGACCGCCGACATAACAACAGCGGCGATGATGACAAACAATCTACGCATATGTGATTCCTCCTCCATATTTCCGCATACAAACTTCGATCCGATCTCGTGAAATTGATGGATCCCGCACTCGCGGTTTACGGTGACTTAATGCACCGGACTTGCCAAACACGACGCTGTTGCTGCCGCGGTTTAGAAGTGCTTGAGTGGAAATCAGTTGAGGTGCTATTTCGTGAGGCTGCAGATGGACAGGTTGTCGAGCAGTCGACACGCGCTTCGACAACTGTCGAGCTTTTACGACACTTTACAGAACCCTTCTGCCGGTTGGTCACATCAGATACTTCTAGTATTGATCTTTGCGTCTCCGATATAGGGATAGAGCTGCAGTTCTGCGGTGACGTTACGAGCTGGGGGCTAACGCTTCATGGCAACGCTGGCACGAGTCCTTCCAACGAGTCAGACGGCGCGCTACGAGGCCCTTCTCCGGGCCGGCAGATCCATCGCGACGTGCCACGATTGCGAAAACGCTGGAAACGAACTGGTGCGGCAGTTGCGCGAGATTCTTTCCTTCGACTACCTGCAGGTGGTTGCCTTTAGTGCGGAGACCAAAGCAGTAGAGTGGCAGTTGCTGGAAGTGAACGGCGAAAGACTAGACGAATTGACCAACACCGAAGATACGCCGGTGGTATGGGCGCATCAGCAGCAGGAGCTTTACCTCGCCGGTGATTGGAGCCGAGAGACGCGATTCTCTGCGCACAAACAATTTCTGCATGAGCACGGGATCGCGTCAAGCTGCACCTTGCCGTTGACAAGAGGACAGCGCGGTCTGGGCGCGATTAGCGTGGGTAGCAAGCGTCCGCACGCATATTCTGATGAGGAAGTGGAGTTTCTCCTGCTGGTGGCAGATCAGATTGCGCTGGCCATCGATGCCGCGGTCAACCTCTACTTGTCGACCCAGGCGCAGGATCGTCTGAAGTTGATCCTTGATCTGACAAACCAGGTTGTCTCGAACCTGGAGTTCGACGAGCTTTTGAAGTCGATCTCCAGCATTGTACGCAGGGTCATGCACTGTGACGCTGCTGCCATCATGCTACCTGATGCGGACGGCAAGAATCTGCGAGTGCACGCGCTCGACTTTCCCGACAGCAGGGGATTTTTTGCCGAAGGCATCGAGGTTCCGATTGAAGGAACCATGCCTGGCGAAACATTCCAAACGGGAAAGCCCTATGTGCTGAACCACCTTGATCCCGAAAAGGTTGCTCCTGAGATGTATGCCAAAGCATCTGGAGAAGGGATGAATTCGATCTGTGATATCAGGCTGGCCAGCCGCGATCGTTCGTTGGGGGTGCTGGGGCTAGCGAGTCGGGAAGAGAATGCTTTCGATGAGGATGAAGTTGCTTTTCTGACGCAAGTTGCGCACCAGGTGGCGATTGCGATGGAGAACGCGCTTGCGTATGGCGAGATTGCCGAACTCAAAGACAAGCTGGCGCAGGAGAAACTCTACCTGGAGGACGAAATCCGCGGCGAGATGGATTTCGAAGGTATCGTTGGGCAAAGTTCCGCTCTGCGCAATGTGCTGAGGCTGGTGGAGACCGTTGCCCCCAGTGATTCGACCGTTTTGCTGCTCGGAGAAACCGGTACTGGAAAGGAATTGATCGCGCGCGCCATCCACGATCGCAGCCGGCGGAAGGATCGTACATTTGTAAAACTGAACTGCGCGGCGATCCCAACTGGTCTGCTCGAGAGTGAACTCTTCGGACACGAACGCGGCGCATTTACCGGCGCGATTTCTCAGAAGCTAGGCCGCCTGGAACTAGCCGATCAGGGCACATTGTTTCTAGACGAAGTGGGCGACATTCCGATCGAGATCCAGCCCAAACTGTTGCGCGCCCTGCAGGAGCGCGAATTCGAACGGCTGGGCAGCACGCGTACTAAGAAGGTGGATGTGCGCCTTGTGGCTGCCACCAACCGCGATTTGGAGAAGATGATCGAGGACCGCGAGTTCCGAAGTGATCTTTATTATCGTCTGAATGTGTTCCCGATTCGTATTCCACCCCTGCGTGAGCGTCCCGAGGACATTCCGCTGCTGGTGAGATATTTTGCCCAGAAATATGAGCGGCGCATGGAAAAGAAGATCGAATCGATTCCCGCGGCTGCCCTGAAAAAGCTGGCGAGTTGGCATTGGCCGGGGAATATTCGCGAACTGGAGAACTTTATCGAACGGGCAGTGATCCTTACTCGCGGCACCGCTCTTGAAGTGCCTGTCTCGGAGTTGAGGCGGAACGGCGCTGCCGTTCCGGTATCGAGCCCGCGCGAGTCGAGTGAGCACGATGAGATTCTCCGTGTGCTCAAAGAGACCAACGGCCGTGTTGCCGGGCCCAACGGCGCAGCTACACGGATGGGGATCAAGCGGACCACGCTTATTTCTCGCATGAAGAAGTTGGGGATCGATCCACGAAAAGTGTCGTAATTCCGACATGTGACGAGGCGTGCTCGCAGTATCGTCATCTGCCATTGCAATATTTCGCCAACTGATCACGCCAATTCCTCAAGAACTGCAAGCGGCAGCGAATTGCAGTTTGGCCCACTCCGTGCTGAATACTTCAACATGATTCAGATTGCACTCACGGGCATTTGCGCAATCGCCGCTGTCTTCATGCTGACGTTTCTGAAATCCCTCCTGCAGGATTCGCGACGTCACGCGCCGCGACGCACAAGAACTGGAAGAAAAGTCATTGTTCTGCCTTCCCATCGGGATGAACGCGAGTCCGTGACGAGACGTTCTGCGTAGCAACCTCGTTCCGATAAATTCTCAACATTTACCGCCTCTGATGTTTGAAAGGGCTGCGACAAGTGTCGAAGATGTTGTCGACATTTTTCGACACAGTCGGATCTGGTGACGATGTTTCTTTGCGGATTCAATGACTTAGGGCCCACTCGCCTACTTCTGGCTTTGGGCCTCGCGTTGCCCTACTGTCACCGAAGGGACAAACATGTTACGGATTTCGACCATCGACACGCGGTTCCAGCGCAAACTCATTCTCGAAGGGAAGTTAGTGGAACCGTGGCTGGGTGAGTTTCGGGAGGTGTGCCGCAACGCTAGCGAGACACTCAAGGACCGCAAGTTGGTGATTGATCTCAGTGACGTCACTGTCATCGGCTGTGAAGCCGAAGGCGCTTTGTCGGAGTTGATACAACAGGGAGCGAAGTTTTCTTGCGGTGGGGTCCTTATCAAACACGTGGTGAAACGCTTGGCTCGCAGATGTCGCGGTCCGCAGAAGAATTTGGCGCAGTCAGCCAATTCGAGCGATTGAAAGGCACATTACATACGGAGGTAAATATGCCACAAGCCATCCAGGTTTCCGTGAATGGATCTACCGCGTACACCACCAGCGCCGATTTCTGCCGCATCTTTTCGGAAGAGATGAGCAGTCTGTATTTGCTTGCTTTCCTGCTCACGGCTAACGCTGAGAAAGCAGAACAGTGCTTTGTTGCGGGCATCGGCGACAGCGTGGAGGGCAACCCTGTGTTTCGAGAGTGGGCGCGGTCGTGGGCACGGCGGACCATCGTCCTGCATGCCATACGGATGATGAAGCCGGCGCAGAAGACCATCACCATTGCAGAGACGGAGCCAGTGAGGCGGAATATCGAACCGCGGCTCAGGGCAATCCTCGCACTCGACACACTGGAGCGGTTCGTGTTTGTGATGTCGGGGCTCGAAGGGTATTCAGACCAAGACTGCTCCGCTCTTCTGGGATGTTCCCTGCAGACTATAGCCGATGCGCGAGCTCGGGCGGTTCAGCAATTGGCGAACACCGCCGAGATCCGCGACACGCATGAAGAAGAGCTGCAAAGTGGCTACACACTTGTTTCAAACTAAACGAAATTAAACTTGGCGTTTTATGAGGGTTGAGATGAAGGGTTTGGAGAAAACTGTTTTTAAAAGACGATACGGAATGCTTGGAGTATTTGCACTGCTGCTAGCGTTTGCCTTGTCCGGGTGCAACCGCACTCCGGTTCAGGCCGCGCCGGCTATGCCGGCGCCACTAGTGACGTTAGCTAAGGCGACTGCTCAGGACGTCCCGCAATATTTGGACGAGATTGGGAGAAACGGGGCGTTCGAGTCAGTCACCGTAACACCACAGGTGGGTGGGCGCATCACTGAGCGCCATTTCCAGGACGGCGAGAACCTGAAGAAGGGCCAAATCCTGTTCGTCATCGACCCCCGTCCGTATAAGGCCCAACTCGACTCCGCGCAGGCGACGCGGGCCCAAGCTAAGGCGGCCCTGGAGCTGGCGAAAATCCAGTTTGCCCGCGATGAGGAGGTAATAGGAACCCGAGCCATCTCGAAGCAGGATTACGACACAAAAAAGAACACGGTCGATGTGGACCAGGCACAGGTGGATGCGGCAGAGGCTGCCTTGGAAACCGCTAAGTTGAATCTCGAGTATTGCTACATTCACTCGCCCATTGATGGCCGCGCAGGAGCTCGCCTGGTTGACGTGGGAAACGTGGTGCAGGCGAACAGCACGGCACTTCTTTTGATTCAACATCTGGATCCGATCTACGCGAACTTCACCATTACGGAGCGCGATCTTCCAGAAGTCCAAAAAGAGATGGCCCGGGGAACTCTAAAGGCTATGGTTCGACTGCCATCGGATGCGGAAGGTGGAGCACGGGTCGGCAAAGTTGAGTTTCTGGACAACGCGGTGCAGAACGGAACCGGGACAGTCAATCTACGAGCCACGCTTCCGAATTCCGATCATCACTTTTGGCCGGGGCAATTCGTTGATGTGAAGTTGGTGCTAGGTACTCAGAAAGGAGCGGTGTTGATCCCGAGCCAGGCCGCACAGATCAGCCAAAAAGGTTCATTCGTTTATGTGATTAAGCCGGACGAAACAGCAGATCTTCGGCCCGTGAGTCTAGGTCAACGTCAAGGAGATGAGGTTGTGGTCACCAGCGGGTTGAGCGCGAACGAGCGGGTGGTAGTGGCCGGGCAGTTGACTGTAAGACCCGGCGGCAAGGTGCGAGTGGATGCAGCGGGTGCAGCGGCCAGTCCGCAGAGTCAACCTGACCAGGCTGCGAAGAGCGGGGGAAAGTCATGAATCTCTCCGAACGGTTCATTCGACGTCCGGTCATGACCGTGGCTCTCACGGTGTCGGTGATCCTGTTTGGGATACTTGCGTATTTTCGGCTGCCAGTAAGCGATCTGCCAGCGGTTGACTATCCCGTGATTCAGGTTCAAGTGAACTATCCCGGCGCGACTCCGGAAACCATGGCGAACAACGTGGCCACGCCTTTGGAGCGCCAGTTCATGCAGATTCCGGGGCTGGAGCTGGTCACCTCCAACAACGGGCAGGGACACACCAGCTTCGTATTGCAATTTGGTCTCGACAAAAGCCTGGATGGAGCGGCGACCGACGTTCAAGCGGCCATCACCCGGGCGACGGGTCAGCTTCCCATCGACTTGCCGAGTCCACCTACGTTTACAAAAACCAATCCTAACGACCAGCCCATTGAGTACATCGGTTTGGTCAGCGATACGGCCACTGAGGGGCAGCTCTACGATTTTGCGAACACGCAGGTGGGAGAGCGCATCAGCATTCTTCCGGGAGTCAGCCAGGTCACAGTGTACGGCACGCAATCGGCGGTGCGGATTAAAGCCGATCCTTCGGCGATGGCAATTCGCAACATCACGCTCGAAGACCTCACGAACGCCGTCAAGAACGGCACCAGCTACACAGGCGCGGGACAGTTCGATGGGCCGCACCACACTGTTCTGTTACAGCCGCAGGGGCAATTGAGCACCGCAGACCAATATGACCAACTCATTGTCGGACAGAACAACACTGCGCCGATCTATCTCAAGGACGTTGCAACCGCCAAAGACAGCGTGCAGGACGAGCGCATCGATATGCGCTTCTGGGTTCGAGGGTATCCACCCCCCGCGGCGACTGTAGTTGTAGCTGTGTTTCGGCGGGCGGGATCCAACGCCGTCGAAGTGGCTGACTCGGTACGGAGTATTCTGCCCAATATCGAGTCGCAGCTGCCGACCTCAGTCCATCTAATTCCGATCTACGATCGTTCCCGCACCATTGTTGACAGCGCGAGAGACGTGCAAACGACACTTTATATTTCTTTCGCACTCGTGGTGATGGTGATCTTTGTCTTTCTCGGACGTGCCACAGACACGCTGATTCCGGCGGTAGCTCTGCCGCTATCCCTGCTGCTTACGTTCGTCGCCATGAACGTGCTCGGTTACAGTCTGGATAACCTGTCGCTCATGGCGCTCACGCTTGCCATAGGGTTCCTCGTGGATGATGCCATCGTGTTTCTTGAGAATACGGTTCGCCTCATGGAAGACGGGCAGGGGGCGTTCGAGGCTTCGTTGAATTCGGCGAAGGAGATCAGCTTCACGATTCTGGCGATGACGTTGTCGCTGGCCGCGGTCTTCATTCCCCTGGTCTTCATGGGTGGCTTGATGGGGAGGATTTTCCGTGAGTTTTCCATCACCATCGTGATTTCGATCATCGCCAGCGGCATTGTTTCGCTGACACTGACGCCACTGATGACCTCAAGGCTGCTAGCCAATCGCGGCGCAGGGGCCAAGAAGACCTGGATGGAGCGCGTCATCGGTGGGGTTGAACACCGAGTGTTGGACGTATATGGCCGCTCGTTGTGGTTTTTTCTGCGGCAACGCTGGATCTCGGCGTTGGTGTGGGTAGTTTGCCTGGCCGGCACTGGATACCTCTTTTACATCGTTCCCAAATCCTTTCTGCCCGTAGGTGACAGCTCGTTCATTCGTGGCGTACTCGTCGCCCAGGAGGGTTCGTCGCCCGATCAGATGCACGCTCTCCAAACGGCGGCGGAGAAGGTGATGCGGGCAAATCCGGCTGTGGCAACAACGTTCACCATGAGCGGCAACAGCCAGTTTTTGCCCGCCAATCAGGCTTTTCTCATTGCATTTCTGAAGGATCCAAAGAAGCGCCCCCCGATCGATCAAGTCGCCGGGCAATTGATGGGCGGAATCGCCACCACCGTTCCCGGGGCGATTGCCTTCCTCCAGCCCAACCCCGTGTTGGAGATCAGCACGGGCGCCACCGCGAACACACAAGGGCAGTTCGCATACGCGCTTTCAGGCATCGATCCGAAGCAAGTCTATGAGGTGGCGGGAAAGATGATAGCCAAGATGCACGAATATCCTGGCTTTCTGTTCGTCAACTCCGACCTCTTCAATCACACGCCGAATCTGCAGGTCGACATTCTGCGGGACCAGGCAAAGCTTTACGGTATCTCGGAAACGCGCATCCTGACACTGCTTCACGACGCCTATTCCCAGAATTACAGCTATCTGATCAAGAAGGCAACGGACCAGTACCAGGTGATCCTCGAGGTTGCAGATGACGAGCGTTCGGACCCGCAGGATCTGAGCAAACTTTACATCAAGAGTGATGACGGCCAACGCATGGTCCCTCTGAGTGCGGTTACCAGTTGGCGCGCGGTGATCGGACCACAGGCGGTGAATCATATCAATCAATTCACCAGCGTGACTCTCTTCTTCAACATGAAGCCCGGCTACACAGTGGGTCAGGCCACGCAGTTCGTCGAGG
>Ga0210384_10000335_pt1 | contig 73731 bp, 73 predicted proteins | sample IncBWH2MmetaG_FD_160574 | JGI IMG/M metagenome (GOLD analysis project Ga0210384, IMG submission 160574) | Forest soil microbial communities from Barre Woods Harvard Forest LTER site, Petersham, Massachusetts, United States - Inc-BW-H-2-M | ecosystem: Environmental > Terrestrial > Soil >... | reverse complement strand
TGGAACGCTGGCGCCTGGATCGTACGGGGCGTTCGTCATCGGCGCCGACTGGCCGCTCGCGGAATCGTCACCGCCAAACAACAAGTCCGCGACACCGACGATCGTCGGCGCCGGCGGCACCGCAGACATCACGGTCTCTAACGTCCTACAGATCACTCAACCTTAGACAATAGCCGGAAGCGATCTGAAGGGGCCGACTTTATGTCGGCCCAGGCGAATAAAAGTGGGCCGACATAAAGTCGGCCCCTTCGTTCGGTCGGCGGACCATAGAGGTCCGCCCTACTGTAGTGGTTGCGACGTCCGAATCACGCCCTCGCCGAACGACGCCAAGTACAGGAACCCACCGTTCCAGTCGGCGCCGACGAAGTGGTGCGCGATCGCCTTTGTATCCACGCGCATCCAATGCACGCCGACATCGTACGACACGAACGCGCCGAAACGCGTTGTGACCACAACGGCCGGTACTGTTGGCGGCTTCGCGCCCTCGTTAAACGCGATTCGATTGCCGAAGAACCGGGTCGCGTAATAGCGCGTCGCGCGGATGACTCGTTCGTCGCTGTTGGGGAAGAGCAGGTGGGGCCACGGCCGCGACGGCGAAGGCTGCACGAACGTCATGACGTTCGAGAACGATTGCGCATTGTTCGTGCTCTTGAACACGAGGATGTTGTCGGTGGTGGGGTCGTGATCGATGAGCAGAAGCGTTCCGGCAACGCCAGGCTCGAATGCCGCGAAGAAGCGATGCACTGGGTACCACTGCGTCACTTGATTCGGTAGGGCAGCATTCGGCAAGCCGGTTGCCTTATGCCACGTCGTGCCGCCGTCGTGCGTATAGAAGAGATGCGGCGCAGTCGTGGCGGTGCCGGTTGCGACGACGATCGTATTCGCGTCGGCCGGCGAGACGACGACTTGGTACGGATTGCTGAAGTGCCACGGCGTATTGTTCCACACCGTTCCGCCGTTCGTGCTCACCCCGACGGTCGCTGCGCTCGTGTCACCGTTCAGAATGCCGTAGAGCTTCATCACCGATGTCGGATCGAACGAAAGCGACTCGAACCCGTTCGTGTACGGACCCGCAAACGACACGCAGCTGTTGGTCGAGATGTACAGCCCGGCATCCGGGTGCGCGAAGTAGCAGTGCGTCGGGTCGAGCGGGCTGATGGAAGCCTCGCCGCCTTCGCCCGCGCCGGCCGCGTTGTTGTCGTAGTTCCAATGCTTGCCGCCATCCGCGGTCTCGACCACGCTGTTGTCCTGAAGCGGCGCGATGATGTTCTTCCCCCCGGCCGTGACTTTCACGTCGTAGGCGAGCGTGTCGGCTACGTTGTTGTTCAGCGGCGGCGCGGTTCCAGACGTGCAATGCGCGGCGTAGAAAAGCCCCTGATCTTCTAACAGATAGCACGCGTCGTCGGTCTTGCTCAGTCCGGCGGCCGGCACGATGTAGCGCATGTCGACGCCGAACGGCTGCGCGCCGAACTGGATATTCGGATTGGGATTGCCGTTTGCGGTGAAATAGTAGATCGAGCCGCCGCCGTCGTCACCGAGATACATCCGGTTCGGCACGACCAGACTGAAAGCGATCGCCTGCTCGCCGATGGAACACGGACAGTTGATAAACGTCCACGTCTTGCCGCCGTTAATCGAGCCGTAGAGATCCTGATTCCATGCAGCCTTGTCGTCGACGTTTGCGTAAACGATCTTCGCGTTGAACGGGTCCACCGCCAGATTGTGGACTGGTCCCGTGCCGACATGGCCGGTCATCGTCCAGACCCCGGCTCTTAGTCGGAAGACGTTGCCGTCCGCGGTGCCGGCATAGGTCGCACCCGATGCGGTGACTACCGTCGAAGCGCCGTGCGTGACGGCGAGCGAGACGGACCACGTGGCACCGTCGTCGCCTGATACCAAGACTCCGCGCCGGGTAGCGAGGTAGAGCGAGCTGCCGACCTGCGCGATTTGCGTGGATTCGGACCGATCGACGTTGAGCCAAGTGGTCCCGCCGTCGGTCGAGCGGAACGTGCCGCCGAACTCCGTTGCAGCGAGGACGACTGACGGAAGGGACTGGTCGAGCCAAAGCCCGTTGATGACCGAGGAGATCGTGCCGTCCAGATTCGTCAGACCGTTGTTGACCGCCGTCCAATGGACGCCGCCGTCCATCGTCCGATAGACACCGGATTGCGAGGGAGATTCGCGCGGCGTATTGCCCCAGCCGCCGCCCGTGAACATGATGTTCGGATTGCTCTGCACAAACGCGAATGCGTTGAGCTTGCCCGAGCCCACATTTCCGCCGGTCGGGCCTATTTGGACCCACAGCGGTTTGGATGCGAACGGATCGGCGAATGCCTTCGTCGCGCCTCCGGGCATGACGAGTACTATGAACGCGGCGATCGACATGGCGATGCCGCGGAGGTGCGCTCCGCTAGGCTTCATCTTCAACTCCAAACGCGAATGGAAACCAACCCTATGCTAAGGGTTCGTTTACCATAGCGCGCCGGAGGTCATTGTCCTCGGTTATGAGCCTTTTGACCGTTCCGTATGGGACCAGCGTGACGATACGCGGCTTGTTCCATCGACTGCGGTGCTGTGACCACGTATCCACGGCCTCGAACGGTTGCGAGTTTTGCGCGCGCGCCGGCGTTGCGCAGCTTGCGCCGCACGCTGTGGATAAAAACGTTCAAGAGATTCGCCGCCTCTCTGCCACCTTTGCCGCGAAGCACGGTGTAAAATCGTTCGCGCGAGACGACGGTGCCCGGTTCATCGAAAAGAGCCCGCGCCAATGCGAACTCCGTCGAACTCACCGAGATCGGTCTGCCGTCGACGGTGAGCGACGCCAGATCCGGATAGAGCGTGACGTTCGCGACCGTTCGAGATTCAAGAAAGACTTTCATAGTCGCGGTCTTTGCGTAACGTGATCTGTCGCGCCCTGCTCGCGGGCACACGTGCGGCACATGACTCGATTTCGCGGGTTTGCGCCATGGCACAAAGCTGGCACATTTTGGTGCCTTCTGAAGCAGTGTAGCGCTGGGATGCCGCAACGCTATCTCCGAAGGAATTAGTAGGTCGACGTGTTATGCGAGCGTCGGCGGAAAATTGGTGCCGGATGGATAGCAATCACCGCCGCAGCGGCTACTCGAACGCAGAACTGCGCAACATGTTGCGCGTTGTCAGCAAGCCGCACGAACTGGAACGTCAGCCGCTCGCGCTTCTGCTGCGTCATGCTTTCGGCATGGCGACGTGCCAAGAGGCGGTCATGCACTTGCTGGAGATGTCGTTCACCGACGCCGGGAACCGCACGAAGCTCCTGCGCGACATCATCTTCACATGCGATGTCCACGGTGCGACGACGGGCGCTGCGACGCACAAGTTCAACCTATCGCGCCGCCAGTTCTTCCGCTACCGCGCCGAAGCGTTCGAAGTTCTCGCGGGAACGGTCGCGCACATCTTGAGTTCACCGCCGGATGACTCCATCTATCTTTGGACTATCGCGCATCAGATCTCGATGACCGCCCCGGAACAAGCGCTTGCGCTGCTCGACGCGAGCAACATCGACCCCTATGGGCAACTCGGTCATTTTCGTGTCACGCTCGCCGTGTGGGCCGGTCAGCCGGTCACCGACGACGATCTCGCGCGCTGCTCGGATCATTTCCGCCGCCGAGCGATGCTGCGCATCGCGGGCGAGATGCACGGCCGCGGCGACTACGCGCGCGCGGAGAAGATCCTCGCCGACGTGCGGGAGTCGACGGAGCTGCTAGGCGCCTCGGCGCTGCCCGATCTGCTCTACGACATCGCCGACGCATCGCGCTGGCCGGCACGCCGGCGCTGCGACACCGCGGCGATCGCGCAACACGTGGCCGTCATGAAACGCAATGCCGGCGGCGATTGGAGCGTTGCGCGCGTCCGTCAGGCCGAAGCGGAAGTGCAGATCAACCGCGGCGACATCGCCGGCGCAAAGCAAAGTCTCGAACAATCGTGGCAGTTGGCCATGGCGGGGCGCGACGCCGTTTTGCTCTCGGGTTCGGCGCTCGGCGAAGGGAAGCTCGCCTTCATACTCGGTGCCTACGAACGGGCCTTCCGGTTCGCATTCGCCGCCGCCGTCGGCATGCGCGGTCACAGATCATACTCGCTCGTCGCGCAGGTCATCGCCGGTAAGGCGGCGCTTGCCGCCGGCATGCTGTGGCAGCCGCCGGAAGATTGGGTGAAACGATATCCCGACTCATGGCTTCGAGCTGAAGTCGACGCCATCCGCGCGCGCCGGCTTCTTGCCGCCGGCGAGGCTGGAGAAGCCGAATCCGTGGCCATCTCGGCACTGGAAATGGCAGAGCGCCACGGTTCTCCGTCGGGCATCGCGTATGCGATGTCGACACTGGGCGCGGTGCTCGACCGTCGCGGCGATGTGGCGGGAGCACAGCGTATCCGCGTGCGCGCCTGGCGCATGGCGGCTTCGCTTGAAGACTCGGTCCTGCACCACGACCTCTTCGCGATCTCAGGTCAGATGCGCCGCGGAGTCGGGCCGATAGCGATCGACGATGGTTTTTGCGCCGCGATCGTCGATGCTGCGCCGGCAGGGCTCCGATCGATCGGAAATCAGGACGATCAAAACGCGTTTGTCCGGGATGCGCTGCTAGCCGCAGCCGTGCCCGAGATCGTCGAACTACGCGCCGCACAGCCGTCACGCGTGTTCGCAGACGCGGCGGAAGCGCTTGCGAGCATGGCACCGCTCGTCGCCATCGGCATCGATCATATAGACCGGGAGGCGTACGCCCGCGCATTGTCCACCGCGGCATTTTCAGTTGCGCGCGGTCGCAGCCGCGCCGCTTCGGGTCGCGGCGTCACCGCGCTGCGCCGGCGCGGCACAATGTTGGCACCGCACACCGCAGCAAATTAGCGGACACCGTCCAAGACATGGCGGTGGAGCGCATGTCGCTCCATCGCTTCTGTTCTTTGGAGGGAACGCAGATGAGATCTCGGTTACTGCGCGTCGCGTTAGTCGCGATCGTCGCGGTGGTCTGCCAGGCAACATGGGCACTGGCCGGCACCACCGGAACGATGACCGGCTACGTGCTCGCGGCGAGTGGCTCGGCGATCGCCGGCGCTAAGGTCAGCGCGACATCGCCATCCCAATCCGTATCCACGACGACAGACTCGAGCGGACATTTCACGTTCGTCTCGCTCGCACCAGACACGTACACCGTCACTGCGACAGCAGACGGTTTTGAAACGACCGAACAACGCGGCGTCACCGTCACGTCCGACAACTCAGCGACGATTCGCGTGACACTAGCGAAGGCGGTCGGAACGCTAGGCAAAGTCACGGTCAACGCCAGTTCGATGCAACTGGTGAAGCCCGGAACGACCACGGACATCTACTCGATCAATGCCTCGACAGGTTCGAAGATCTCCGGACTCGCGGGAACCGGCGGTCTCGACAACGCCTACTCACAACTCGCATCGGTTCCAGGCGTTGTGTCGGCGATCGGTCTCGGTTGGGACAACAGTACGCTGTCCATCCGCGGCGGCACGTTTGCCGATACCGCGTACGAATTCGACGGCGTTCCCGTCAACCGTTCGTTCGACAACTATCCGGCGACGGAATTGGCGACGCTCGGCCAGCAGGAGTTACAGGTCTACACCGGTGGCGCCCCGGTCGGCACGAGTGCCAACGGCATCGCCGGTTTCGTGAACCAAGTCATCCGCAATGGCACGTATCCGGGATTCGGCGAAGCCACACTGGCCGCTGGTGGTCCGAACCTCTACAACAAGATCGATCTCGAGGTAGGCGGCGCGACCGCAGACCGCAATTTCACGTACTACGTCGGCTTGCAGAAGTCGATCACGTCGCAGCGGATAACCGATCAGTTCAACGGCGCATCGCTGACGAATTCGCCCGCCAACGTCACGCTGCTGGACTTCAAGGGCCCGCCCGGCGGTCCGGCTGCCGGTTGTAACCCAGCGACGAATCCGAACTACGCGAGTTACACGATCTGCTATGCTCAGGGCTTTGGCCCATTCTTTGGCCCGAGCGGCTATATTCTGGGCCCCTGGTCGTGGGATTCGCCGGCCACTGCCAATGATTCACAGGACGTCATCAATTTGCACTTCGGCATTCCGCACCGGAACGACGCAGGCAAAGACGACATCCAATTCTTATTCGACAACTCGTATCAGTTGACCAGCTTCTACAACACCCCTGGCGACATGAACCCGGCGATGCAGGCGGACTGCGCGAACGGCGGTCCTTTCTTCGCCGGTTTCAGCTGCACTGGCCCGCTCATCCAAGCTCCGAGCGGTCTTGTTTATCAGGGCCCGACAGGTGTCGCCGTTCCGGGAAATGCGAATTCGCGCATCACCCCATACGCCTTTCCGGATTGCACGTTGCCGTGTCAACCTGGATTCAACGCGGCGGATGGCCAGCAAGTCGGTCAGAGCATCGAAAAGCTGCAGTATCAGCATAACTTCGGCAGCTCGGCCTACCTGAGGGTCTACGGCTATACGTTCTACTCGTGGTGGTTCAATCACGGCGCCACGGGAACGGCGTTTCCGTTCGTCTTGAACCAGATCCCCGACTACAATCTCGATACGCACACGCGCGGAGTTTCGGCGACGTTCGCCGATCAGATCAACGACAAGAACTTGTTCAGCATCGATGCGTCGGTCGTCCACGCGACGAGCACGCGCTACAACAACTCCACGTATGGTACCGGCCCCAACAGCACGCTCTCCGAACTGGTCAGTTCGGCCAATCCGCTTAATGGTCTCTGCTACAATGTCGCGAATCTCGCGACAGCCGTTTCATGCGAGGGAGGCGGCGGCGCAAGCAGGACGACGTTCGGTAGTCCGTTGCCGGGCAGCCCCGCGCCCGCCGGCTTCGAGTACCTTGTAGTAGAAGACGGTAATCACGGCTTCCTCAACCAGGTCGATCCCACGTTCACGAGCTTCGACCTCAACGACGACCTCCAGGCGACCGAGCACCTGAAATTCAGCCTCGGCGTGCGTCTGGACAACTACAAGTTCCTCGGGTCCAACACGCAAGGACTCGCGCGTACGTTCTGGTTCAACGCATGGAACCAGGTCGCGTGCGTCTCCACCGCCCCGGGCTCATCGCCGTTCTTCAATCCGAGCGGACCGGGCACGGCATGTCCGGCGGGTACGAAGCCGGCCACGATGGTGAACACGCCGAGCAACAACAAGTACAATGAAACCGAACCGCGCGTGGCGTTCACATATTCGACAACGCCGAACGACGTGTTCCGTGGCGAATACGCCGTGAGCGCAGAACCTGCCAACGCCGCGTACCAGCAATACAACACGGCGCAGCAGAACCTGCCGGCGGCAATCGCGCCGTCGTTCTATCAGTACGGGTTCACCACGCCTGGTCACGTGATCCCACCGCAAGTCGCGTACAACAGCGACGTGTCTTGGGAGCATCGCTTCAGAGGCAGTGACATGTCGTTCAAGGTCACGCCGTACTTGAGAAAGACGAAGGACCAAAACCAGAGCATCGTGATCAGCTTCTTGACGAACTTCGCATCCGGACTGCCGATCGGCAATTCGACCGACAGCGGTGTGGAGTTCGCTTTGAGCAAGGGCGACTTCAACGCCAACGGCTTCTCAGGACTGCTCTCCTACACGCACGAGAACAACGTGACGCGCTATTCGCCGCTGCCCAACGGCAATGGCTCGTTGCTCTCGACGATCAACAACGCGATCAAACAGTACAACGCGTATACGAGCGCGTGCGCGGCCGCACCGACGCGTCCGATCTGCGGCACGACCGCGACCGGCGTCGCGGCAGCGCCTTGCTTCACCGGCGGCGGCGCACCCGACCCGGGCTGCGCAGCCGGCTCTATAGCAAATCCGTACTGGAACGCACCGCCGAGAGGCTTGTTCGACCTCTACGGCACGTACCCGTCGACGCAGCTCAACACGTTCTTCCCGAACGCGAACATCTTCGGGTCGATTCCAACGTCTACAATACCGAACTTGGTGACGGCGGTGTTGAATTTCCGCCACAACAAGCTCGACATCACGCCGGCGTTCCAGTTCACCGAGGGCAATGCATACGGCGTGCCCCTGGTGGCAGCAGGCATAGCGCCCGACGAAGGGTTCCTCTGCTCCAACGGGCAGACGGCGGGGCTACCCGGATCACCCACAGGTGACCCGCGCTACCCGTACGGCGCGCCCGGCGGTTCGCCATACAACGCGACATGCTTCGCGCCGCTCGGCGGCATTCCGGACCCCGTGTCGCACAACTTCGACACGTTCGGCACGTTCCGCAATCCGTCGAACGTCAACTTCGGCATGCAGCTCAGCTACGACGTGTCGCCGCATGCAACGGCCGAACTCCAACTCCTCAACGTCTACTTCAGCTGCTTCGGCGGCGCCAGCGAGCCGTGGACGAAAGGCGCCAACAACCACACCTGCAGCTACTCCGGTGGAGGCAACGGCTTCGGTTACGGCGCCAACTTCTACAATCCAACCTCTACGATCGATCCGGGCGAGCGGTTCCCGTACGTACAAACGCCTGCGGGATCGCCGTTCACAGCGGTCTTCGACCTCAAGTTCAAGATGTAGGTCGGAAGCTTCACAACAACGCCGAAGGGGCCGACTTTACGTCGGCCCCTTCTTGTCAACCGGGGAGGAAGTCGCACATGTTAGCGCAGGTCTTGTTAGCGATAGCGCTCGGCCTGGTCGATCCAGCCGCCGCGTCCGGCGCAGCCACGCCGTTGCGCGAAGTTGTCTACACCGCTTCGTATAGCGATACGCATTCACAGAACACCACGTCGTACTACGGCAATCAGCAGGCCGAAGCGGCGCAGAGCGATCGAGGGACGATCACCGTCGACGTCATGCAAGTCGCCGCAGGCACGCTCGGCTTGCGTGTCACAGAGACATGGAACTCAACCGGCACGCCGCACACCTATACGGGAAACGTCGGCGCGGACTGTTCGATCAATTTCGCGCCGGAGTCCATTCAGATGATCACGCGTCAGTTGCTCGGGTTCTTCTGCCGCTCGCTTGGTTCGGCGCATGCCTACACGGCCGACGAACAATGGGTCGTGGACGGACCTGCTCATACGGGCCTAAAGGAGACCTACGACGTCACCAAGGTTGACGGTCCGAAAGTCACGATCCACGAGAGCCGTGTTTCGAACACGTCGACTGTAAGCGCCGGAGAGTTGAGCGGAGATTCGACGATCGTCTACGAGCCGACGGCCCTCGCGCCGATCAGCGGGTCGTACGACCTTCACATCGCCGCAGGCAGCTATGCGACGATCGAAGAGGATACGATTCTTCTGCGCTTCGATCGCGTCTCGGATTCGCTCGAACCCGGCCAATGACATAGCGTCGAAGGGCCGACTTTACGTCGGCCCACGTTCTATTTTGAAGGGGCCGACTTTGTGTCGGCCCAAGGGCAAGCGATGCTCGCCCTACTACGGGAAAATCTATGGACGGATTGACATACGTGCGCGAGATGCGCGACCATGGAACGAACTATCCGCCCGTCGGCGAGTTTGTAGAATTTGCCATCCGCGACGTCGCGCAAGGTCGCATTGAAGTCACCGGCCGGCCGTCGGAGCGGCACTACAATCCGTTTGGCGTCGTGCACGGCGGATTCGCCTGCACGCTCATGGATCTCGCTCTCGGCCACGTGTCCGTCACGATGCTTCCGTCTATAGAGAACACCGTCGTCACGACGGACCTGTCGGTGAAATACATCCGCCCGCTTTTTGCTTCGGCCGGCGAGGTCGCGTGCATCGCGACGGTCCTGCACAGCGGCAAGACCATCATCGTCGCCGAGGCCCAGTTGCGCGACTCGTCCGGCAAGCTCTATGCGACCGCGCAGTCGACATGTTTCATCGTGCCGCGGCGTTCAGACTAGGCCAGGTTCGCCCTACGGATGGGCGGTCCAAGAGATCGCATCATCGAGCGACTCTTCGCCCCAGAAAAGTTCGCCGCGCACGAGGCAATTCGGCGCGCCGAAGATGCCCAACTCGATCGCGCGGGCAGTGTTGGCGCGAAGCCGGCCACGCTGGTCGGGTTCCAATGCACGGGCGACGGTCTCGTCCCCAGGCAAGCCAAGGCGCCGTAGGATGTCGACAACCACTGCTGCATCCCCGATATCCCGGTCCTCACCAAAGTTCGCCGTGAAGACCGTGCGGATGAAATCTCCGCACCACGGCTCGTCCGATATAGAACACGCGACGCGAGCCGCAAGCGTTGAAGCACGCGGAAATGCCGTCGGCCGGATCCAAGGCAACCGAAATTTCTCCGTCAGTCTTTCCATGTCTCGCCACATGTACGTGCCGCGCCGCTCGTTGAGGTTGAACGGCGAATCGTTCCAGCCTTGCAAGCCGAAGATCGGGCCGAGCAAGAATGGCGTCCATTGAAGAGCGACGTCCGCGGTGCGGCACAATTCTTCGATGCGCATGGCGGCGATGTACGAGTACGTGCTCGCGAAATCGAACCAGAACTCTAGCGACCTTTCTCGATCCTGTGTCATAGCGGTGTCATTTCTATGTCGACCGTCGATAGGTGAGCGCGAAGACTTGCTTCTTGGCGTGATCGACGTCCGCAAAGAGCGTCCAAGTATAGCTGTCATCCCCGGTGCGCACGATGTCCACCGTATAGTCGACGCTGCCTGCGACGCCGACGACATCCCCATCCCCGCGAAACGAGATGGTCCATAGCTTTCCATCCACGCTCATGTGACCGCTCGTGATCGCGTTGCTCTCGTCCATGTACCAGATCATGAGCGATCGCTCGCCTGGATCAAAAAAGAGATCGCCCGCGTAGTGCGGGCTCGCGCTGCCGCCGGAGACAAAGTCGGTTGTAAAACGGATGAAGCTGCGATTCGGGGTCCATTCGTAGCGGGTGTCGATGCGTGTCACGCTCCCGCCGAGTCCCGAAGCGTCCGCGGACCAGACGCCTCCCGCAAGCCAACCCAGTTTGTCGATCGGCCTGACCGGCGCCGAGGCGCCGGAGACGAGCGTCGCAAGAGCGAGCGCACACGCAACGATCGTTATCTGTCGCCTATCCACGAGATCTCCGCCTTTCTCTTTGCGTCGCTTCACGTCCGGCCGCGCGCGACAGACTCGTCACGTGTTTTCGCAACTGCGCGATCGATCGATCGAATGGTTCGATCGATTGCTCGGCAGCGCACTGCATGACCGAACCTTCCATGACCGTGAGTACAAGCGACGCAAGCTGGTCGAGGTCGGCGTCGGTGCTCAGACGGTCTTTGGCCGCTTCGAAGCACCGGCGGATCTCAACGCGCCAGTTCGCGAAATTCTGCGCGATCAACGCGCGGACTTCGTCGTCTTGGTCGGCGACTTCAAGCGCCAATGCGCCGATGGGGCAGCGGTATCGAAATTGCGAATCCAATACTCGCTTTCGATAGCCGTCGAGTACTGCGAAGACCCGTTCGATGGGGTCGCTCGCGGAAGCGAAAGCCGGCTGCATGATCACAGGCTTGAGGCCGTCGAGATACGATTGCAGCACGGCGCACAGCAGACGGTATTTAGTAGGGAAGAAATGATAGATGCTTCCGCCATTGACGCCGGCGTCGCGCGCGACTGCAGTCAAACTCGTCCGTTCGAAGCCGTTGCGTGCGAACAAAGACCGTGCGCTGTCGACGATTTTTGAACGCGTGTCGGATGATTCAAGCACGCCCGCGCTCTTGGTTGGGCAACCAACCAACACCTTCACTAGGGGGCGCCGGACCGCTCCGGCGTCTTGGTTGTTCCCATAGGGGTACTCAAGCGCGGCGCGAGTGTGCTAGGTTAAGGATAGAAACGCACGCGTATCACCGTCAGGAGCCGATCCACAGTGAAGAACAAAGGTACGAAGAAAGTCAAGCGCGGTCTCGCGCAGATGCTCAAAGGCGGCGTCATCATGGACGTCACCACGCCCGAGCAAGCGATCATCGCACAAGCGGCCGGGGCGGTCGCGGTCATGGCGCTCGAGCGAGTGCCAGCCGACATCCGCAAAGAAGGCGGCGTCGCGCGCATGGCCGATCTCGAGATCGTCCAGCGCATCATGGACGCGGTCACGATTCCGGTGATGGCAAAAGCGCGCATCGGACACTTCGTCGAGGCACAGGTGCTGCAAGCGATGGGCGTTGACTTCATCGATGAGAGCGAAGTGCTCACACCGGCCGACGATGCTTACCACATCGACAAGCGCGAGTTCACCGTGCCGTTCGTCTGCGGTGCGCGCAATCTCGGCGAGGCGCTGCGCCGGATCTCCGAGGGCGCCGCTATGATCCGTACGAAGGGCGAGGCAGGTTCCGGCAACATCGTCGAAGCGATCCGCCACCTCCGCCAGGTCAACGACGATATCCGCCGTCTTGCATCCTTGCCGACGGAAGAGCTCGTCTCCGTCGCTCGCGATTTGGGCTCGTCCATCGAAATCGTGCGCGACGTCGCAAAGGCAGGCCGGCTCCCGGTCGTCATGTTCGTCGCGGGCGGCGTCGCGACGCCGGCAGATGCGGCGCTGTGTATGCAGCTCGGCGCCGAAGGGATCTTTGTCGGCTCGGGCATCTTCAAGAGTTCCGAGCCGGAGAAGACGGCGAAGGCGATCGTCGCCGCCACGCACTTCTTCGATGATCCGGTGAAGATCATGGAAGCGTCGAAATCCATCGGCGCGCCGATGGCCGGGCTCGAGATCTCGCAGATTCCAAAGGACCAACTGCTGGCCGGCCGCGGCTGGTAGATCTTTGTTGAAGGGGCCGGCTTTATGCCGGCCCACGGTTGAACGAATTCACATGGCCAAAAGACCCACGATCGGCGTGCTATCGCTGCAAGGCGACGTCGAAGAACATCTCCACGCGTTGCGCAACGCGGACGCGAAGGCGCGCGGCGTCAAGACCGCTGAAGACCTCGAAAAGGTCGACGGCCTTGTCTTGCCCGGCGGAGAATCGACGACGCTCGCGATCGTACTCGAGCGGTTCGGTCTCGTGAAGCCCCTGCGAGAACTCGCCGCACGCGGCACACCGATATGGGGAACCTGCATGGGGATGATCATGATGGCGCGCAGCGTCGTCGGATCGTCACAGCCGACGCTCGGATTTCTCGACATCGAAGTGAAGCGCAACGCGTTCGGCCGCCAGGTCGAAAGCGCCGAACTGCGACTGCACATCGACGGGATCGAAGGCAAACCGTTCCCGGGAATATTTATTCGCGCGCCGTGGATCGAACGAGCTGGCCGCGACGCCAAAATCCTCGCAACCGTCGATGACAAAGGCGTCATGGTCCGGCAGAACTCGTTCCTTGGTACGTCCTTTCATCCTGAATTGACCAATGACGTGCGGGTCCATCGGTACTTCGTGGAGATGGTGGAACAGGCGCTGGTCAAAGGCTGAAGACTATCGCAAGGCAGGGGACCGCTCTGAATCGCGATAAATGAAGCGCGTACAGGGGGTCCGTGACTTCGCATGGTCGACGTCCTCGTCTTGAACGCCACCTACGAAGCGCTCAACGTCACATCGTTGCAGCGAGCGGTGAAACTCGTGTTCTCGGGCAAAGCCGAGGTTCTCCACACCCACGATCGCCCGCTCCGCGCCGCCACGTTCGAGATGCGAATGCCGTCCATCATCCGCATGCTCTACTACATCCGGCGCCCCCGTCAGCAAGTGGCTCTCACGAAGAAGAACGTGCTCTTGCGCGACGACTACACGTGCCAGTACTGCACGCGCAAGGGTGACGGCCCGATGACTGTCGACCACGTGGTGCCCAAGAGCATCGGCGGTCCGTCCACGTGGGAAAATCTCGTCTGCGCCTGCCTTGCGTGCAATAACCGCAAGAACAACCGCACGCCGCAGGACGCGAACATGCATCTCGCGCGCAAGCCGCGCATGCCGAAGTACATCCCATGGATCCAGGTGAAGCGCCACACGCTGCCTGGCGAGTGGTACAAGTACCTCTTCTTGTATCACGTCTCGATCGAAGAACGAATCGAACCGTAGTCCCTTCGTCGCTAGGTTGAGCACCGTGACGATCGATTCCAACCGCGAACCCGAAGATCCGACGAGCCTTCGCTCGATCGCGGTCTGGTGGCGCGCGCTCGCGTGCGTGCCGATTGGCGCCGTGTTCGGCTTCGTGTGCGGATTGATCATTCTATCGCTCCGAGCGGTCCCGTTCCTGAACGCGCTGGATCTCGCGGCCACTGTTGGCACGGTCTGGGGTGCCGTCTTCGTACCGATCGCGTACCTGATCTTTTTGCGCAAAGAGCGGTTGCTCAACGCACTGATCGGCGTCGCGATCGGAACGATTCTCATCGCCGTCTTTGGCTTGAGGTTCGTAGGACCGTTTGCACCGGTGTCGATCTCTGCGTCGGTCGGGTTCTGGCTAAGTTGCATAGCGATCTTTGCAAATTCCGAGCGGCGCCGGCGTGACGACGGTTGGCAGGGATACTTCAGTCCGCCGATGCAGCGGAAATGATGCAAGCTGCGATACTTGGCGAGCTTAAGAGGTTCGTCCAAGCGATGCCGTACGGCGCAGCCGGCGGCGCGCTGGCCGGCCTCGGATTGTCCGCTGTCAGCTGCGCGTTGTTCGTGGCGCAACACTTTCTCTATGGGGCGGACCTGCCGACTTTCGGCGAATGTGTATACCCCACACTATTCGACACGCTCTTCGGCGTGGTGCTCGGCTTGGTGTTCTTCCCGATCGCATAAGTGACGGTAGCACGTGCGCAAAGCCCGATCGCGCTTTTTCCGACCTTAGTAGTCGCGCCGGTTGTCGGAGGCGGGTTGGGCTGGGGCGCTAATGGCTTGCTTCAGACGATTCAAGAAAGAATGATGGTCTTCAACCCTTTACTCTTGCGCGTGTTCGACACTGCGCATATCATTCTGATCCTCTCGCCGATCTTTGCTATGTTCGTGGCATGCGCGTGGGTTGTGTGGCGCTTGAAACGCTGGCCACTGTCCTAGAGCAAATCAGTCGCGCGGAGCGACTTTCTCGAAGATCTTTGCGACTGGAAGTCTGAATCCGGCGAGCGATTCGTGCGTCAAAACATCCCCGCAAATGAATCGCTTACGGCCCCGTGCATCGCACACGTCAACGACTCTCTTGATCGGATCGACCGTGAATACCACCTCGGTGCCGGAAGCAAGATAGACGCGTATCTTTTCGTCGACGTCGCGTCGCGCATCGCCTGGTGAAAACACCTCGACGACTGCATTTGGCGCGACGATCGGAATGCTTGCGCCGTCATCGTCATCGTAGCTGACCCGCACATACGAAAGGTACGAGACATCGGGGACGAGCGGCCGCCTTGGCTCACCCGGCGGCGCTAGTCGGAAGTCCCATTCAGCCCCAACGCGTCCGGCGCCGTGCTCATGAGCCCAGGCCAACAGCGCGACGAGAAACGCTCCCTGAGCGCGGCTGTGCCGCTCTCGCGGATTCATCTTTTGCAGCGCCCGGCCATTGACCCATTCAGTCGCCGGCTTCGTCTGCGGAACGTCGATCTCGAGCATGGTCTTTGCCTCATGCCGAGTATATCACGCGGCCGCCTAGAGCGTCAGGACGATCTTTCCGAAATTCTCGTTGGCTTCCATCGCTGTATGCGCCGCCGCGGCTTGTCCTAACGGTAGGACGCGGTCGATCGGCACGACGATGCGCCTATCGGCGAAGAACGGCAGCATCGCGCCGAATGCCTTCGTCGCACGGGCCTTTTCGTTGTCGTCGCGATTGCGCATCATCGTGCCCGCAAGTCTGAGGCGCTTACGCATCAGCATCGAGATGTCGAGATCCGCGCGCGCTCCGCTCAACGTCGAAACGAATACGAGTCGGCCACGCATGGCCAAGCAAGCGACATTGCGCTGCAGATAATCCGCGCCGACGAAGTCGATGACGATGTCGACGGTTGGGAACTCGAGCGATTTTGGATCCACGATATGGTCAAGCCCCAACTCTTTCGCCCGAGACGCTTTGGCGGGCGAACGCGCCGAACCGTAAGTCGCAGCACCCGCTGCCTTTGCCAGTTGAACCGCGGCCAGTCCAACGCCGGAGCCGACCGCATGGATCAGTACGTGTTCGCCAGCGACAAGCGAGGCGTGTGAGAAGAGTGCGTCGTGCGCCGTGATATACGCTTCGGGGATGCCGCCGGCTTCGACGTCGCTCACAGAATCCGGCACGCGCAGCACGAGAGGTTCGCGCGTCGAGACGAACTCGGCCTGTGCGCCGCCGCCCACAAGTCCCATGACGCGATCGCCGACGCGGAGATCGCGAACGCCCGGGCCAACGGCGCTGACTTCGCCGGCGAACTCCATACCGAGAATGTCAGGCGGCGATCCGGGCGGCGCGGGGTAAAAACCGCGTCGCTGCAGTGTGTCGGCACGGTTGACGCCGGCCGCGCGGACGCGCACGACTAGCTCATCGTCTTGAGGCGGTCGGGGTTCGGGGACGTCGGCGATTTCGAGTACGTCGGTACCGCCGAAAGCCTTGAGGCGAAGGGCCTTCATCTAAATACGCGCATCCGCACCAAACGCGGGCCGACATAAAGTCGGCCCCTTCAGGCATGTCGGCCCCTTCAAATCAAACGCGGGCGAAGCGCGGCGGACCATAGAGGTCCGCCCTACATCAAAAAAAGAACATGGGGCGCGATGGCGATCGATCGGCTTCTCCCCTCGTGCAGTCACTTCTGGGAGTTCTGGTAACCTCCGGACACATCTTCCCTATAGCACCCGGAGGTCAATCGCCGTGTCGCGCCTCGACCAATCCAACACGCCCTATTTCGATGCGCTTCGTGACTACGTCAACGACGGTGTAGTCTCGTTCCACACGCCCGGACACAAGCATGGCGTCGGAATGCACCCGCTGCTGCGAGATTTCATCGGCGACAACATCCTGAAGATCGACCTGACGCAAGTCCTCGGGCTCGACGACTTGAGTCAGCCCGAAGGCCCGATCAAACTCGCGCACGAGCTGGCAGCCGCCGCATACGGAGCCGACCACAGCTACTTCCTCGTCAACGGATCGACCGCCGGAAATCAGGCCATGCTAATGACCGCAGTGCGCCCGGGCGACACCGTTCTTCTTCCGCGCAATAGCCATAAATCTGCGCTGAGCGCGTTGATCCTCAGCGGCGCGAGACCCGTCTACCTCAAACCCGAGCTCGACCATGAACTCTTCGTCGACCATGCGGTCACGCCGGCAACCGTCGAAAAAGGCCTGCGCGACGAACCGAACGCGGTCGCCGTGTTCCTCACAAGCCCGACGTACTACGGCGCTACCGCCGACCTCGCCGCCATCGCCGACATCGTGCATGCGCGCGGCAAGCTGCTGCTGGTAGATGAAGCGTGGGGTCCGCATCTGCATTTCCATCCCGCCCTGCCGCAGTCGGCGACCGCCGCAAAAGCCGACGCATGCGTCAATTCGACCCACAAACTCTTGGGCGCGATGAGCCAAGCGGCCATGCTCCACGTCGTCGGCACGCGCATCGATACCGGTCGGCTCGAAGCGACATTAAGAATCTTCGCCAGCACGAGCCCGCAGCTCGCGCTGCTCGCCAGTCTCGACGTGGCGCGCATGCAGATGGCCACCGAGGGAGAGACGCTGCTCGGCAGAGCGCTTGCACTGGCGCGCGATGCGCGCGCACGACTGAACGCGATCCCCGGCATCTACTGCATGGGGCCGGAGCAGATCGGCCGACCCGGCGTCGCGGGCTACGATGAGACGCGCATCGTCGTCCATGTGAGAGAGCTCGGCATGACCGGCTACGATGCGGACCGCATCCTCCGCGAGCGCTACAAGGTCCAGTTCGACCTGGCGGATCACTTCAATCTCGTCGGGACGATAACGATCGGAGATACTGAGAGATCGGTCGATGCGCTCGTCAGTGCGATCGCCGCATTGGCAAAGGGGCGCTCGATCGGCGACGGAGAGCAAGCGGAGCTTGGCGTGCCTGTTAGCCGCCATCGCGACGCGTATTCGCTGCCGCCCATCCCTGTCGCAGTTGTCACGCCGCGAGAGGCGTTCTTGAGCGATTACGTCGAAGTGCCATTCATCGAAAGCGCAGGCCGGATCTGTGTGGAGGTGATAACGCCATACCCGCCCGGCATCCCGATATTATGCCCGGGCGAACGAATCACGGATGAAACCATCGACTATCTCACACGCGAACTCCGCGCGGGCATTCACATCCAAGGCCCCGTGGACGACTCGCTCCGCACCGTCCGGGTGCTTCCATAACGATCGCACGAGGTGACGTTATCTTGAAAGAGGACCTCGCCCACCCCGATACCGGCGACTGGGAACTCTACGCACTACTCGACATCTTCACCCCACCCATCCGGCAGGCGCTCGTCAATCTTCCGAACTTCAAAGAACTCATCGAGGTCATTCTCGACCTTGGGCGGCTCCCCGAAGCTCGCTTCCCGTCCGATTTCTGTTATCTGTCGCAGATCCCGGTCAGCGCAGACGACATCGCGGCCGTTGTGGCCCGCATCGGCGAATTCGGTAAGGACAACCGCGCCGGGATCGAGCAGACGCTCCACCGCATCTCCTGTCTGCGCAACCGCAACGGCAAGATCATCGGCCTCACGTGCCGCGTCGGCCGCGCGGTCTACGGCACGATCGATATCATCCTCGACGTCGTGCGTTCCGGCAAGTCCATACTATTGTTGGGCAAGCCCGGCGTCGGCAAGACGACCATGCTGCGCGAAGTGGCACGCGTTCTCTCGGGCGACTTGCGCAAGCGCGTGGTCATCGTGGACACGTCGAACGAGATCGCGGGCGACGGTGACATCCCGCACGCAGGCATCGGCCACGCGCGGCGCATGCAGGTCGACGTGCCGCTCAATCAGCATGCCGTCATGATCGAAGCGGTTGAAAACCACATGCCCGAGGCGATCGTCATCGACGAGATCGGCACCGAGGCCGAATCGCTCGCGGCCCGCACGATAGCCGAACGCGGCGTGCAGCTCATAGGGACGGCGCACGGCTTGGACCTCGAGAGCATCCTCATGAATCCCACGCTCTCCGATCTAGTCGGTGGCATCGGCGCGGTGACTCTCTCGGACGAAGAAGCCAAGCGCCGCGGCACCCGCAAGACCGTGCTCGAACGCAAGGCGCCGCCCACATTCGACGTCGTCATCGAGATCCAAGACCGCGATCGGCTGGCGCTGCACGCGCCGGTCGCCGACGTCGTGGACGCGATGCTGCGCAGCCACGAACCGAAACCGGAGATCAGGGTTCGGACCGACGGCGGCGGAGTCGAAGTGGTGCAAGAAGCGGAAGCGCAGAGCGTGCAGACGCGCTATAATTCCGCCCCCGCCCACACGCACACGCGGTCACACGGCTACGATCGCAACGCGACGCCATCGGTCTTCGCCCTTGCCGACGAAGACGACGACGAACCCGCCACCGACATCATCCGGATCTTCCCATACGGCGTGAGCCGATCGAAGATCGAGCGCGCCGTCGCCAACTTGCGCGTTCCTGCGCTCATCGCGCGCAAGTGGGATGACGCAGATGTCGTCCTGACCCTTAAAGCACTCGAGCGGCGCGACAACGGACGGCTGCGCGAGATCGCGGCGCAGAACATCCCGATCTACGCGCTGAAGACCAACACCACGGCGCAGATCCAGACATGTCTCAAAGATCTCTACGATCTCCCCACCGTGGACGACGAAGAGCTCGCGATGCGCGAAGCCGAAGAGGCGGTGTACAAAGTAATGCTGCATCACAAACCGGTCGAGCTCTCGCCGCAATCATCGTACGTCCGCCGTCTGCAGCATCAGATGGTGGAGAAATATCATCTGCTCTCGCGCTCCACCGGCATAGAACCCAATCGGCGCGTGCGCGTGTATAAGGATGCGGCGCAATAGGCTCGGGTCTGTTCGTCTCGTTCGAAGGCATCGAAGGGGCCGGCAAGTCCACGCAGATCCGGCTCCTGCACGACTACCTATCCGGCACGTCGGTGCCGTTCGTCTTCACGCGCGAGCCGGGCGGCACGCAGCTCGGCGAAGAGTTGCGGCGATTGCTGATCGATCCGCTCGGGCGTCTTTCGCCGCAGGCCGAAACGCTGATCCTGAGCGCGTCGCGCGCGGAACTGTGCGATAAGGTCATCGAGCCGGCGCTCGCCGAGGGCCGGCTCGTGGTATGCGATCGTTTCTGGGATGCGACGCTTGCGTATCAGGGATTCGGCCGCGGCCTTCCGATACAGACGCTGCTGGACATCACGATGTTCGCGACGCAGCGTCTCGAGCCGGACATCACGTTTCTCTTGGATGTCTCGGTCAAACTCTCGCGCGAGCGCCTGAGATCGCGGTCGGCACTTCCCGATCGGCTCGAAGCCGAGCCATCGGCTTTTCACGAGCGCGTCGCAGACGGTTATCGGCGACTAGCGGCCGCGGCGCCGCAGCGTTTCATCGTCGTGGACGGCACGCGATCGCAGGACGAGATCGCGATCGAGATCCGCGACGCCGTTATGGCGCGCTGGCAGTCAAGTCGCCCTTGAGGCCGCTGGCCGTATTGATCGCAAGCACGCGCTCGCCATCGCGAATCCAACCGCTCGCACGCAACTGAGCCGCCGCCGCGATCGTCGCCGCTCCTTCCAGACACAGGATCATGCCTTCGGATTCGGCCACGCGCTTGCGCGTCTGGACGATCTCGTCGTCTTCCACCGCGATCGCGCAGCCCCCGGACTCGTAGACCGCGTTCAGGACGAGAAAATCACCGAGCGCCTTCGGCACGGTGATGCCGTAGGCAACGGTCTTGGCATCGTTCCAGAACTTCGATTCGCGCGCACCCGCTTCGAACGCGCGCACGATGGGCGCGCAACCCGCGGACTGGACGGCCACCATGCGAGGAAGGCGGTCCGCGATCAAGCCGATCTCGATCAACTCGTGCAGTGCCTTGGCGATGCCGATCATGCCGACGCCGCCGCCGGTCGGATAGAGGATGACGTCCGGCACTCGCCACCCGCCTTGTTCTGCGATCTCAAAGCCCAGCGTTTTCTTGCCTTCTATGCGGTACGGCTCGCGCAGCGTGGAGGCGTCGTATATTCCCGTGTCGCGCACGATCTGAGCACAGCGCGCGCCGGCGTCGGCGAGCACGCCGTCCACGAAGGTCAGCGTGGCACCGACCGCGGCGCATTCGTGCCGATGGATCAGCGGCGCGCCCTTTGGCATCACGAGGTGCGCACGCATTCCGGCGCGTCGACCGTAGGCGGCCCACGCGCCGCCCGCATTGCCGTTAGTCGGCATCGCGAACTGGGTGACGCCAAGTTCGCGCGCCCGCGATAAGCCCACCGCAGCGCCTCTGGCTTTGAAGCTGCCGGTCGGCAACGTCCCTTCATCCTTGACCGAGAGCATCGCTATGCCGACGGTTTTGCCGACATTCGCGAGCGGCACGATCGGCGTGACCGTCTCGCCGAGCTTGACCGCGTTGCGCACCGGATCGCGAATCGGCAAAAGCTCCGCGTAACGCCAGAGATCCCACGCCCGCGTCGAGAGGGCATCGCGCGTCAGCGTGGCGCCGGCGCGCGCTAGGTCGTATCGAGCGAGCAGCGGAGATCCGCACGAGCAGAGGTGTGCGATCGCATCCGCCGGCTGAACAGCGGCGCACTTCGGACAGTCGAGGTGCGAGAGGCTTGAGATCGCGTCGCTCACCGTCGGATTACGATGCGGCGAGCGAGCGGAGTTGCACTTGCAGCCAACCGTAGATCGTGGCCGGTGCGGCATAGGTGTCGTGGGCCATGAGGATCGCTTCGTCGATGAACCCGAGTGCTTTTGCGGTCCGCACCGTCGCGGACTCCCCCATCGCGCTCTGCGCACGCGCGTAACGTTCGCGCTGGGCGATGTCGAAGAGCGCGTCGTCGCCAGAGATCGAGCGCACCATCACGTCGCGCGCCGTGATGCGCGCCTGACGAAGCGTCTCATCGAGGACCTCGCGCGGCGCGTCTTTGCCGAAATCAACCATCTCCGGAAGCCGATCCGGCCGCGTCAGACACGCCAACACCCAAGAGCGCGCGGCTTCGCGGATGTCCGATGTGGCGCCCTCACGTTCCGCAAGTGCATCGCCCAGACTTCCGAGCGAGCGGCGCGCGAACGTGGTCGCCTGTTCGTCCGCAATGCCATAGTACGCGGTCAGCTGGCGCGTGATGTCGGACTCCGTAAGCCGGTCGAAGCGGATCGATGTGCAACGCGAGCGGATAGTCGGAAGCACCGCATCTTCCCGCTCCACGGTGAGCAAGAAGAGTTTCTGCGGTCCAGGTTCTTCGATCTGTTTGAGCAAGACGTTCGGCACGAACTCTGTGGTGATGGTGTCGAAGCCTGGGATGATGCAGATCGGCCGGCCGCCCTCGAACGACTTGAGCTGCATGCGTTCGATGATCGCGCGCACCTGATCCATGCCCAGTTTGTCGGTCTTGCGTTCTGTGGAGGCCGTGGCCTGTATGAACTCGACGTCGATCTCGAGGATGTCGCCGGACGATCCGTTCAAGCCGCGCACGCAGGGACCGCAGACGCCGCAAAAGCCGAGAGGAAACGAAGTCGGCCGCTCGCAGTTTAGCGTCCACGCGAGCATGCGCGCAAAAGTGAGTTTGCCGGTGCCGCGCGGGCCGTGCAGCAGATAGGCCTGCGAGAGACGTTCGGGTCCGAGCCGGGCGAAATATTCGACGACGTGTCGCTGACCGACGAACGGCGGCGGCAGATCAGCCAAGACGGGCGCCCGTGAGAGCCGAGCCGCACGAACACGTGCGCTCGTCCGGCATGCGCTCGATCATGCCGAAGAGCACGCCCTTGAGCCGCTCGTTGTTCGCGTTGAAAACTTCGAGCACTCCTTCGTGCGTGACCGGCGTGACGCCGGCGACGCCTTCCAACCCCGCGTCGTAATCGGTGATGAGCGCGATGGTAGCGTAGCACATCTCAAGCTCGCGGGCCAGATAGGCCTCGGGATACTGCGTCATGTTGATGACTTCCCAACCGAGGGACGAGAACCAGCGGCTCTCGGCGAGCGTTGAGAAGCGCGGACCCTGGATCGTGACGACGGTGCCTTTGTCGTGACACGTGATATCGCGCGCCTTTATGACTTCGGCGGCCAAGCCCCGCAGCTGCGGGCAGTACGGGTAGGCGAAGGAGATGTGCGTCGTGATCGGCCCGTCGTAAAATGTGTCTTTGCGAGCGTTGGTGCGGTCGATGAGCTGGTCGCAGACGACGAAGTGGCCCGGCTTCACGCCCGCCTGGAGCGAGCCCGCCGCGCACGGTCCGATAATGCGCGACACACCGAGCTCCTTCATGGCCCAAGCGTTTGCTCGATAGTTGATCATGTGCGGCGGAAGCGAGTGCGACTTGCCGTGGCGGGGCAGAAACGCGACGTTACGCCCCGCGATCTCGCCCAGTGCGATCACATCGCTCGGAGCGCCGAACGGCGTCTCGACTTTGACTTCACGCTTGCCGTCAAGGAGCGAATAGAAACCGGAGCCTCCGAAGATCCCGATCTCGGCCGCGTTCTTCAATCGCATACTCCATCCACACAAATCGAAGCGGCCGGTTGGCGACCGGCCGCTCGTCTTGAACTTCCGCTCACGACTTCTTGAAATCGCTCGGTTTGAGCGTCTCGATGTATTTCTTGAAGCGCTCGATGTCCTCTTCTTCAGACTTCTGATCGAGGACCGCCTCTTCGAGCGCGATCTTGTCGGTGACGTAGATCGGCGCGTCGCACCGCAACGCGACCGCGATGCAGTCGCTGGGCCGCGCATCGATCTCTTTGGTCTCGCCGCTCGTCTCGATCACCATCTTCGCGTAAAACGTGCCGTCGCGCATGTCGTGGACGATGATCTTCGTGACCTTCGCGTCGACGTTGTCGAGCAGCGATTTCATGAGGTCGTGCGTCAGCGGGCGCGGCGCCGCTTGGCCTTCGAGCGCCATGGCGATCGCGGTGGCCTCAAACGGTCCGATCAGGATGGGGAGATAGTGCTTGCCGTCGACATCCTTGAGGATGACGACCGGGTCGTGCGTCAGCAAATCGATCCCGAGTTTGTCTACCTTCATCTGACGCATGACGCATGCGGCCTCGCTTGCCCTTGGTGTACGACCTTTACTGCCCTTCGGGCCGAAAATTGACCGTTCCTGGAAGGCCGGTGCCCGGGCGGCAAGCAAAAGGGACCGTCCGCCATGTCTTTAGACTCACACGCAGTCGACGTGAATCTTGTCGTGACGCGCCTTTGGCAATCGGCGATCGCGGTCGCCGTCTGTCTGATCCTCTGGCGGCTTTTCGTCGCGCTCGTGGATAGGCTTTTCGCCCGGAAATTCGCCACGCGTTTCATCCCAAGGGCGGCGACATTCGGATCGCTCATCAAGTCCGTTGTGGCGGGCGTCACGCTCGTCGCCATCGTCCTCGCATGCTTGAGCATCTGGGGCATCGACGTCTCGCCGGCCATCTGGTCGGCCGGATTCATCACGGCCGGCCTCGCGTTCGGCGCGCAATCGGTCGTGCGCGACGTGCTCACGGGCCTGCTTTTCCTTTTCGACGACATCTACGAGATCGGCGACACCGTCGAGATCGTCACGATCGTGAACGGCATCATCACCGGCACGGTCGAATCGCTCGGCCTGCGCCTCACGGTCGTGCTCGACGACAAAGGCCGACGTGTCGCCATCCCCAACGGCAACATCGTCACGGTCGCCAACGCGAGCCGCCTTGCGCGGTCGTCGTGGATATCGCTGACGCTGCCGCTGCGGCGCAGCATCGGGGATATGAGCAAGCAGCTTGCCGACATAGCGCGATCGGCGGCCAGCGCCGAGAACGTACCCATCGACGGCATCGAAGTCTATCTGTCGGATTTCGGTTCGGACTCTGTGACGTTTCGTATCGACATACCCACGGCGAGCGTGGCGACGGCGGCGACTCGCGCGCGCATCCGCGAGCGGATCGCGATCGCGGCGCAGGATCGCGGCTGGCTTCCCGGCGGTGCGCCTGAACCTGCGCGCGGCGAATCGGATACAGACTCGACGTGAGCCTTTCGTGCGGCATCGTCGGGTTGCCGAACGTCGGCAAATCCACGCTATTCAACGCGATCACACGCGCGAGCGTCGCCGCGAGCAACTATCCGTTCTGCACGATCGAGCCCAACGTCGGCATCGTGCCGGTTCCAGACTCGCGGCTGCCTGAACTTGCGAAGATCTTCGCGAGCAAGCAGATCGTGCCGGCCACGACGACGTTCACCGATATCGCCGGACTCGTGCGCGGTGCATCGAAAGGCGAAGGTCTCGGCAACGCGTTTCTCTCGCACATCCGCGAAGTCGATGCCATCGCGATGGTCGTGCGCTGCTTCGACGATGCGGACGTCGTGCACGTCGACGGACAACCGGATCCGCTGCGCGATATCGAGACGATCACCATCGAGCTCGGCCTCGCCGATCTCGTCGGCGTGGAAAAGCGGCTCGAAAAATCGCGGCAACGCGCGAAGACCGATCCGAAGCTCGCGCCAGAAGTAGTCGCGCTCGAAAATCTCAAGCGCGCGCTGGATGCGGGCCAAGTCGCACGGACGTTCGCGCGCGATAGTATAGAGACAGCGCTAGCCAAGGAGCTAGCTTTGCTCACCGCAAAGCCGACCTTATACGTCGCGAATGTGGACGAGTCGGGCTCGGCTGCTTCAAAAGCAAGAGCTTCGGCGGTTCAGGGGCGAGCGCGCGAAGAAGGCGCACAGTCCGTCGTCCTCTGCGCCAAACTGGAAGCGGAGTTGGCCGGCCTGCCGCCGGATGAAGCCGCCGCGTTTGCCAAGGACTACGGCTTGGAGCAGAGCGGCTTGGACGCGCTCGTGATAGCCGCGTATCGGCTGCTCGATCTGATGACGTTTCTGACCGCCGGGGAAAAAGAGACCCGCGCATGGCCGATCGCGCGCGGCACGAAAGCGCCGCAAGCCGCCGGCACCATTCACAGCGACATCGAGCGCGGCTTCATCCGCGCCGAGATCGCAGGCTTCGAGGATCTCGTCCGCCTGGGCGGATTGCAGGCAGTGCGCGAAGCCGGTCTGCTTCGTTCCGAGGGTCGCGAGTACATCATGCAAGAAGGCGACGTCGTCAACTTCCGCTTCAACGTCTAACAGAAAGCCGCGCCAATGCCAGCAAAGAACGATTTACAGCCGCTGCACGAAGCCTCCGTGTTCGGCGAAGGCATCGCCTATTTCAACGAAGCGGCCGCGAAACTCGACCTTGACGCGAATATGCGCCGCGTGCTGACGCACCCGTCGAGGCAAGTGATCGTGTCATTGCCGTTCCAACGCGACAACGGCGACTTCGAAGTGTACACGGGATACCGCGTGCAGTACAGCACCGCGCGAGGACCTGCGAAGGGGGGCGTGCGGTATCACCCGGGCGTGACGTTAGACGAAGTCACGGCGTTGGCGTTTTGGATGACGTGGAAATGTGCGGTCGTGGATCTGCCATTCGGCGGCGCTAAGGGCGGAGTCACGTGCGATCCGACCAAGCTGAGCATCGGCGAAGTGGAGCGTCTCACGCGGCGCTACGCGGCGGAGATCATCGAGATCATCGGACCCGATAAAGACGTGCCCGCGCCTGACGTCAACACGAATTCGCAGACGATGGGCTGGATCATGGACACCGTGTCGATGCACTTGCGCAACCATACGCCGGGCGTCGTGACGGGCAAACCCTTGTGCATCGGCGGTTCGCGCGGGCGCGTCGAGGCAACCGGCCGCGGTGTGATGATCACGATCGAAGCGGCCCTTGAGAAGATGGGCCGCACGATCAAAGGTTCGACGATCGCCATCCAGGGGTTTGGCAACGTCGGTTCGATTTCGGCGAAGCTGCTGCACGAACAAGGCGCCAAGGTGATCGCGATCAGCGATCAGTTCACCGGCATCCATAATAAGGATGGCATCGACATCCCGGCCGCGATCGAGTTCGTCTCGAACAAGAAGAACAAGAAGCGCAGCCTTGAAGGCTTCACGGGCGGAACGCCGATCGGAAGCAACGAGGTCCTCGAACTCGCCTGCGACATCCTCGTGCCGGCTGCCCTCGAAAACCAGATCACAGAAGAAAACGCCAAACGCATCAAAGCGCATCTGATCGCGGAAGGCGCGAACGGCCCCACGACCGCCGGCGCGAACGCCATGCTCGCACAAGGTGGAGTGACGATCATCCCAGATATCTTGGCGAACGCTGGCGGCGTCACTGTCTCGTACTTCGAGTGGGCGCAGAACCGGGCCGGCTACTACTGGCGTGAGCGCGAGGTCAACGAGCGACTGCGCGACGTTCTGCGCGAGAACTTCGACGAAGTGTGGAACACCGCGGCGAGCCACAAGACGACGTTGCGCACAGCGGCGTACATGGTTGCGATCCGTCGCGTCGCTGAAGCATACGAAGCGCGCGGCTTCTACGCCTGACGCACTCGAACGTGGCCAGATTTTTCGAACGTCGCCGGATTATCTGAACGTCGCCGGATTATCTGAACGTCGCCGGATTATCTGAAGGGGCCGACTTTATGTCGGCCCACGTTACCATTGTCTGAAGGGGCCGACTTTATGTCGGCCTACGTTACGTTCGCCAGGGCCGACTTAAAGTCGGCCCCTTCAAAACGTCACTCTGGCTTATGGCCGTAGCGCGCATCGAGGTACGGGATTATCCTGTCGTCGTCGTCGATGACCACGTCGCCGTCCACCAATACGGGCACTTCCGGCTGACCTGAGACGGCGATCACTTCGCGCCTGTCGCGGTGCGGAATCGGCACCTCGACGCCTTCATATGCGAGTCCCAGCTCGTCGAGTTTGCGCATCACCCGAACGCAGTATCCGCACCAGTCGGCCTTGTACAATTTCAGTTTCGGGAGAGAAGCGTCGATCACCCTAAGGGTGTTCTTCCTAGCGGCACAAGCCCATGCTTTCGCCAAAGGCGCGGGCACTGCGTGGGTGGAAGCAGACGCGGGCAGGCAGACTACGCCACGCAATCTTTCTCCGGAGCAGTCGCATGTTCGACCAGATTCCGGCTTCCAGCGTTTCCCTTGTCGAGAAACCTCGCATACGTAAGCGCGTGCTCTTCGGGCTCGCGCTCTTCATCATCGGCTCCGGTCTGCTGCATGTCTCCTTCGGCACGTCCGTAGCTGCCATGTCACCGTGGTGGCGCAATGCCGGTCCGTCGGATCAGGACGCGGTATCGGTCATCACGCTCTCGCGTTCGATCCGCGATCCGATTGAAAAGCCCACCCCGACTCCGACCCCGACGCCCATCATCGCCAAGCGCACAGCCTTGAACGTCGCGATGCTGAAGTATCTCGAGCTCGGCGCAGAGCGACGCGTCGCGCCGCTTCACAAAGCATCCCGCCGCGTCGCCCAGATATCGCTCGACCGGCCGGCGAAATTCAGGCCGGCCGACGAGACGGCGCCGCGAGTCTCCGCGACCGAAGTGCCCAACGCGCAATCGCATTCGGCGACCTCAGCAGCGGCATACACGGGCGGCAATAGCGATGAACTCGCGAACAATGTCGTCTGGGGCGACGACAATCCGGCACGCGTCGTCCGCGAAGCACCGTTGCCTGCCGGACTGCCGGAGACGGCCAGGTCGGCGCGAGTGGACGTCGAGATCGGCCCCGACTCTGAAATCATCAGCGTCACGTTGACCCAGTCCTCGGGCAATGCCGACTTCGACGCAGCGGCGCTTGCGGCGGCAAAGCAGTCCGCGTACTCGCCGGCAACGCTCAACGGTCTGCCGGTGCACGGCGTCTGCACGCTCGAATTCCCGAACAACACCACAAGCCCGGCGTAGTCTTGAACGGCGATGCCGCTCGCCGCGACGCGAAGGCTCGCGTCGTCGCTCGCGCGCTCGAACTTGGATTCGACCTTGTCGGTGTGGCGGCGGCGGATCCGTTTGCAAAGACCAAATCCGTCTTCGAACGTCGCGCAGCCGATGGCATGCTCGGCCAGTGGCGTTTTCCGCCGGAGAAGATCGCGCGGCACACCGATCCATCGCAGGCGCTAGCCGGAGCGCGCAGCATCGTCTGCACCGCCATGACATACGCGACAAACGACCAACCGCACGATCCGTACGCGCCCGGTCTGCGCGGCGCAGTCTCGCGCCATTCGTGGGGCAACGACTACCATCGCGTGATCGGCGGCAAGTTACGCCAGCTCGCGACGTGGATCGAATCGGAGTTCAGCGGCGAGTCGTGTCTCGTCTGCGTGGACACCGGACCGCTCGTGGATCGCGCTGCCGCCGTGCGCGCCGGATTGGGCTGGTACGGCAAGAACGCAAACGTCCTCACGCGCGAGCACGGTTCGTGGGTGTTGCTCGGCGAGCTGATCACGACACTCGATCTTGCGCCGGACGAGCCGCTCGCGAAGAACTGCGGGGAGTGCCGCGTCTGCATCGACCGCTGTCCGACCAATGCGATCGGGCCCGACGGTGCGATCGACGCGCGCCGTTGCATATCCGATCTGACGCAGCTCAAGACCCCGATACCGATCGAATTCCGCGCGCACATCGGGAACCGCATCTGGGGGTGCGATGACTGTCAGACGTTCTGTCCGGTCAACGAGCGCAAAGAGCGCGGCGCGGATTGCATGCGCGGAACGTTCTCACCGCTGCCGCAGATCGGAACCTCCGTGGATCTTCCGAGCGTACTGCTGATGACCAAGGGCCGCTACAAAAAATGGTTCAAACCGACATCGATGGCCTGGCGCGGTAAAGCCGTCCTGCAGCGCAACGCCGCGGTCGCGCTCGGCAACTCGCGCGACGAACGCGCGATCGCGCCGCTGATCGAAGCGCTGACCGATCGCAAACCGACTGTTCGAGGGCACGCGGCTTGGGCGCTTGGTCAGCTCGGACCGCGCCTGAACGGCGATAAAGGACGCGCCGCACTGAGTGAATTGCTGGATCGCGAGCAAGATGCGTGGGTGCGAAGCGAAACCGAGGCGGCGCTCGCTCGTCTTGCAGAGCAGAGCGCCGTCACAGATATCAAGAGCTAGAGCGCGACCGCCAAGTACTAAAGCGCGACCGCGACGTGAGGATCGTTCAGCACCGATTTCAGCGCGACGTCGGCGAAACGGAGCGCGGGGTTGGCGGAGTTCCCAGCCGCTATCGATCGCGACTCGAGCACGCTGAACTCATCGGAGCAGTACCACGCTGGACCGCGAGCCTGTGACGCTACGGTGTTCGGTGATCGCGGCGCAAGCCCGAACGAGCTGCGCGCGAGCCGCCCGATGTCCGTGTGCGGCGGAAGTGCGAGGAATCGCCGTTGGGCGCCGAGCCACGCATCGCCGCAGCGCGACCATCGGACGCCGGGTTGCGCGCAGACATTCTCGCAAGCCGCAAGGACGGCGCCGCGCGTCGCATCGATCAGCCCGCCCAGGCGCGCCTGCTGGCCGACGCCCAATGCCGGGTCCGGCGACAACCTCGCGCAGAACACGCTCACCGGATCGCCGGCGTGCAAAAACGATATGCGCAACGCGCTCGCCGATGCCCCGTTCTGGCCCAATGCGAAACGATCGGTTGAGTCGACGGCGATATCGGAGCGCCATAGAACGGCGGCGGTCTCACCATTTGCCGAAGCCGTCGTCATCGTCGTCGAACGCATGCCGCGCGCACCGGCGAACGCTGCGACAGTGGACGCGGTCGCATCGGTCACGGCGACGATATCCGGCGCCAATGCGATCAACGTTGCGAGTGGTGAATGGTCGAACGAAGCACCGTTCAGCGTCAGCACGCGCAAGTGATTCATTGCGACGGCGTTTATGAACGGTAGGGAAAGGACCTTGTGGATAAAAATCTACTCGCATGGATATCGGCGCGCTCGAGATCACGTGGTGCGGACATTCGACGTTCGCGTTCAAAACGCCGGACGGCAAGCACGTGATGGTGGATCCGTGGCTCGAACAGAATCCCGCGTGCCCGCCACGACTCAAGAGACAGGAAGCGGTCGACGCCGTATTCATCACGCACGCGCACTCTGATCATATGGGCGACGTCGTAGCTCTAGCGAAGCGACACAAGAGCGCGTGCGTCGGCATCGTCGAGACGTGCGTCTGGCTCGGGAAGCAAGGCGTCGAAGACACGAAGGGCATGAACAAAGGCGGAACGGTCGAGGTGGCCGGCATCAAAGCGACTATGACACACGCGACGCATAGCTGCGGAATCGCCGACGGCGATGCGCTGATCTACGGAGGCGAAGCCGCCGGCTACGTACTCACGTTCGAGAACGGAATACGGATCTATCACGCCGGCGATACCGCCGCGACGATGGACATGAAGATCGTCGGCGACATCTACAAACCGGACATCGTCATGCTTCCTATTGGCGGTCACTACACGATGGATCCGCAGCAGGCCGCGTACGCGGTAAGGTTGATCGGTGCAAAACTCGTCATCCCGATGCACTACGGGACGTTTCCGATCCTCACCGGGACCCCAGACGAACTGCGCAAGCTGACCGCGGATATTTCAGGTCTGCGCATTTTAGAGATGACGCCCGGCCAGACGCTGACCGGTCAACTATAGATTGTCTGAAGGGGCCGACTTTATATCGGCCCACGTGACGTTACGTAGGGCCGACATAAAGTCGGCCCCTTCTACGGTCGCCCTCTTCACGGGAATCGTCCACGCGTCACGTCGTCTTCACCACGATTTTGCCGATCAGACGGCCGGTCGAATCTGCGCGATCGGCGCAGTTGCTCAGATGGCGGTAGATCTCGCGCAGCTTGAGCGCGCTGTGCAAATCGTCGCTATCAAATAGCGTGCAGATCACGTCCCGATAGATGTTCTCCACCAGACTCTCAGCGTGCATGACTGCGCGGCCGGCCTCCGACGCTCGACTCGGATCGCGTGCCAGCGCATCTATACCGCCGTCGACATCGCGCGCTGCCTGCGCGAGAATTCTCGCCATCTCGATCATCTGCGGGGTCGGCGTGACGCGCATCAGCCTGACCTCACGCGCCGCGTTGTTCAGATACACGACCATGTCATCGATCGCTTCCGTGAGGCCGTAGAGATCCTGGCGGTCGATCGGCGTGACGAACGTGTCCTTGAGCGCCTCGGTCATGCGCAAGACCATCTCGTCGCTGCGGTGCTCGAGCAAATCAATCGCGTCTGGCAGCGACGAGTCGCCGCCGGCGACGTAAGTTTTGAGAAGGTCGGCGGCTTCGCAGAGCACGCGAGTATGGTCGCGAAGCAATCGAAAGAATCGGTCGCTATGCGCCGAGCCGAAAAGATTCGTCAACCACATCGCGTCTAACCTCGGGGAAGCAGCAGGTGTGTAAGCTCCGTGGCCGCCGCGCCGGCGCCAAACGCAATCGGAGCCGTCAAAAGCCAAGAGACGACGATTTTCGCAGCTGTGCGCCAATGCAGCGCTCGCAGGTTAGCGCTCGCACCGACCCCGATGATGGCGCTCGCAGTCGTCTGCGTCGTGCTCACCGGTCCGCCGACTGCCGCGGCGCCTAACACGGTCGCAGCAGCAGCGATTTGAAAAGCGAGCGCATGCTGCGGACGGATCGAGAACAGCTGGTTGCCAACCGTCTTCGCGATTCGCAGACCGCCGAACATCAACCCAACGGCGAACGCAAGCGCGGTGACGACGATCGCCCAGAAGGGAACGGCGAAGGACGAAGCGCCGCCTGCTACGACCGCCGCCGCGGTAAGGATTCCGACCGTCTTCTCGGCATCATTCGCGCCATAACCCAGAGCTTGCAGCGCGATGCCCACGTATTGCAGGCGCATGAGGCGCTCTCCGGCCTTTCGCGATAGCGGCGACAGCGCTGCGATCAAGACCGCATAGACGAACGCACCAGCCGCGAAACCCGCGATCGGCGAGGCGACCAGCGCGAACGCCACCTTCTCGACGCCGCTCCAATGCACGACTGCAAGTCCAGGTCCGGCCCACAGCGAGCCGACCATCGCGCCGACGAGTGCGACGGAACCGCTCGTCGGCACGCGCGCGAAGTATGCGACGGATTGCGCTCCGATCGCGCCGACGATTCCGGCCCCGAGCAGCAAAGGGCCGAGGCGCGAATAGTCGGCGATGCCCGATCCGATCGTCGACGCGACAGCGGTACCGAACAGCAGCGGACCCGCGAACACTCCGGCGATGATGATGATCAGCGCGCGCGGCACCGGAATCGTGCGGCTCGACGCGGCTGCCGCGAGCAGATTACCGCCGTCGGTTGCGCCGGTGATAACGGTGCCCGCCACCGCAAGCGCGACAAGGGCGACGAGCGCTAGCGGATGCGTCGCGCGGGTCCGTTCATTAAAGGATGCGTCTCACTAGAGGATGCGTTTGCCCATCAGCGAGCAGATGAGTCCGGTCGCAAGTCGTGCCGTCGCGTTGTGATCGTCCAGGATCGGATTGACCTCCGTCAACTCCATGGAGTGCGCGACGCCGCTCTCCGCGAGCATCTCCATCGCAAGATGCGCTTCTCGATACGTGAGCCCGCCCGGAACCGGCGTTCCGGTTCCCGGCGCGAACGATGCATCCACCGCATCGATGTCGAGGCTGATGTGCGCGCTCGCCGGACCCCGGCCCGCGGTCTGGATCGCGCGATTGATCAATTCGGCCATGCCATAGCGATCGACGTCGGTCATCGTGAACGCGGTCATGCCGCGTTCGCGGATCACCACGCGTTCGCGCTCGTCCAAATCGCGCAGCCCGATGAAGACGGTGCGCTTCGGATCGACCGCCGGTGTGTGAAATTGTGCCGGCGGGAAGATATCCGGCGCGTCGCCCATCGCAGATGCGAGCGACATGCCGTGCAGGTTTCCGGTTGGGGTGGACGCGGGCGAATTCAAGTCGGCGTGCGCATCGATCCAGATGAGCCCCTGCCCGCCGACGACGCGTGCGGTCCCCGCGAGCGCGCCCGTGGCTAACGAGTGGTCGCCGCCCAGGACTATCGGGAATGCTCCATCTCGCATCGATGCCTCGACTGCGTCCGCGGTGTTTGCGCACGCGGTACGGACCACATCGATGTACCGCGGCATGCCTCGCCCGCCCGGTTCTTCGTGTGTTGCTCGCGGGACCCCAACGTCACCGCGGTCGCGGACGTCGCAGCCCAGCGCCTCGAGCTGTTCTTTCAGTTTCGCCGCCCGGAGCGCGTCCGGACCCAGACGCACGCCGCGCCTTCCAGCGCCGAGATCGATCGGAACGCCGATAAGATCGATGCGTCTAGCGCTCCGCTCTATCATCGCCGGAGACTCCTATGCACAGCCTGTGGATAATGCGAATGCGTTTGCGTATTGCTCTGAACGAAAGAATATTCCGCCTTTTCCCCCATTTTTCGGCAGGCGAGGAACCGGTCGAAAAGCCAAAAACCCGAACGTTAAACGAAAGAACAGCGTTCGGAACCCCTTGCAACCGACGTCTTCTAATATTGGAGCATTCGATGTTCAAGAAGGCCACGCCGCTCGCGGCGCTCATGCTCGCGGCGATTTCCCTATTCTTCAGCGGCGGACCGGCGCGCGCCGCCGCGACTGCGTCGATCAGCGGCACGGTTGTCAGCGAAACGTCGGGAGCGCCCATCAGCGGCGCGAAAGTTTTGTTGCTCGTCAACGGCGGATCCCAAAGCGCCACGACCGATAAGACGGGCAAATTCGCATTCACCGGACTGACGCCGGGAACATACGAGTTGCGGGCCTCCGCTTCGCAATTTCTCTCGTTCGATACCTCGCCGTTCCCCCTTGCAGACGGCCAGCAGTTCTCACTCGCCGTGTTCTTGCAACAGGTCAGCGGCGCCACGATCTCGTCGCTGGGGCGCGTTGTAGCTATCGGCCATCAAGTCCTCAACCACTCGTCGGCCGCCACAACGACGATCACCAGCCAGACCTATCTGAATCAGGCCGCACCACAAGTACAGAACTTGCTCGAAACGACGCCGGGCGTCACGATTGAGCACTTCGACAACGGCGCGCCGGGAAACGTCGCAACCGTTACGATTCGGGGATCAGGCGGCTTTGCCGGCGGCAGCAATACCGGCTACGAGGTCCTCGTGCTCCAAGACGGTCAACCACTTCGCAACGGCCAGTTCGGCGACTTCGACGTCTCCGCGTTGACGCCGGCGATCTATCAGCGCGTCGAGGTCGTGAAAGGCGTCGGCGGCACGTCGTTGTTTGGCGCCAATACCATCGGCGGCACTGTGAACCTCGTGACGCGTGATCCGGCTGCGACGGAAGGCGGCGAGCTCCAGTTGGGTGTCAGCGGCTACAGTTCGGCAGACTATAACCTCTCAGAGACAAACACGATCGGCCGCTTCGGGTATCTATTCGATGTCCATCAATACAGCACGCAAGGATTCATCCCGCCTTCGTTCCGAGCGGACTACGGTTCGTTCAATCCAGGCGAAATCGGCTTTGTCACCAATCCCACGCTCGCATTCAAGGTGCGCTCGGCGTTGGGAAAGATCCGCTACGACCTCTCGAATTCGACGTATGGAGTTCTGACCGTCTCAGACGAATCCGACATCCGCGACCAGACGGGACTCCTGTCCAATCCGAGCCAGGTATGCTTTTCCAACAACACGACCTGCGTGTTCGACCCTAACGGCAACCCGTATTTCTTCGGATTCCCCGGCAACTACGTCTGGAATATCCAACCGCGTTATGGCTTCGATTTGCATAGCACGATCGGCGGCGGTGATCTTGAGCTGCGCACGTATCACCAATGGATTCGCCGCGTCGTCGATGGCGAGAATTCCGCCACCCCGAACTCCAGTTTCAACGTCGGCTGCTGCTTCATTCAGACGTCAGCCGATCGACTGACGGGCGACAGCGCGACTTGGACCAAGGTTTTTGGGAACAACACGCTCATCGCCGGCTTCGGCGCGAACGGCGACTACTACAACTTCGGCAGCGCTTCAAACTTCTCCGGCGGATTCATACCGACGACCGCTATCGATTTCTCTAAAGCCCCCAACGGTCAAGCAACGGAGATCGAGCGCACGTATCTGGTTCGCGACGACGACGCGCTCAGTCCCAAGTTCGACCTCACGGCGGCGGGTTATTACAGCGACTACGACACGTTGAAAGTCAAGCGCTTTGATCCGCGTCTCGCGGTCGTCAACAAACCGAACGATTCGACGGTCATCCGCGCTTCGATCGGCACCGGTTTCGCCGCGCCGCGGCTTTCCGATTTGAATCCCAACCTCGATACGAATTCGAGCGATTCCGGCACAGCGGCCGGCTGCCCGCCGCCGCCAAACCAATTCTGTGCGGCTTCTTCAGGTAACCCGGACCTCAAGGCTGAGACTGCGACCGGCGGAGATATCGGTTGGCAGCAGCTGTTCGGCGCCAGCAGCGTCGGACTCGACCTCTATCGCACGAATCTGACAGACCACATCTTCACAGGTGCGTTTCCCGCTCCGGCTGGACTATGCTTCGACCCGAGCCCCACACCGCCGAAATGTCCGGACGGTTCGACGCCCATCCTCTTCATCCAAAAACCGGTGAATCTCGCTGGAACGGTCTTCCAGGGCATCGAGGCCAACGCGTCCATCGCCGTGACGAACAACTTCAACATCAATCCCTACTACAATATTCAGTCAGCCTACCCGACCGCAGTGGATGTGCAGACTCAAGTCATTCTCGGCAACGTCGTGGACAATCAACAATACCTCGGCGTGCCGATCCACAAGGAAGGCTGGCAGGTCGAGTACCACAACCGCGCGCACGCCGAAGCCACGTTCGGCGCGGACTATTTCGCCAAGAACAACAGCTTCAACGTGCTGCCGTTCTGGGTCTACAACGCTTCCTATAACACGCCGATCGGCGACGATACGCTGCACGTCGGCTGGTCCAACATCTTCAACGCCAACTCCGGATTGTTCTCGAACTTCCAAAACGGCGTGCCGTATCCGGCGGCGCCGGGCTATACGGGAAGCTGCTTCGGGAAAGCCGGGTTCTACTGCACCACCGCATTCGTGCATGCACCACACGTGCTCACCGTGACGTTCGACCATCGGTGGGGCTCGCTGCACTAAGACAAATCGTAGGTCTTGCAACGAACGCCACTGTCAAATTTGACAGTGGCGTTCGTTATTGTATTTTCGGGCACCCAGGAACGCACTAATCAACCCGTTTCCAACCTGACCGTCGCGGGCGACACTGCCTACATTGGCTTCGCTGACGGCGAGCTACGCGGAGTAAATGTCGATAACGGGCGCACAGTCCTTGAGGCGAGGCCCGGAAACTCAGCAGGAGTGGCCGTAAGCGAGAATCACGTCTTCGTCGTTTGTCACTCGAACCTCGGCTGGCAGGTTGTCGCCTTTCCGCGGCCCTGAGCGACGGCACAAGGTATCGGAAGGCGACAATTCGAGTGGCGGCGTAGGTCCCACACGGGACCATCGCCGTCGTCCGGAGGCTTTTCTCATGCGGCGTCTGTTCATATTGGCGGCTGCGGCCGCGCTCTTCGCCGGTTGTTCGAGTGGCGGCAGCGGATCGACGGCCGCGTCTGGCACAAACGCGACCGGTACTAATTCACCGATCAAACTCGCGATGGTCACAGACGTGGGCGGCCTAGGCGACAAGTCGTTCAACGATTCAGCTAATCGCGGTCTCCAATGGGCTAAGACGCAGCTCGGCGCGCAAGTGACGGTCTTGCAGTCGCGCTCGGTGACCGACTACGAACCGAATCTCTCAACGCTCGCCGATCAGGGCAACGATCTGATCTTCGCGATCGGCTTCTTGATGCACGATTCACTGAACGACGTGGCGCCGCGGTACCCGGCCACGCACTTCGCCATCATCGACTCGGACGTGGATCAGCCGAATGTCACATCGATCACGTTTCGAGAGGAAGAGAGTTCGTTTCTCGCCGGCGTGATCGCCGGCCTGACGACAAAAAAGAACGTCGTGGCATTCCTCGGCGGAATCGAATCGCCGCTGATCGAAAAATTCCAGGCGGGCTTCGCCGCCGGTGTGGAATCGGTGAATCCTCACGCGACGATGCTCGTGAAGTACACCGGCTCGTTCGACGACGTCGCCAGCGGCAAAGAATACACGAGCGTGCTCTTCGATCAAGGCGCAGATATCGTCTATGCGGCGGCAGGGAAGTGCGGGCTCGGCGCGATCGATGAAGCGCAGTCGCGCCCGGCGGGCTACTATGTCATCGGCGTCGATTCAGATCAAGATGGCATCGCGCCCGGCAAAGTGCTCACGAGCGCGTTGAAGCATGTTGATCACGCGGTGCTCGCGCTCGCGGCCGACGCTTCACGCTCGGATTTCCCGCGCGGCAATCTGGTGTTCGGACTAAAGGAAGGCGGCGTCGGACTCACAGAGATGAAGTATACGCGCCGCTACCTGCCGGCGGGCGCGCTCGCCACAGAGAAGGCGTACGAGAAGTTGATCGTGGCCGGCAAACTCGTCGTGCCGTCGACGCTCGTCCAATTGAAGGCGTTCGTTCCGGTGCACCTGGCCGCAACGAAGTGATCCAAAGCGGCCCGGCCGCTCCACCGCCCGCGCTGTCGGCTCACGGCATCACCAAGCGCTTCGGCTCGCTCGTTGCAAACGACTCGGTGGACTTCGATGTGCACTTCGGCGAAGTCCACGCGCTGATCGGCGAGAACGGCGCGGGCAAGAGCACGCTGATGAACGTGCTCTACGGCGTTCTTCGCCCGGACGGCGGCTCCATTCGCATCGAAGGCCGAGACGTATCGTTCGCGTCGTGCTCCAACGCGATGCGTGCCGGCATCGGCATGGTGTTCCAGCACTTCTTGCTCATCGACCGCTTCACGGTCGCGGAGAACGTGCTGCTCGGTCGGGAACGCACGCGCGGTGGCTTTACCGACCGCGCGGCGGCCGAATCCGAAGTCAGAGAACTCGCGGCGCGCTACAAGTTCGGGCTCGACCCTGCGGCGCGGGTCGAAGCGCTCAATGTCGGCGCGCGTCAACAAGTCGAGCTCCTCAAAGTCCTCGAGCGCGATGCACGCATCGTCATCCTCGACGAACCGACCGCAGCGCTCGCGCCGGCCGAGACCGCGGCTCTCTTCGATGTCGTCAGACGCCTGCGGTCGGAAGGCCGCGCGGTCATTCTCATCGCGCACAAGCTCAAGGAAGTCATGGCGCTTGCGGATCGCGTCACGGTCTTACGCCGTGGTAAAGTCTCGGGGTCGTTGCCGATCGACCGCGCCGACGCCGCGACGCTCGCCACACTGATGGTGGGCAAAGTCATCGACTTGGATGCGCGCGAGCCGCGCCGCACGGCGCCGGGCGACGTCGCACTCGCTGTCCGCGACCTGAGCGTCTTGAACGACGATCGCCTGCCGGCAGTTCGCGGCGTGAGCCTCGACGTGCGCGCGGGCGAAATCCTCGGGCTCGCCGGCGTCGAAGGCAACGGACAGACCGAATTCGCAGAAGCGCTCTACGGACTTCGGCCGCCTTCGGGCGGAAGCGTGACGTTTGCGGAACGCGATGTCTCCCGGCTCTCGGCGGAGGCTCGACGATCCGCAGGCATGCGCTACGTCCCCGCCGACCGGCAGCGCGAAGGGCTCGTGCTCGACTTCGACACCGCCGAAAACGCGCTGCTCGGTGATCAACGGCGCACGAGGCGCGGCATGCGCCTCGACCTTCCGCTCGGCCAGCGACTGGCAAGCGCGATCGACGCGCGCTATTCGCTGGCGGGATTTGATCCGGCGAAATCCGCCGTGGCGTATTCCGGCGGCACGCAGCAAAAACTCATCGTGGGCCGCGAGATGACCGACGACGTGCGGATGTTGATCTGCGTTGCTCCCACTCGCGGCGTCGACATCGGCGCCGCCGCGACCATCCATCGGAGGCTGCGCGACGTCCGCGATCGCGGAGCGAGTATCGTGCTCATTTCATTCGACCTTGACGAGATCCGGGCGCTCTCTGATCGTATCGTCGTCTTCAGCGAAGGTCGGATCGCAGGCGAGTTCGCAGCAGAGTCCGCGACGGACGCGCAACTCGGAGCCTGCATGGCGGGAGTCAGTTCCGTTGCGTGATGCGGGAGTAAACTCCGTTGCGTGATGCGCTGCGGCACGCGGCCGGCCCGGTGGGCGCGCTTGCGCTCGCGCTGATCGTATCTTCGTTCGTCATGCTGGCCTTCCACACGAATCCGATAGCGGCGTTCGGCGCCCTCTTGCACGGCGCGTTCGGGTCAAAGCAAGGTTCCGCCGAAACGCTTGTTCAGACAACCGCGCTGCTTTTCGCCGGGCTCGGCGTGGCCGTGGCGTTTCGCGCAGGCCTCTTCAACATCGGCGCCGAGGGGCAGCTCGTGGCGGGCGGGCTGAGCACGGCTATCGCCGGCGCGGCGTTGCATGCCCCGGCGATCATCGAAATACCATTGTGTCTTCTCGCCGGCGCGATCGGCGGCGCGATATGGGGCGGTATCGCCGGCGTATTGCGCGCGCGCTTCGGCGCGAGTGAAGTCATCACGACGATCATGCTCAACTACGTCGCGTTCCTCGGATCGAGCTATCTCGTCAGCGGGCCGTTGAGGGGCGACCTGAGTGCGCCAGAGACGGCGCCGATCGCCGCGACGGCGGTCATGGCGCCGATCATCGCAAATACGCGGCTGACGGCCGCGCTGCCGCTCGCGATTCTTCTCGCGCTGTATCTCTGGTGGTGGCTTGGGCGAACGGTCGCAGGGTACGAGCTGCGCGCGGTCGGCAAATCCGAGCGCGCGGCGCGCTATGCAGGCGTCGATCCGCGCGTCGTCATCGTGCGCGCAATGCTTATGAGCGGCGCGCTTGCCGGACTCGCAGGCGCCACCGAAGTTCTCGGCTTGCTGCACCGCTTCAACGCTGAGCTCTCACCCGGTTACGGCTTCACGTCCATCGCCGTCGCGCTGCTCGGTGCTACCAATCCGATCGGCGTTATCTTCTCCGCGCTCTTCTTCGGCGCGCTGCAGAACGGCGCGTTGGCGATGCAGTCTCTCGCGGGCGTGCCGAAAGATCTCATCTCGGTCGTCGAGGGGCTCGTCATCCTGTTCGTCGCCGCGCGCAAGCTGCCGGTCGGTCTCATGCTCGCCCGGCGTCCAGCGCGGATCGAAGGTGACTCGTGAGCACGCCGTGGCTTATCGCGTTGGCGGTGGCAAAGGTGCTGCCCAAGAAGGCGACGCCGCTCATCTTCGCAGCGCTGGGCGGCGTGATCTCAGAGAACGGCGGCATCGTCAACATCGCGCTCGAGGGCATCATGGCGGGCGGCGCCTTCGCAGCCGTCGTCACATCGTACCGGACGCACGATGTCGTGCTCGCGATTTTCGTCGCCGTACTGACGGGCATGGCGCTTGCCGCTGTGCTCGCATATTTCGCGCTAGCGCAGTCGGCCGATCAGATCGTGGTCGGCATGGCGATCAATATCCTGACGCTCGGCATGACGGCGTACCTCGTCTCGACGGTCTTCGGCCAGCCGGGAGCATCGCCTGAAGTTCCGGGTCTGCGAAATGAGGCCGTGCTGACGTGGGTGGCGCTTGCGCTCGTCGTCGTCGTGCACGTCATCCTCTATCGGACGCGTATCGGCATCCACCTGCGGGCCGTCGGTGAAGAACCTCGAGCCGCGGCGACCGCCGGCATCAACGTCGTGGCCTACCGCTATGCGGCCACGATCGCCGGCGGCGCCCTCGCGGCGCTCGGCGGCGCGTACCTTTCCGTGGGCGAGACGCACATCTACTCCGACGGCATGGTGGCCGGCCGCGGCTTCATCGCGCTGGCAGCCGTGATCTTCGGGAAGTGGACGCCGTTCGGAGCCGCTGGAGCCTGCGCGTTCTTCGCGCTGTTCTCGAGCTTGCAGATCGTGCTGCAGGGCGGCGCGGTGCCCGCGCAATTCCTCGAGATGCTGCCGTATCTTTTGACGATCGTGGCGATCGCGGGCTTTATCGGCCGCGCCCGCCCGCCCGCTTCGGACGGCGTACCATACGAGCGCTAGCGGTTAATGCACGCGCTTCGGCTTGACGATATACTATAGATATGATGTGGCGAACGATTGCTGCCGCGCTGACGTGCTGTCTGCTGCTGGCGGCGTCGAACATACAGCCGGCCGCGATCGCGGACACGACCGACGCGTGGCTCGGCTCGCCGCTGACTGCGCTTGAACCTCAACTCCAACGGCTGGCGACTCTCTCGCCGGGTATCGTCGCGATCTCCGTGGCGGACTTGAGCGGCGGCCACGCGATCGCGATCAACGGCGACGTCAATTTGCCGGCCGCGAGCACGATCAAGATCCCGGTCATGGTCGAGGTCTTTCGGCAGATCGCGCAGGGACGATTCAGTTTGGACTCCACGGTCGCGCTCACCGACGCCGATCGGGACTCGGGCTACGGCTCGTTGTGCGACGCGCCGTGGGGCAACCGCTACACCGTCGACCAGCTCGTGCGGCTCATGATCACACAAAGCGATAACACCGCCGCGAACATGCTCATCCGGCTCGTCGGCCGCCAGAACGTCAACGCGACGATGGACGGCCTCGGGCTCTCGCAGACGCGCTTAGGCGACAGCATCCGATCCGATGGCGACATCCGAAGCTTGCGCACGACGGCGAACGAGATGATGCGCCTGCTCATCATGATCGCCGAACGGCGCATCATCACGGACGATGCGTGCGATCGAATGCTCGCGATCCTCACCGAGCAGCGTCACAACACACTCATCCCGAAAGATCTGCCGAAAGGCCTCGCGATCGCGCACAAGACCGGAACGCTGCACGACACGCTCAACGATGTCGGCGTGGTCTACCTCGAAGGCGCGCCATACGTCATCTGCGTGTTCGCGACGCACCTGGAGGACCTCGACGACGGTGAGAAGTTCATCCGAACGGCGTCGAAATTGACGTATCGCGCGTTCCTGACCGAATCTCCAGCCGCTCGCTGACCAAGACCAGCGGTTTATCGAACGGCTGTACGTGACTTCGGTCACGACCGGTCGGACTAGGGCACGCGCCGCTTCTCATATCGGTCCAATTCAACGATAGTCATTCTATAGGACTCGCCGTGCGGCGCGTCACGGTTGGGACGTGACGCCCGGCACGGCATGTATAGGGACGGATTGAGCACGCACGTCGCGGCAGTCGACAAGCAACAAGTCGCGCATACCGAGCGGTGGCGCTTTGTCGCCACGCGCGCGTTTTACGTGCTGCTCGCTGCGGCCGGCGCCGCGCTCTTGCTCGCGTTTCCACCGACGTTCGATACACGGATCAGCACCGTTTTCGCCGTCATCATCGTGTCGGCGTTCGTCGTCTTTGCCGAACGGTCGCAGACGGCCGCCGGATCAACCGTCGCTCCGCTGACCGCGATCATGGCCGCGTCGGCCATCTCCCTTGGTGCGTGGGCAATCGTCATCGGCGCGATCGCCGTCTCTACGATTCAGATACGAAGACTTCGCGACGGCGAGATCGCCCCGGCGGCAGCTCCGTTCGCGCTGGGTTGTCAGATCGGCGCGGCGACAATAAGTTCATACGCGATGTTAGCGATATGGGCGGTCCTCCGCGACACCATGGCGCGTTGGCCCATCGCCGAGCCCGCGATCTTCTTTGTCGGCGTTATCTGCGTCGGCATCGCATGGCAGACCTCAACGAACATACTAGTCGCTTTTGGTTCGCGCATCATGGGTGCCCGATTTCCGGTCCTCGCGCTCGTTCGACCTGGCATCGTTGCATCGCTGTATGCCTACATGTTAGTGGCCATGTATAGTTTTGGTGGAATACTTGCCACGGCTCTATTCTACATCGTCGTGGCTCAGATCAACTTTGTCCAACAGACGTTGGGCACATCCGTGAAACTCTTGAAACTCGATCGCGCTCAGGACCAAGCCACAGCGCTCGTCCGCGATCTCTCGCACCTGCTTGAGGCCGAGTCAGTAGAGTTCGGTCGCGAAGTCCGGAACATCGCGCAAAGCATGGCGCGAAACCTTGCGATGAGCAGACGCGAGGTCGCGATGGTCGGACTCGCCGCCGAACTGCACGAGATCGGCAAGTGCCGAATTCCGTATCGCGTGCGCATGAACGTCGGGCTGACGGAAGCCGAGATAGCGCAATACATGTCATATCCGCGGATCGGCGCCGTGATGGTACGCAGCTCCGACGCGCTGCTGCCGCGCGAGATCGCCGATTGGATCGAGTTCCACAGAGAACACTTTGACGGAGCCGGCGGACCGCGCGGGCTTCGCGGCGACGCGATTCCGCTTGCGTCGCGCATCATCGCGATCGCGCGCGCATACGTCGCGATGCTTACCGGTTACGATGGAACCGAGATGGTCAATAAAGAGACAGCGCTCGCCCGCCTAAATGCAGGCGGAGGAGCGCTGTACGATCCGGGGTTAGTTGACTTACTTGAGAATCTAGCGCAGACCCGGGAAAATTCCCGTGTCGAACGTGTGCATGAAGTGGCCGATGCTGGCTAGCACGCCGCCTAGGCTGTGGAGGACGTTGTATAAAACGCCACCGAGTTCGTGAAGATGCATGGCTGAAGGGCTCCTTCTTTTCGGTCTTGCTCGCGAGCTCGGGCGCGGCTGACGTCCTTTGCTGACTCCGCTTCTCGAGATCGCCGGCCCACGGCGGTCTCGAGATTCGCGAGTCTCGGACCCGGCTGTCGCAAAATCCGACCGGTTGTTAACCGCTCGAATCTAGGGCAGCGTCAGTCCGGTTTCAACCGTCCTCGAAACTGTCTCCGTACGAACCATGGTCTAGACCACAGCCGCACTTTGATGGAGTCGCCTTCACAAGTGACGTCGGTCACACCTGCTACTTGATATCTCTTCGTATGGTTAGATCGCACTACCACATCGTGGAAACGTGCCGACACGCGCGAAGGGGCCGACAGAATGAAGGGGCCGACTTTATGTCGGCCTACGTTATATAAGCCGGGCCGACATAAAGTCGGCCCCTTCAGAACGGGTGCCGGCTAGACCGCGCCGGCTACGAGCGAGGGAAAGCAGGGGGTCACCCACTGCCGGTACTGGGCGATCTTGCCTAGGGTTACTTTGGCATACAGATCACCGAGTGCGGTCGAGATGGGTCCGATCTTCCCATCGCCCACCAGCCGGCGATCGACTTCGATGACCGGCCCGACGCCGACGGCGGTGCCCGAGAAGAAAATCTCTTCGGCCGCGTACAACTCGCTCCGGTCGATGCTGCGCTCCACGACTTCGATGTTCAACTCGGTACGGCACAACTCGATCAGCGAGTCGCGCGTGATGCCTTCCAATATACTGTCCGTGACGGGCGGCGTGATGACGCGGCCACCGCGCACCATGAACAGGTTCTCCGCGCTTCCCTCAGAGACGTGACCGTCAGACGACAGCAGTATCGCTTCGTCGAAGCCGTTCTCGACGGCCTCCGTCTTGGCGAGCGCCGAGCTGACGTAGACGCCGGTCAGCTTCGCGCGCGCGGGCGCGCTGTTGTCGTCGATCCGGCGCCACGATGCGACGCCGACCTTCAGACCTCTCGACGCGTCGAAATAAGATTTGTGCGGCACCGCGACGATCGCAAAATCGCCCTTGACGTTGTGCAGCCGGACCCCGATCTCTTCGGATGATTTGAACGCGATCGGACGCACGTAGACATCTTGACGATAATCGTTGCGGCGCGCCAGTTCCAACGTATTGCGGCAGAGCGCTTCCGTGTCTTCAGGCAACGTGAGCATGAGCAGCTTCGCGGACGAGCGCATGCGATCGTAGTGCTCGGCGAGGCGGAAGAAGTAGAGCTGATTCTCTGCGGCGTTCCAATAGCCGCGAATACCTTCAAAGCAGCCAGTGCCGTAGTTCAGGCCGTGCGTGAGCAGGCCGATGCGTGCGTCACCATATGCCTTGAATTGGCCGCCGTGGTAGATCGTTACGTCGTCGAGATCCATGCGCTGATGCTCCTACCTTCGCTACGTTTTTATGAAGCGGTTGACCGCCGCGATAAGTTCTTCGACCCGCTCGGTACCGGAGTCGGCTTTGAATGAATCGCGCACGCAGCCTTCGACGTGCTGTTGAAGCAACACCATGCCGAGGCTCTCAAGCGCCGAGCGTGCGGACGCGATTTGGGTGAGGATGTCGATGCAGAATTCGTCGGACTCGACCATACGAGCCAATCCGCGGACCTGACCCTCGATCTTGTGCAAGCGCGAGACGAGTGCTGTTTTGTCCTTGAAGGTCGGATTCTGCACGTTTGGTCCGCTCCTAGGCTGGCGGGGTATACCCCGCACCGCTCATCAATCGTACCCTTGAAAACGCTGCCTGTAAAGAGCGAGCGGCTGTCCGCAAGGCCCGCCCTAATATAGGGGCATGGGGTACATTGTCGTGCAATCGTCGAACCGCCTGCTTGCATCTCCCAAGGCCGCTCGGTAGGAGCGGATGCTTTGTCTCGCAAAGTAAACGCCCGATGGAAGTCGAGCGTGCTATCGCCGATCTCGCCGAAGTGCGAGACCGCCTCGCGAATTGTCAACAATTTCGCGGTTACTCTGGTCCGGCAGCCGCCTTCAGCGGGTTATGCGCAGTCGGCGCAGGATTCGTCCAGTTCGTCCTCGCGCCAAATCCGCAGAGCTCCACGGAGATCTACACCTATCTTACGATTTGGTCCGCGTGCCTCGGCGTGGCGCTGGTCGTCAACTATGGCGCGCTAGGGATCTGGTACGCGCGAACCGCTGGTTTGCAAGCGCGAAGCCAGACGCGAACTGCCGGCTTGAGCATCCTGCCGGCGGTGATCCTCGGCGCGGTCTTGAGCGCGGCGCTCGCCGCGCACGAGATGTATGCGATGCTTCCGGGCGTCTGGTACTCGTGCTACGCGGTCGGCCTGTTCTCGTCGCGCTCGATGGTTCCGCAACCCGTGGTCTCCGCCGGCGTGCTGTTCGCCTGCATCGGCGTCGCACTGCTGCTCTCACCCAACCCTGACCTGCCCTTGTCGTGGTGGGTCATGCCGATCGGCTTCGGTCTCGTCCAGACGTACATCGGTTACGTTCTCGCCCGCGAAGAGGAGTCTCGTCAAACAGCATGAGCGTCAGGAAAACTGCGCGCAAATCGAACGCCGGCCAAGCGGCCGACGCGCCGTTCGCGTACGCCGGACTCGAACGGATCTTTCACGAACGCGGGCGCTTAGCCGTCTGTACGTGTTTGATCGCGCATCCGGATGGATTGAGTTTCACAGAACTGCAAGAATCGTGCGGGCTCACCGATGGCAACCTGAGCCGGCACCTGCACGCGCTTTCTGAAGTCGACATCGTCACGATCGCGCGTCACACCGGATCCGGCCGTCCGACGAGTGTCTGCCGCATCACGAAGAGCGGTCGCGCCCGCTTCCTCGCGTACGTGGATGAATTGGAGTCCGTCGTGCGCGACGTGCACGTGCGCGCAGAGGATTCGCAATCGGCTGCACGTGGTCGCACGATGCCGCGTCTGGTCACCACCTGACGATGATCATCAGAAAAATCGCGCCTTCGCCGGAGGCCGTACCCGATCAGCTGCCGCGCCACATCGCTATCATCATGGACGGGAATCGCCGGTGGGCGCGCGAGCGCGGGCTGCCGCTCGTCGAAGGCTATCGCAGAGGCATCATCTCGCTGCGCGAGGCGACGACCGCATGCAGCGATCTCGGGATCGAATATCTGACCGTCTACGGTTTCTCGACGGAGAATTGGAAACGCGACGACGCGGAACTCTCGGTGCTGTTCGACTTGTGCTGCGCGTTTGCGCGCAACGAACTCGCGGGATTGATCCGCGAGAACGTCCGCGTGCGGATCATCGGCCATCCAGAGGCGCTGCCGCCCGCTGCACGCCGCGCGCTCGCGGACCTGGTCGAGAAGACCGCCGCCAACACCGGCACCGTTCTGAATCTGGCCGTCAACTATAGTGCCCGGTCGGAGCTCGGCGATGCCGCGCGAGCGCTGGCCCGCGACGTCGCCGCAGGATCGTTGGATCCGGAATCCATCGATGAGAACACCATCGGCTCGTACCTGCACACGCACGATCTGCCAGATCCCGATTTGCTCATCCGCCCGGGCGGCGAGGCCAGGCTGTCGAACTTCCTGCTCTATCAAGTCGCCTACACCGAGTTGTGGATGACAGACGTCTACTGGCCCGACTTCACGCGCGAGACATTGGCGCTTGCCGTGGCGGATTTCGGCCGGCGCGCGCGCCGCTTCGGCGGAGCATAACGGTCCCCAGCCGATCCGCGCCCGCGTTGGACGCTGATCTTCATCTCCACAGTTTCGAGAGCGACGGCGAGCTGTCGCCGTCTGCTCTGGTCGATGTCGTCGTCGACGCCGGCGTCGGAGTTCTCGCGCTGACCGATCACGACACGACCGCGGGTCATGCTGACGCCCGGAAACAGTGCGCCGTTCGCGGCGTGACGTTTGTGCCCGGCATCGAGATGACGACCTATGCGCTTGAACGCGTGATCCACGTGCTTGGATTTGGATTTCGCGACGGCGATGCCAGCCTCGCGCGCGCGTGCTCTATTGCGCGCGACAACTTTGCCCAAAATCAGCGCCGCTGGGTGGAATCTTTAACGCGCGACGGTCACGACATCTCGTGGGAGCGCGATTTTGCCGGCGGCGCCGTCCGCTTGCCCGCTCTCATCGAGCGCCTGTGCGTCCGCGGCGTTGAAGGCGGCGACCCGAAACGTGTGCATTCGGCATTCAGCGCATTCTTCCGCGCGCTGCCTGCGTCAGCATACGCCGAGCTGCCGACGCCCGCCGCTGCGGCCGCGACGATCCGCACCGCGGGCGGTATCGCCGTGCTCGCCCATCCGCACCGCATTGGAGAAGGAAGCGGTTGGCTGAAACTGTTGGACGGCATGGATGCTATCGAAGCGAACTATGCCGCGTATGATCGCGCGGCGCAAGACGAACTGTGCGCGATCGCGCGCCATCGTGGACTACTGACCACATGCGGCAGCGATTATCACGGTTATTTTCAGGGCTCCTACGTCAACCCGCGCTTCGAAGTGTCGGCCGAGCTGCTCTCGCGCCTCGGATCGTTCTGAAGGGGCCGACTAGCGTTGGCCCCTTCAAATCTATCGTATTGGGCGTTTGCGTTTTACGAAGTCGAGGACGCCCGCGAGCGGGCGTGCGTTCAATACATCGGCCTTCGTCAAGCCGGCTTTGCGCGCCGTGCCGACGCCGTAGAACATGTGATCCAGCCAGTCGATGCCATGCGCATCCGTGTCGATGGCGATCGTACAGCCTAGCTCCTTCGCTCGCCGCGCCAGCGATGCGTTCAAATCGAGGCGCATGGGATTGGAATTGATCTCGAGCGCAGTTCCGGTTTCCGCCGCGGCGCGGAACACCGCGTCCGTATCGAATTCGTAACCCGCGCGCTTTTCGATCTGAGCGCCGGTCGGGTGACCGATGATGTTGACGTACGGATTCCGGATCGCTTTGAGCAGCCGCTGCGTCTGCTCGTCCTTCGAGCGCGAGAACGCGGAGTGGATCGAGGCCACCACGATGTCCAATTTCGCAAGGGTTTTATCCGGCCAATCGAGCGTGCCGTCCGCCCGGATGTCCACTTCCGATGAGCAGAGCAAATGCACGCCGTACTTGTCGCGCACTGATCTGATCTCAGCCATTTGTTCGGCAAGCCGTTTCTCGTCTAGGCCATGCGCAACGGCGCGGCCGGGCGAGTGATCCGAGATCGAAAGATACGTTCGTTTGCGTTCCGCGGACGCGCGGGCCATCTCTTCGATGCTGCGCGACCCATCGCTCCACGTCGTGTGCGCGTGTAAGTCGCCGCGGATGTCGTCAAGCGAGATGAGTTCGGGCAGCGTGCGTGCGCGAGCGCGTTCGATTTCGTCCAAGCCGACGCGCAGCTCCGGCGGGATGTACTGCATGCCGAGCGCCTCGTAGACTTCCTCCTCCGTCTTCATCGCGCGGACTTTGCCGCTCTCCACATCTTCTATGCCGTATTCACTGACTTTAAGGCCGCGCGCTTTGGCGTACTCGCGCAAAAGTACGTTGTGCGCTTTGTTGCCGGTGAAATGTTGCAGCAAGTTCCCGAGATATTTGTGCGGCACCACGCGGCAATCGACCGAGATACCCGGGGACGCCCAGATGGTGGCTTTGGTCTCGCCCCGGCCCACGATGCGCTCGGCCTGCGGCAGCTTCGTGAAGAATTCGAGGGCCGCCGCACCGCGCGAACTCGTGCAGATGATGTCCAAGTCGCCGACCGTCGGCTCCATACGCCGCGCGCTCCCGGCGACGGTCACGTTTTTCGCGAGGCCGCTTTCAGCAAGCGCCGCCACGATGGCTTGCGCGAGCGGCCATGCATCGCCGAGGCGCATCCGTTTCGTGCGCTCCTGCAGCTGCGCTAGCGCAGCGCGCAGATTCTCGATGCCCTTTGCGCCGAGCCGCGGCAATTTCGAGATGGAACCGTCGTCGACGACGCGACGAAGATCGGCGATGCCGGTGACGCCAAGATCCCTGAAGAGAGAAACAGCCGTTTTTGCGCCGACGCCGGGCACTCGCAGCAACTCGAGAATGGTCGGCGGAAATTTGCCGCGCAATTCATCTAGGTACGGGCACGTGCCCGTGCGATCGATCTCATCGATCTTCTTCGCGATCGCGGCGCCTACGCCAGGCAGTTCGGTCAACGTGTGCGCGGCGAGCAACTCGCGCGCGGGCGTCTCCGCGTCTTCGAGGCTGCGCATGGCGCGTTCGTAAGCCTTGATCTTGAAGAACGGCTCGTCGTCGAATTCCATGAGCGCGGCGATCTCGCCGAGCCGGGCCGCGATCTGTGCGTTCGTCACAGAGGTCAGCGTTCGCGCCGCACAGGCCGGCGCCCCGCGTCGCAAGAACGTGATGGCCACTTCCATGACGACCGTACCTGCACGACGCCGCCTCGATCCCGCCGTCTTCAACTTGCCCGTCGACAAGATGCGCGCCGGCTACTATAGCGATGCCTACTTCAATCGCGTCAAAGAAGTCCTCATCCGCGACGGCCATCGGCCGCGCGTCTGCATGCAGGTCTTCAACAAGAAACAGGCGGTGTTGTGCGGGATCGATGAAGCGATCGCGATCGTCAAACTTTGCAGCGGCTGCGAGAGCCCTGAAGGCGCGTGGGAAAACGGCTGGAGCGGACTCGATCTGCGCGCGCTGCACGACGGCGACCGGATCGCACCGTACGAGACGGTCATGACGATCGAAGGCGACTACACGCTCTTCGCCCATCTCGAGACAGACTATCTCGGCGTCCTCGCACGGCGCACGAAAGTCGCCACCAACACAAGCGCCGTCGTCGCCGCGGCGAGCGGGAAGAACGTCTTATTTTTCCCAGCGCGCTTCGATCACCACCTCGTACAGACCGGTGACGGCTACGCCGCCTATATCAGCGGCGCGCTCGGCGTCAGCACCGACGCGCAAGCCGAGTGGTGGGGCAGCCGCGGGTTGGGAACCGTGCCGCACAGCTTGATCGCGGCATACGGCGGCGATACCGTGCTCGCCGTGCGCAAGTTCGCGCAGCTCGTCGATCCGCGCGTCAACGTGATCACGCTCGTGGATTTCGACAACGACTGCGTGAATACGGCGCTCGCGTGCGCGACCGAGCTTGGTGACCGGCTATGGGGCGTGCGGCTGGACACGGCCGAAACGCTCGTGGATAAAAGCCTGTTCGATCAGATGGGCACGTTCGATCCTACTGGCGTGAACGCCGAACTCGTCCTCAACGTCCGCCGCGCCCTGGACGCAGCCGGGCACACGCGTGTCAAGATCATCGTCTCCGGCGGTTTCAACGTTGAAAAAATATTGGCGTTCGAGGCGAACAGCATTCCAGTCGACGCGTACGCGGTCGGATCAGTGCTCTTCGAAGGCAAATTCGATTTCACGGCCGACATCGCACTCGTCGAGATCGACGGCGCGATGCGCGAATGCCACAAGGCAGGCCGGCCGTACAATCCCAACCCTCGTCTGGAGAAAGTTCTCTAAAACGACGGTTACGGAAGCAGCGAATTCTCGCCCGCGAATAAGCCCGCAGCGTTCGGCAGCCAGGCCCACACGAGCAGCGCGCGCGTCGCAGGGTGCACGAATGCGAACAACAGCGTGCCGTCGGACGGCATCAGCCCGCGTTTGATGAGCTCGGCCGCGGTGGGTTGGGCGTCGCCATCCCACGCGGCTTGCGCGAAGTACGTCTTGTCGCCAACCGTGATGTTGTAGTGCAGGTGCCGCGGAATCGCATACCACGCGGAAGCGGGCACGGCTGAGAAGTCGGCCGGCGGTGTGGTGCCCTGCGCGAACTGATAGCCGCAAGCGACGAGTTGTCCGGCCTCGTTGAAGACGAGCACGGTCGGGTGTGCGAGATCCGGCGAGTTGAAATCGTCGTGATCCGTGTACATGACGCCGACGCCAGCGACCGTGTCGGTGGATTGCACGTAGCCGTCCGCGCGCGCCCACATCGCCAGACGGAAGCGCTGCGTGTTCTCGCGCACTGCCACGGCGAACGGTGAATCGTACGGATCATCTGCTCGCGCCGGCACGGCCGCGTAGATCCACGAGAGCGCGAGAACGAATAGTAGCGCAGCGGACACTCGTCGACCGCGCATGACGCAATCGCAGAGCGAGCGAGCGGCGCGCATGCTGCGAGGGTTTGGGTGCGCTCGCTGTCAAACCTGCAGCTATGGTCGGCGCACACAGAAGAACCGCCACGACGATCGCGACGTTCTTCGTCGCGCTCTTCTGTTTCGGCGCCGCATCGGCACCGGTTGAGCAGCGCTCGTTCGCGCCGGGCGATACGGTCATCTACGACTTCAACCTCGAAGTGCAGATGCACGCCATCGGCGCCGACCCGCGTACGTCGATGACCAGCGACGCAAGCGGCGCGGGCACCGAGACGTTGTCCATAGATCGGGTCGATGCAGACGGCACAGCTCACGGCTTGTTGAAAGTCGTCTATCAGGGCACGGCGGACGGACAACCGGTCGACGTAGCGCAATCGTGGCGCGCCGCGCTGACGCCCGAAGGCGAGATCCGCGCCGATGCCGCGCAGCCTTTGCTCGGTGAAGATATCGATCAAGCGCTCGGCTACATCAACGGCGTCAGCAAAGGATTCGGCGCGCGCGCGCTCGTCTCGGGTTCGACGTGGAAAACCGGCGTGCCGACAGGCGGGGCGGGCGAGACGATGACCGTCATGAGCCGTGTCACCGGCTTGCAGAAATACCAGACTTATCAGGCCAGCGTGATCGAGCAGACGGCAAGAGGTCAATTCGTAGCGCAGATCGCGGGTGCGCCGGCCTCCGGCACGATCGCCACGGGCGGAACCGTATACTACGACGCAGCACTCGGTCTTCTGATCGGATGTGCGGTGCGCGGGCAGACGGATGTCGCGGTGGCCGGAACGGACGTCAAGCACATCAGCAAAACCGAAACCGTCAACTTGCAGTTGCGTTCTTGGAAGCAGGGCGGCGCGCTTGCGGTCACGGCGGTCTCGACTGCAACGCCGAACGCCACCGCGGCCACGAGCACGCCGGCGCCGCAGACTCCCGCACCGGTCTACACGCAAACCCCAAGTCCCATCGCGACAGGTCGATAGACGGTGAGAGCGAGCGAAGCCGCACCCGTTGCGGCACTCGGATTCATCCTCACGGCTGCCATCGCCGCGGCGGGCGGACAGATTTTTCTGCCGGGTCACGCGTACGGTACGGGCGAGCAGCAGGTCTATGCGATCGCGCGCGACGCCAAGCTCACCGTGCGCTTCGCGCGCGCCGACGGAACTATCGTTGCGCAGACGTCGCTGCTTCACGATGCGAGCAGCTTGGCGCTCACCGTAGAGGGATTCACGGACGCCGGCGCACCGGTTCTTGCGATCGCGACGGCCGGCGCACTGCGGCAGAGCTCTGCAGCGGCTGCGCCGAGCGACAGCCCTGTCATCGCGGCCGACGGCAGCGCCGCGAATACGGCGTTCGACGGATTGTCGCCGGCGTCGCTCGTTCTGAACGGTCTGGACGCGTCGTCGCTCGATATCGGCACCGAGTGGCACGGTTCGGGCGATCTCATGCTGCCTTTCGCACATGCGCGCGCGCAGATCCACGGCAAAGCGAACTTCAAGTCGGGCGCGCTTGCCGATACGATGCTGCAAGCAGTGTTGACCGGCGTTGCGGCCGTTGCGGGCCAGCCTCAGCTCTCTAAGTTCGGCGCGGTACGGCTGATCGGCGCTGCCGTCCTGACCGGCGAAGCGTATTTTCAACCGGCCAGGCACTTGTTGGTCGGCACCGATCTCGAGCTAGCCGGCAACGGCAACGCGGTCGACGCGCACGGCAAGCACGGATCGTATTCGCTCACAGCGCATTGGATCGTGAAACTCGTCAGCCTCGTCGCCGGCACGCCGCCGGTCCCCGGAATTTCGCCCGGCATCGGCATTTCAGGAAACCAAATGGGCGCGCACGCCAACGCTGCAAACGTCTATTCGCCAGGATCGCCAGTACCTGTGCTCCACCCGGCTGCGATGCCGAGCGGCGTGATAAGCGGCAGCGCGGGCGCGACGCCCACGCCCTACGCGCCCGTGACACCCTCGCCGGGTGAATCCCTCGCACCGCTTCCGATCGGCCTGTCCAGCGATCAACCCATCGCATCGCCGCCACCGGCCCCAACACCCACGCAGTCCTAGCGCGCTCGAGCGGCCTCGTGTTCGAAAGCCCGCGAGAGGGACGGCGAAGCGACGCGAGGGAAGGCCCGGGCTAGTGTACACAATGGAAGGGATACTCGCCGGCGCAGGCGCGACCCAAGGAATCGTGGCCGTCGAACCGGATGCCGGAGCGGGGATAGCACGGACCTATCGACGCGTCGGCGATCGAGTGGAACGGGTCGACGTGCCGCTGCAGGCGTGGCTCGTGGCGCGGCGGTCGCTGGCCGGATCTATCGAGCTTTCCGGACGCCACCCGATGCGCCATCTTCTGATCGGCGCAGAGGCTACCCGCATCGCGAGCATCGCAGCCAATCTCGCAGCGGACCAACGGCTCGTCTACCTCGATCCGATCACGGCGCATTTAGTCGCGAGCGGTGAGACGTTCTACAAGGGCCTGCTCTTCTCCGACCTTCGCCGACTCCAGTTCGATCTTGAGACGCTCGACGTGGTGCCGCACAGGGATGGTGCCGAGATCTGCCTCATCGGCGTTCGCGACAACGCGGGTTTTGAACGCGTCCTCGGGCTCGACGAGTTCGAGAATGAAGGCGCGCTCATCGCCGAGTTCGTGCGCATCGTCCGGGAACGCGATCCGGACATCGTCGAAGGCCATAACATCTTCAATTTCGATCTCTGGTATCTCGAAGAGCGCGCTCGGCGCGCCGGTGTTCCGCTTCTGCTCGGCCGCGACGGACGCACGCCGCTGCAGCGCGACGATTCGATCCGGCGTTCCGGCCAGAACGGCATGCTGGTCAAGTACTACCGCATTCACGGCCGGCAAGTCAACGACACGTTCTTCGGCGCGCTGCGTTGGGACGTCGGTCGCCGCCTGCCGAACTACAAACTCAAGTCGATCGTGCGACATCTCGGCATCGGCGTCGTAGATCGTGCGATGGTCGACGCGTCCAAGATGCGGCGCCTCTGGGCGGATCCGGCCGAACGAGCCAAGCTCAAGGCCTACTGTCTGGACGACGCGCGCGACGCCGAACGGCTTTCAAATCTCGTCACGCCGAACGAGTTCTACCAGGCTCAGTTCGTGCCCGAGTCGCTGCAGGGCTTGGCATGGGTCGGAATCGGCAGCCGCATCGAGCGGTTGATGGTCCGCGCGTATCTCCATGCGCGCCACTCGATCCCGCGTCCGCGCTCCGTCGGTCCGGTGGCGGGCGGATTCACCGTCGCGTTCGAGACCGGGCTCTTCCGAAACGTCGTCAAGTGCGACGTCGAGAGTCTCTATCCGTCCATCATGATCTCGCGCGGCATTAAACCGCAAGACGATGACCTCGACGTCTTCCTTCCGTTGCTCACGGCGTTGCGTCTGCGGCGCATCGAGGCGAAGCGCATCGCGGAACGCGCCCGCGCGGAGGGCCGCGACGACCTCGCCGCCGACGGATTGCAGAACGCCTTCAAAATACTGATCAACTCGTTTTATGGATTCCTCGGGACCAACGGTCTGCATTTCAACGACGCGACCGCCGCCGGCGCCATCACGGAAGCCGGGCGCGCGGTGCTCGAACAGATCGTGGCCGAGCTGCGCGCGCAAGAATGTCTGGTCATCGAAGCAGATACCGATGGCGCGTACTTCGTGCCGCCCTCAGGAGGCGATCCGGTCGGAATCGTCGCGCGCGCGAATGCTGCGATCGGCGAAGGCCTCAACCTCGTCGTGGAGGAGCGTTATCCGGCGATGCTCTCGCTCAAGGCGAAGACGTACGCGCTCGAGCGGGCCGGCGGCGAAATAGTATTACGCGGCTCGGCGCTCAAGTCGAACCGCGATGAGCCGTTCGGCTCCACGATGTTGCGTGCGATAGCGTCTGCACTCATCCAAGGCCGTCAAGCCGATGTGGCTCCGCTCGTACGCGAGGCGGTCGAGCGCGTCCGAACCGGCGGGTTCGAACCACTCGCGTTCGCGCGGCGCGAATCGGTGACGCAGAAGACGTTCAGCGCGCCGGGTAATCGCCGCCTGGCGCAGGCGCTGCTCGACAAGGGCGTCGTCGTGGGCGACAAAGTGAACGTCTATCGGCGCGAAGGCGGCGAACTTGCGTTGTTGGAGGAGTACGCCGGCGACGAGGATCGCGGACATCTCCTCAAGCGCATCGCGGATTTCGTCGGTCGGTTCGGCGACCTCGTGCCGGACGAGGCGCGCCGCGCGGCGGTGGAAGATCCGGACCAACTCACATTGCTATGAGAATGAGGACAGATGCCGACTGATCAGATCGGAGTCGCCGTGATCGGAACGGGTTTCGGCGCGCGATGTCAGATGCCGGCGATCGCCGCGCACCCCGAGACGAAACTCGTGGCCGTGGCTTCGCAGTCGTTGGATAGAGCGCGCTTGACCGCGCAGACGTTCGGCGTTCCGTTCTTCACCGACGACTATCGCAAGGCGATCGCGCGCGACGACGTGCAACTCGTCAGCATCGTGACGCCGCCGCACCTGCACGCGCCGATCGCGCTCGCCGCTCTGCGCGCGGGCAAGCACGTCATCTGCGAAAAACCGTTCGCGATGAACGAGCGTGAGGCGCGCGCGCTGGTGGAGGCGGCGCACAAAGCGAAGCGCGTCGGGCTGATCGATCATGAGTTCCGCTTTTTGCCGGAGCGGCTACGAATGCGCGAATTGGTCGACGACGGGTGGCTTGGCGAGGTCGAACGTATCGCGTTTGTCGAGATCTCGAGTTGGATGGCGGCCGGCGGGGACTACCGTTTTGGCTGGCAATCGCAGGCGAAATGCGGCGGCGGCATCTTGGGCGCGATCGGCTCGCATGCCATTGATTTCTGCCGGACGATTGCGGGCGAAGTCCGCGAAGTCGACGCGACGCTCGCGACGAAAGTCAAACAGCAGCCGCGGCGGCAGGGGGCTGCTGGAACCGTCGACGCGGACGACAATGCGAGCGTCCGTCTAGTCCACGCGAGCGGCGTCATCTCGTCGATCGAGCTATGCGCGACGGCGGCGGCAGCTACATCCACCATCATCGTCAGCGGCACGAAAGGCGTACTGCGGATCGACGGCAATCAGCTCTTCGGCATTCGAGAGGGCCAGGGCGCGGTTCCGGTTACTGCGCCTGCGCGTACGCGCAAGAAATTCCCGCCCGGCTCGCATCGCCTCGTACCCGCGTTCTACACGTTTCTCGGCGAAGCGATCGCCGCGATGCGCGGCGGGAGCTCGAGCGCGCCGACATTCTTGGATGGCCTGCGCGTGCAGACCGTCCTCGACGCCGCGCGGCGATCCGCACGCGCGCGTCGCAGCGTGCGCATCGTCATACGAAAGGGGCGTGGTTCGTGACGCGGACACCTCGCGAAAATTTCCACGATCTGTCGAACGCGGTGGGCGGCATTCTGGTCGGCGCCGAACTCGGCGAGAGGCGGTCGAAGGCGGACGACGATCGCGCGACGTTCGCGACGCTTGCTAGCGGCGCGCGCCGCGCCGCCGAACTCATGGCCGCTCTGCGCCCTGCGATCGCCGCCGCGTCGGAACCCGTACAAAGCGACGTCGCGCGCGATGACGCCTACATCGAATCGCTGAGTTCGAAATTGTCTCCGCTGCTCCAGCGGACAAAAGTGGAATGCGAGCGCGACTCGATCCCGCTGTTAGATGTCGCGAGCGCGAGGCTGCTCGCTCTCCTCGTGTCGCTGGCGAAGCCGAGGGACATCCTCGAATTGGGGACCGCGAACGGCTACTCGGCTCTGTGGATGGCGCAGGCGTTTGACGGCGCCTCGATCGTCACGGTCGAACCGGATAACGGCAGAGCGGTAACCGCGCGTGCGCTATTCGCCGAGGCCGGCGTTGCGGAGCGGATCGAGATAGTGGAACGGCCTGCGCTCGCCGTCATCGCGGATCTCGGCGACCGCCGCTTCGATATTGTCTTTATCGACGCGGTGAAGACCGAATATGCGGACTACTTGGAAGCGGTGCTGCCGAATGTCAGGACGGGCGGCCTTGTCGTAGCAGACAATCTGGTTTGGAGCCACCGCGCCTCCACCGTTCCTTCGAACGACGATGATCCCGCCACCGTCGGCATCAGAAGGTTTAACGCGCGTTTCTTGTCACACCCATCGCTGCGCGCCGTGATCTTGCCCGTCGGCGACGGCATCGGCGTCGGCGTCAAAACCGGATAGGAGCGACCACATGCGTCGTCACTGGCTCATTGCCCCAATCGCGCTTTGCTTCGTTTTCGCAGCCGCACCGCAGACGGCTCGTGCAGACGCTTCGCCCGCTCCGCTCATCGCCAAGCCCGCGATCGCCGTGCCTCGCTCGCCTGGGTCGTTCGACTATATGTACGTGGACGCCGCGCGGCGCTATCTGCTCGTCGCGCACACGGGATCGAAGTCGATGGACGTCTTCAACCTCGACACCGGCGCGTTGCTGCGTCAGGTGAACGTCGGATCGGCCCACGGCATCGCGATCGACGTCAAGGACCGCAAATATTTCGTCAGCACCGTCGAAGGCGTGGTGGCTGTCGTGGACCGCGACAATCTCGTGCTCAACGACAGACCGTTGACGCCCGGGCCGGGCGACGCGATGGCTTTCGATCCGAAGAACAACACGGTCTACGTCGACGAAGACGCAGGGACTCGTATCTTCACCGTGAGCGGCCGCACGAACAAACCTGGACCGGTGATCACGATTCCGCAAGATCCCGAGTATCTGAACTACGATCCGGGCACCGACAAGCTGTATCAGAACATCGTCTCAACGAATGCGGTGCTCGTCATCGATCCGGCGACCAATGCCGTGACTGCGACGTGGTCGACGCTGCCGGCGACCACGCCGCACGGCCAGGCGATCGACTCGGCGGCGGCGCGCATGTTCATCGCAGGATCAAACGGGATACTCGTGATGATGGATATGAAGTCGGGAGCGATCATGGGCCAGGCGCCGATCGCGCCGCGTGTGGATCAAATCGCATTCGATCCGGGAACGCAGCGCGTGTACTGCGCGAGCGGTACCGGCTTGCTCTCTGTCGTCCAGGAGACGACGACTGGACTCGTCGCGCTGCCGGATGTGATCGTGCCCGAACACGCGCACACGGTGGCCGTGGATCCGTCCACGCATGCGGTCTGGATCTCGTACGGCGGCAGTCAGACCGACTTCATCATGCAGCTGACCCCACCATAGCTCGCTCCCCGGCTGGCGATTCTCTGAAGGGGCCGACAGCCTGAAGGGGCCGACAGCCTGAAGGGGCCGACTTTATGTCGGCCCTGGCCGTTTCTCTGAAGGAGCCGACGCTAGTCGGCCCAGGTAACGACCGCGCGGGAAAGCGGTGCTCCCTATACAGCCGGCCGAAATCGGGCTTGACTTTAAGTAGTACTTAAAGTAAACTGTGTTGTATATAAATAACTTAAAGTTTAAGCAGGAGATTTCAGTGCCCAGACCATCCGTCCCCTTTGCAGCCTTGCTAACCCGATTCATGGCCCTGGCGCTCGGGCTCTCGCTGTTCTTCGCGAATCTGGGCGCGCCTGAGCTTCTTCATCTCGAGGGCGGCAGCAAAGTCATGATGACCCCAGTGTACTGGGTCAGCCTGCTTGCGCCCGCCTTCTACTTGTGGGCGCTCTGGGCGGCGTCTGAGGCCATCGTCCGCATGGATCGTGGCGACGCGTTCGGCCCCGCCGTGGTATGCGGGCTTAAAAACATCGGAGGTTGTCTCATGCTCGGCGCGTTTGCCGCCGCGGTCGTGCAGCCAAGCCTCATCTATCTATTCGGCAACGGGTTCAGCGAGATGCGCGGCGTCAGAATGGATCTCGACGTCGAGAACGTCACCCTTGCTCTAGTCGGGCTCGTGCTCATCCTGCTCGCGCGGCAAGGACAGAAGCTGCAATCGAAATTGGATCAGTTCGTCTGATGCCGGTGCGCGTCACGTTAGATGTCATGCTGGCGCGGCGCAAGCTGCGCGCCCGCGATGTAGCCGAGAAGATCGGCCTTTCGGAAACCCAACTCAGCTTGTTGCGCACGGGCAAGGTACGGGGCATGAGATTCGACACGCTGTCAAAGCTCTGCCTCGTGCTCGAGTGTACACCGGGAGATATCCTCGAGTACGATCGGGATGACGCGGATCTGAATTCGAAGGACGATTGACGAGGGCCGACATAAAGTCGGCCCCTTCAGACGGCCCCTAAATTTACAGATCGGAATAATCAGTCTTCGCCGAGGTATGCCTTTCGCACGTCGTCGTCGTTGAGCAACGCGTTAGCCGTGCCGGCCTTCACGATCGCACCCGTTTCGAGCACGTAGCCGCGCGACGCCACTTGCAGCGCCTTGCGCGCGTTCTGTTCGATGAGCAGGATCGTCACGCCGCGTTTGTTGATGTCGCGGATCACCGAGAAGATCGTGTCCACGAGGATCGGCGACAAACCCATCGACGGTTCGTCGAGCAACAGGACCTTCGGCTGCGACATGAGCGCGCGCGCGATCGCGAGCATCTGCTGCTCGCCCCCGGAGAGCGTACCGCCGCGCTGCGTCATGCGTTCGCTCAATCGCGGGAAGAGCGCGAGCACTTCCGCGAGATCGTTCTTGATCCCAGATCCGTCGGTGCGCGCGAACGCCCCAAGCTCGAGATTCTCGCGCACGCTCATGCGCGGAAAAATTCGCCGTCCCTCGGGCGAGTGCACGACGCCCATGCGCACGATCGCATCGGCTGAATACGGCGCCAGATCCTCGCCCCGGAAACGAACGCTTCCGCGCGCAGGCTTCAGGAGTCCGGAAATCGTGCGCAGCGTCGTGGTCTTGCCGGCTCCGTTCGCGCCGATGAGCGCGACGATCTCGCCTTCGTTGACATCGAGGGTCACGCCGCGCAAAGCCTGGATGCGCCCGTAGTAGGTCTCGATGCCGGACAACGCGAGAACGGGCTGCGTCATGCGCCTTTTCCGAGATAAGCTTCGATGACGCGCTGATCGTGGCGCACGGCATCGGGTTTGCCGTGCGCGATCTCTTCACCGTAGTCGAGGACGTGGACGTAGTCCGAGATGCCCATGACCAGTTTCATGTCGTGTTCGATGAGCAGTACGGTCACGCCGCGGTCGCGGATCGACTGCACAAGCTTCATGAGACCGATTTTCTCGGCCGGATTCGTGCCCGCCGCCGGTTCATCGAGCAGCAGCAGCTTCGGTTCGGACGCCAGCGCGCGCGCGATCTCGAGCCGCCGCTGCATGCCGTACGGAAGATTGCGCGCCCACTCCGTCGCGAAGCGCGATAGGCCGATCCACTCGAGCAGTTCCATCGCGGCTGCGTCGGAACTGCGCTCCTCTTTTTGCGCGAACGGCGTGCGGAACGCGCAGTCCCACGCGGCCGAGCGCATGCGCGCATGCCGGCCGACGAGCACGTTCTCGAGCACGGTCATGTGCGAGAAGAGGCGGATGTTCTGGAACGTGCGCAAGATGCCGCGCGCTGCGACTGAGTGCGGTTTCAGGCCCTCGATGGCGTGCTCGTCGAAGACGATCGAACCAGAGGACGGCATGTAGATGCCCGTGATGAGATTGAAGACGGTGGATTTGCCCGCGCCGTTCGGACCGATCAGGCTTATGATCGCGCCGGCTTCGACGTCGAACGTTAGGTTTTTGACCGCCGTCAGTCCACCGAACGATTTGGTCACGCCCTGCAGCGAGAGGAGCGCCATCACGCCACCTCCGGGCTCTTCATGCTTTCGCGCAGTTCTGCGCGAACGGTAGCGCTCGGGATCAGGCCCTCCGGTCTGAACAACATGACCAGCACGAGGATGATGCCGTATAACATGAAGCGATATTGCGTGAGGTCCACGTTCATGAGAAATGTGCTGTGAACGCTCGCGCCGATCGCGTGCGCCCAGTTCGACGCCTGTGGCAGGATCAGGAAGTTGAGCATCGCGACGATGGACCCGCCGAGCAACACGCCGGAAAGATTGCCCATGCCGCCGAGCACGATCGCCGCCAGGATCATGATCGACATGTTGAAGTCAAAACCGCTTGGGCTGATCGTGCTCAGTTTCGCCGCATAGATGACTCCGGCCACACCCGCAAACGCCGCGCCCATCGAAAACGCGAGAAGTTTGGCCGTCATCGTATTGATGCCCATGTGCTCGGCCGCGAGCTCGTCTTCGCGGATCGCCATCCACGCGCGTCCGAGCCTGGAGTTGCGCAAGTTCGCGAGCAAGACCAGGCAGATGCAGATCACGGCCATGTAGAGATAATAGTACGGCGTCGGATTGAAGCCGAAGTGGTAGTTGAAGAGCACGGGCTGGTCCACGGCCGCGATGCCATCCGGGCCGCCGGTCCACTTGTCGAGATTCTGGAACAGCTGGGGCACGATCTCGCCGAACCCGAGCGTGACGATTGCGAGATAGTCGCCGCGCAGCCGCAAGGTCGGCGCCCCGAGGATCACGCCGAACGCGGCGGCCACGGCTGCGCTGACGAGCAGCATGAGCCAGAACGAGACGTGGTAGCCATCCGGGTGCGCAGGGCTTGCGAGCTGCGGTGATGCGACGAATGCGTACGTGTAGGCGCCGATCGCGAAGAACGCGGCGAAACCGAGAGCGAGAAGCCCGGTGTAGCCGACGATGATGTTCAAGCCAAAAGCCAACAGCAGGATATAACCGGCGTCGGCGACCGCGGAGACGTGCGAGCTGTTCGAGTCGACGATCGGCAGCAGCAGGAGTGCGAGGACGATGAATCCGCCGAACAGCACCTGCCGGCCAGTGTAGCGCGAAAGGCCGAACGGCAGCCACGTGACGAGGCTGTTCAGCACGCGCTCCTCACACTTTCTCCGGCAGCTGCTGGCCGAGCAGACCGCTTGGCCGGAAGACCAGCGTCAAGATAAGAATGGCGAACACCGCGACTTCCGACCACTGATCGGAGATGCAGCCCGACGTCATCGTCTCGATGATGCCGATGACAAAACCGCCGAGCATGGCGCCCGTGATATTGCCGATGCCGCCGAGCACCGCCGCCGTGAACGCCTTCAGACCGGCCTGATAGCCGTTCAAGAAGAACGTCGTGCCGTAGTACATGCCTGAGATGAAGCCCGCCACGCCCGCGAGCGCGGAACCGATGAAAAAAGTCCAGGCAATCGTGGAGTTGACGTTGATGCCCATCAATTGCGCTGCGTCGCGGTCCTGCGCCGTCGCGCGCATCGCTTTGCCGAGCTTCGTGTGGAAGACGAAGAAGTTGAGCAGGATCATGCAGACGAGGCTGACGACGACCACCATCAGCGAGCGATCGTCGAATCGAACCCCGCCGATCTGGTGCCAGTGATCGGGAAGGAACTGAGGAAACGAGACCTCAGAGTTGCCCTTCCAGATCTGCATGATGTTCTCGAGGATCAACGACACGCCGATGGCTGTGATCAGCGGCGCAAGGCGCGGCGCGTTGCGCAGGCGCCGGTACGCGAGGCGTTCTATCAGCACGCCGATGATGCCGCAGAGCAGCGCCGCCAAGATGATGACGGCCAAAGCGATCAGGCCGAGCACCGTGGGGTTGGAGATCGTCGCGAGCGGGATGAGGCCCAAGATCGACAGCGAGATGAACGATCCAAGCGTATAGACGTCGCCGTGTGCGAAGTTGATCAGCTCGATGATGCCATACACCATCGTGTAGCCGAGCGCGATGAGCGCGTACAAACCACCTAGCGCGACGCCGTTTATGAGTTGCTGTATGAACTGCGGCGCGCAGTTATGGATCTCGAACACGAAGCGTTACTTGGCGGCGAACTTCCGCTGAGTCAAGAACACCCACTTGTCTTTTTGCGCGCCCCAGATCGAGATGATCTTATTCGTGGTATCGCCGTTGGCATCGAATGCGAACGGCCCCATGATGCTTTGGAACGACTTGATCGAGCGAAGCTGCGAGAGCACTTCCGCGCGCGTCGGCATCTTGCCGCCGTCGGCTTTGGACGCGAGTCCGATGGCCTTGATCAAGACCATCGCCGCCGTGTAGCCGGCCGCCGAATACGAGCCCACCGGTTGATTGAACTGGGTCTGGTAGTCTGTCAGGAACTGCTTCGCTGCGGGTATCGTGCTCGCGTTCACCGCCGCGACGGTCGCGTAGACGTTGTCGGCGGTGGCGCCGGCGTCGGTGAGGAATTGATCGTTTCGCACGCCGTCGGCGCCGAAGTACGCGACGTTGCCGATGCCGCTTTCGCTCATCTGCTTGCGGATCAGGCCGCCGCCGTTCGCGGTGACGCCGCCGTAAAAGACGACGTCAGGTGCGGCTCCCGCCGCGCGCGTCAGCAGCGCATGGAAATCTTGCTGACCCTTCGTGATGTGATCGTGCGAGAGGACGGTGCCGCCATCGCTTATGAATTGCGCTCCCCAAGCGTCCGCGACGCCGCGGCCGTATGTCTCGTTGTCGTCGATCAAGTATGCTTTGCGCAGGTGGCGGTCGTTATAGGCATAGTCGGCACCGACCGGGCCTTGGATATCGTCAGTCGCGCACACGCGGAAGAACGTGATCGTCTGCGGATTGGTCGTGCGCAGTTCTAGCGCTTTCGGGCCCTTCGTGAGATCGGGGTTTGTGGTGGCGGGGCTGATTAGCGCGATCCCCAAACTGTTGGTCAGGGGTATCTCCGCCTTCGCGACGTTGCTGTTGAACGGCCCGACGATGCCGAGCACCGCGTCGTCGCTCGCAAACGATTGTACGTTTTTCGCGCCTTGACTCGGATTGTGCACGCCGTTGACCGCATCGTCCAAGATGTCCGTCTGCAGGGTGAATCCGGGCACGAGGTTCTGCTTGTTGGCGTCGATGATCGCGAGTTCGACGCCCAGCTTGGTTGGAACGCCATCCGAGGCATCCGCGCCCGAGATCGGCAGGTCGGCGCCGATCTTGATGACGGTGCCGCCGGCGGCGTTGCCCCCGGCGCTCGCGCCGGCCGTGCCGTTAGAAGTAGCATTGGAACCGGAGCCGGAACCCGAGCACCCGGCGAGTGCAAACGCGAGAACGAGCAGAGCGGCTGAGGCCGTGCGCGGAGCGCCGATGTTGCGCAGCATCGTCTTGGAATCTCCCCTAGCAATGAAAACGGATTGTCGGGCTAACGCGAGATGCGGCAAGCCGTCGAAATAGTGAAGGAATGCGAGATGTGACGGGGCTTCGCGAGCAAGGGGGAGGGTCCTTTTCGGGACGCTAGAAGAACGAGACATGCAGTCTCCCCTTTCAGCCGACGTCACGATCCGCGAAGTCGTCGAATCGCATCCAGGGTCGGACCGCGTGTTCGGCGCGCATGGACTCCCGTGCGCCGGTTGCCATGTGTCGACGCGTGAGACGATACGTCAAGGAGCCGCCGTCCATAGCCTGGACCTCGACGCGTTGATGTCGGATCTGCAGCGCTACATCGCGGACGGAACGGTTCCGCCGGCGCGCGCCAAGCCGGCGCACGACCACGCGACCGTGCCGCCTCCTGCAAAAACGAGAAAGCCCGGCATAAAACACGTCGTCGCTATCATGTCGGGAAAGGGCGGCGTGGGGAAATCGCTCGTGACGGGTCTCCTTGCCGTTGCCTTGCGACGGCTGGGCTACGAAGTCGGCGTCCTCGACGCCGACATCACAGGACCGAGCATGGCGAAGATCTTCGGCATCACCGCCCGGCCGTATCAAGGTGAAGATAAGAAGCCGCACCCGCCCGCGTCGCGCAGCGGCATCCAAGTCATGTCGATGAACCTGATCCTCGATAGCGACAGCCAAGCCGTGATCTGGCGCGGACCGATGGTGTCGAACGCGATCCGCCAGTTCTACAACGATCTCGAGTGGGGCGCTCTCGACTATCTGCTCATCGACCTTCCGCCGGGCACGTCGGACGCGCCGTTGACAGTTCTGCAGGCGCTTCCCGTCGATGGCGTCGTGATGGTGAGCACGCCGCAAGGCCTCGCGACGATGATCGTCAGCAAAGCGCTGAAATTTGCGAAGCAGTTGCACGTGCCCGTCATCGGTCTCGTCGAGAACATGTCGTACTTCACCGATCATGAGACGGGCAAGCGCTTCGAACTTTTCGGTGCGAGCAAAGGCGTGCAGCTCGTCGTCGAGAGCGGCGCGCCGCTTTTGGCGCAGTTGCCGATCGACCCGGCGCTGACGCAACTATGCGACGATGGCCGCATCGAGGAATACGAAGCGCCCGATTATACGGTGCTCGCAAAGAACTTCGCAAACGTGATGCCGACCGCGGCGGCCGCCGGCGTCGGCGACTGATCCCCATGTCGCGCGCGCTGCATGCTGTTGCAGCCTGTGCGCTCGTGTTGCTCTCGTCGTGCGCTCCTCACCATCTAACAGATTCGGATCAGCGCGCTCGCTCCTTCGCGGGCATGCCGGTCTATCCGCATGTGTCGGAGTCCGGTTCCGTCGCCGGCCGGCTCGCGGTCTTCAGCTCGCCTGACGGATTTGGAAGCGTCGCCGATTGGTACGAGGTGCATATGCCGCGAAGCGCGCGCTTCGCGCGCGACAACGCTACGTCGCAAGCCACGTGGGCGATATTCTCGACGCGCGAAACGAAGACCGTGCACGTCGAGGTCGTCGACGGCACGGTCAGGATCACGCTCGCGGATGTCGCGATCGGTACTGCAGCTCCTACTGGACGATGATGATCGTGCGCATGCCGTTCGAGACGTAGTGGAAGTAGCAGCCGAACATGTAGAAGCCGGGCGGACCGGAATTGTAGACGAGCGACACCCCGTTCGGGTTGAGAATTCCGGAGCTGAAATTCGTGGTGCTGATGATCGCGCCGGCAGGCGACTGGTTGAAACTGCCTGTGAATGTAGTCGGGAAGTTCGCGCCATTGGCCGATGCGTCGCCGAGGAAGCTGCCCGTGTGCACATTCACGCCGTCGAAATCGTCGAACATCACGGGCGTTGCCATCGTGAGATGCACAACGGAAGACTGGTTGTTCGGCGATCCGGTCGAATTGGAGTACCCAAGTAGCGTGCCATACGTGGGATCATTGTCGGGCAACTCCCCGGTCAGGTTGACGGCGACGATCGCCGTGGTCGGCGACGGTGACGTCGACGGCGAGGGCGAAGGCGACGTCGACGGTGTGGGTGACGGCGCAATCGACGGGGATGTGTGCGGACGCGGGCCCGGGCCGTAAAGCGTCGTGTAACCACCGCCTCCGCAACCCGCGGTTACGGCGGCTGCTAGCGCAAGCGCGAGACCCGCACATCTGGCCACCGTTATGATCTCTGACTTCCTCACGACGAGTGATCCTCTTCGACATGGAGCGGCGCGATGCCGGTCCGATTTTTCTGCGGGTGCGGCGACAGGGCGTAACGCCGCACCCGCTCGTCACATGCTAATTGCGATGCCTGAAACCCGACTGAAGGGGCGATTTTATGAAGGGGCCGATTTTATATCGGCCCTTGAAAAATGAGGGCCGGCATAAAGCCGGCCCCTTCATCGACCGAGGGCCGGCATAAAGCCGGCCCCTTCATCGATCCGTTCAGGTCGCGTTCAGCAGTAGTAGTGGCACGGCGGCGGCGACGCGCCTCCGCCCGCAGCGGTTGCTTGCGGACCCGGTGTCGCGTTGACGTTGACGATCATTCCATCTTGCATCCCGTTGCTGCCGAAGTGGAAAGCGCACGCGATGAACAGATTGCCCGTCGAATTCGTGACGGTCAGCGGACCGACGCTCGAACCCGCGGTGATCGGACCACTGCGATAGCCGGCCGCCAACATGGTCGTTCCCGAGGCGCTCGTATCCAGCGTGCCACCGACCGGCGGCGGCGTCGGGTATGCGGAGTAGACGTTGAACGTGTGCGTGACGTTGTCGCCGTTCTTCAACATGATCTGTTGTCCGGGCGTTAGACCCAAGACCTGTGAATTTGCTGTTTGGGTGAAGCCCTGGATTGTGCCGAACGTCGGGTCGTTCACCGATCCGACATTTCGCGCGAAGAGGACGATCGTGATCGAGGGTACGGCGCTTGCGGACGGTTGCGGCCCTGGTCCGGGCGGGGCGGCACCACCGTACCCGCCGCCGCCGCCGCAACCCGCAACGGTAGCAGCCGCTATGGCGAACGCCGCCAAGGCGACTTTGGCAAGCGATGATGAAAGTCGAAACATCTCAAAATTCTCCCAATGCGAGGGCGGCAGACGAAGGTCTGCTCACCTCAAGCCTATGGGTGGGGACTTAAAGCGGCGTGAAAACGGGATGTAATAAGAAAGAGGACGGTTCGGCCGTCCTCTTTCAGGTTTCCGATGGCCGGATATCAGAATACGATGAAGATGGTCCGGAGCGGCACGGCGCCCTGTTGGATCGGATTGTACGTATAGAAGTCCGCCATGAAATACATGCCTGGCGCGCCTGTGAAGTAGTCGAGCGAAGGGCTCGGCGCGGTCAGCGATCCGGGTGCGAGCGTTCCCGTCGAGAAGTTGACGTCTGAAATGACGTCGCCCTGGGGGCTCGCGCTCGTGCCGGTGATGTTGTTGAACGTCGGCGGCCAGGTGGCTCCCGCAAACGGCAAGGTGCCGTTGTTCGACGCGGTATGCGCGCCGACGTCATAGTTATAGAAGCGTATTTTTTGTCCGGTGTTGACCGCGATGATCTGCGACGGTCCAGGCGTGGCGAACGGATTCATAGACGGCGATGGGCTGACGATCGGTCCTGGTATCGACGACATGCCGTCGACTTGGCCGTACGTCGGGTCGATGGTCGGTGATGCTTGCGCGTATGCCAGAGCGATGAAGTATGCGGGCGTTGGTGACGGCGTCGGCGTCGGCGACCCCGACGGCAGAGGCGACGGCGAGATCGACGGGCTTGGCCGCGGATGCGGCGGGGAGATCACCGATTTGCTCGAGCAGCCGCCCGCGCCGACGATGATGATGCCGGCGACGGTGGCGGCGGCAAGCACCGCCAATCGGGCGGCCGGCGAAAGAACTGGCATGGGAATGGATCCTTTCATGTCGCGCCGCTCAACCTCCGGCGATAAGGGAGCGCGCCTTCGACGTCATCATGTCGTAGGTCATCTCACCGTCGACCGCATCGCGGATGGTCCCCGTTCGGTCGACGAAAAACGAGCTGGGCAGGCCGATGAGATGCAGAACCGTACCGACCGTCTGTTCGTCGTCCACGGCGACAGGGAACGACACCCCGAATCGCTTCGCATACGAATCGACCGTCGATGCATCCTCGCCTTGGTCGATCGCGACGATGAGCAAGCGATCGCCTTCAGCTTTCGACAGACGTTCCAAGGCCGGCATCTCTCGTCGGCACGGTCCGCACCACGTCGCCCAGACATTCACGAGAACGTCGCGGCCGCGAAATGCGTTCGTATCGATCGGGCCATCTCCAAGGCGTTCGACCTTGACGTCGGGCATCCGCGCACCGATGAGTTGCGCCGGGCCGCGGTGCATCTGCAGGTCTCGGTCGAAGTCGCTCGGCACGAACATGGCCAGGAGAACGACGACGGCGACCGCAACCGCGAGGCCGCCGAGCAGAAAACGAGTCACACGTTTTTTAGTTACGCGCATCTCCCCGCGCGACCTGCCCGTGAAGTAGGGTAAGCGCACGCCGCCCCGAAGCGGCTCACGTGAATCCAAAGATTCCGGCCTCCGTCGACGACGTCGAAGCGCTGCTCCGGCGCGGTGAGTATGTCGCCGATCGTCCGCTCGCCGTGACGATATTTCTCGCCCTCTCGCTGAGCAAACCGCTTTTTCTCGAGGGCGAAGCGGGTGTCGGAAAAACCGAAGTCGCTAAAGTGCTCGCACGTATGCTCGACCGCCGGCTCATCCGGCTGCAATGCTACGAAGGCCTCGATGCCAATCACGCGCTGTACGAGTGGAACTACGCGAAGCAGATCCTCCACATTCGGTTGGCGGAATCCGCGAGCGTCGCTGAGCGCGCGGCGCTCGAACAAGAGATATTCGGCCCAGCGTTTCTTGTGAAGCGGCCGCTATTGCAGGCGATCGATGATTCCGGCGGCCCGCCTGCAGTTCTCCTCATCGACGAGATCGATAGGGCGGATGAGGAGTTCGAGGCGTTTCTGCTCGAGGTACTTTCGGACAATCAGGTGACGGTTCCGGAACTTGGCACGTTCAAGGCAACGGTTCCGCCGATCGTCGTTCTGACGAGCAATCGAACGCGAGAGGTCCACGACGCGCTAAAACGGCGTTGCCTCTATCAGTGGATCGACTATCCGGACATCGAGCGCGAATCCGCGATCGTCGCGTCGAAAGTTCCGGGCATCGAGGCGCGTCTGGCTCGCTTGGCGTGCGCGTTCGTCGCAGGTCTTCGCGCTGAGCCTCTGTACAAACATCCGGGCGTCGCGGAGACCATCGACTGGGCGGCGGCGCTCGTCGCGCTCGGCGCGCAAGAGATCGATGAGCGCGTGGCCGTCGAGACGATCGGGTGCCTGCTCAAATACCAAGAGGACGTGAAAAAGGTCGCGGACGGCGCGATGGGAATGCGCGTGGCCCGAGCGCGACAAGCCGCGATCGGGACCTAACCGTGCGCGACGCCGACTTCTCCAACCTCGCTCGAAACGTTTTGGTTTTCGGACGTGCACTGCGCGCTCACGGATTTCGCGCGCAGCCCGATCGCATGGTGCTGCTGGCGAGCGCTCTCGAGTGCGTCGGACTTGAACGACGCGACGACGTGAAGGCTGCGGCACGATCGACACTTGTGCGGACGAAGGACGAACTGGACCGCTTCGACATCGCGTTCGACGCGTTCTGGCGTGCGCGCGTAAGCGGAGCGGATGATGCGACCGCGCCGATCCATGGGGTGCCGCGCGATCGCGACGATCCGGTCGATCGCGAGGGGCCATCCGAGTCGGGCGATCCTACGCAAGCACCGACTGCCGGTGCACCGCTGGATCCGCGCACAGCCGACGGCGGTGCAGCACGACCAGCTTCGCTCAACGCGGCGAAAGACGCCGATCGATCCTTCACGTTTTCGGCAGACGAAGGATTGTACGCGAAGGACTTCGCCGAGATGACCTCTGCCGAGCTCGACGCCGCCCGCCGGTTGGCGCAACCCGGCGTGTGGGATTTAGGGCGGCGCAGAACGCGTCGAATGGTTGCGCGCGCCGGCGCGGACGCCTTCGATGCACGACGCACGCTGCGCTCGAGCCTTCGCCGCGGCGGCGAAGTGGTCGAGCTGTACCGGCTCGGGCGCAAGACCAAGCGTCGGGATCTCGTGCTGCTGTGCGATATCTCGGGATCGATGGACCGGTATTCACGCCTGCTGCTTCATTTCGTGCACACCGTGCGACACGCGCTCGGATCTGTGGAAGCGTTCGTCTTCGGCACGCGCTTGACGCGCGTCACCCATCAACTCCACCATCGCGACACGCGGCTTGCGCTCGATGAGATCGCTTCGAGCGTCGCCGATTGGGCTGGAGGCACGAGGATCGGCGATAGCCTCTTCCACTTCAACCGCACGTGGGCGCGACGAGTGTTGGGGCGCGGCGCGATCGTTATCATCATCAGCGACGGCTGGGACCGCGGCGACGTGCGTCTGCTCGCGAAGGAGATGCGCCGCCTGCAGCGCAGCGCATATCGTTTGATCTGGCTCAACCCGCTTCTCGGCTCGGCCGGCTATCGGCCGCAGACGATCGGCATGCGCGCCGCGCTGCCGTACGTGGACGATTTTCTCCCGGCGAACAACCTGCGCAGCCTCGTCGAGCTCGCGGAGCTCTTGCAGACCGTCGACCATCGCCGGCCTCTGCGCAGACAGGGCGTGCCGCCAGTGGCGTTGGCGCGATGATGGACATCATCGATCTCGCTACCGCTTGGACGGAAGCGGGCGAAAAGGTCGCGCTTGCGACGGTCGTCCGGGTCGACGGATCGGCGCCGCGCGGCGAAGGTGCGAAGATGATCGTCTCTGACGCCGGACGCATCGCGGGCTCTGTGAGCGGCGGCTGTGTCGAGGCGGCCGTCGCGGAAGCCGCCCAATCCGTGCTCGACGGTTCCCCGCCGAAGATCGAGCGCTTCGGCATCAACCGTGCGATGATGTGGGATATCGGTCTGTCATGCGGCGGCGAGATCGACGTCCTGATCGAAAAGCTCCCGGAACTTGCGGTGCTGCGCAGCGTGTTCGCCTCCGGCGCGCGCGCTGCACTTTGCACGCGATTGGATAGAGACGCTATAGACGCGGCGAGCAAAGCCGTCGTCGTCGCCGGTGGTGCGATGCAAGGCAGCCTCGGCGACGAGCGATTCGACCGCGACGTGACCGCAGCCGCGCTGCTGCTCATCGAGCGCGGTCGATCTGAAACTGTGACCATCGCGGATCGTCGGGTGTTCATCGACGTCGGCGTGCAAAAGGATCGGCTCATCATCGTCGGAGCGGTGCACATCGCCGCGGCGCTCTGCGAGCTCGCCTCGCAGGCGGGTTTTCGCGTGACCATCGTGGATCCGCGCCCACGACTGAACCATGCGGAGCGATTTCCAAAGGCGGCGTCGCTCGCGGTTGGTTGGCCCGAAGACGTGCTGCCCGGCATGGGCCTGGACGACAACACGTACATCGCGATACTCACCCACGATGAGAAGTTCGATGACCCGTCGATCGAGATCGCTCTGCGCGCGACGCCGCGCTACATCGGTGCTATCGGCAGCAAAAGGACGCACGCGGCGCGGCGGGAACGGCTTGCGCAGCTTGGATTCGCGAACGAAGCGATCGATCGCGTGCGCGCGCCGATCGGACTCGACATCGGTGCGCAGACGCCGGAAGAAATCGCAGTCGCAGTGCTCGCGGAGATGATCGCAGCGAAGTATGGACATCGCGGTGCGCCGTTGCGCGATCGCGTCGAACAAAAAATTCACACGTGATGCGCGCAAATCGCAGCTCAAAGATTCTTTTTGCGTCACTTCCGAAAAGAAGGGTTCTATCGAACGTTTGAGCGAATAGCGAACACCGAGCTCGTTATGAGCGCACTCCATTGCTCCGCAGGATGGAGGTGAGCACCAATGGCAGCTAAGAAAAAGGCGGCAAAGAAAACAACGAAAAAGGCCGCTAAGAAATCCAAAAAGGCCAAGAAGCGCTAAGCTTTTATAGGCTGAAGAGAGCGAGACGAAAGTTTCGCTCTCTTCTATTTTGATGCCGGAGGCGCAACCGCAATGGCCGCGCGGCATGCCCCGCGAGGACGCTCCTTCGCTCGCATCCAGCTCGCTCTCTCGCTCGGTTCACTTCGTCGCTCTCGCCATCCATGGCTCCGCTCCTCGTTCAACGCCTCGCTTGGGCATGCCGCGCCGGCCGTTGTCGACGCGTCGCCACGGCATCATAGGCGATGTCGATAGCCGGGGCGTCGAAAGGCGAGAGCCGCCGAAGTCGAGCGGCGGATGTTGGTCATCCCTATGTTCCGCCGCGTCCCCGGCGCAGACATCGACCGGTGGTGCCGCGGCGGACGATGG